>Ga0210383_10000594_pt1 | contig 33170 bp, 30 predicted proteins | sample IncBWC14OmetaG_FD_160072 | JGI IMG/M metagenome (GOLD analysis project Ga0210383, IMG submission 160072) | Forest soil microbial communities from Barre Woods Harvard Forest LTER site, Petersham, Massachusetts, United States - Inc-BW-C-14-O ... | reverse complement strand
AATGCCGGCAAATCGAAAATCTTTGGCATCTCCGTCAAAGATCGTGGTGCCGTGTCGATGGCCGGTCACGCGGGAAAAGCATTCTGGTTTTCCAAGAAGACTGGGGAGTTTGTCACTAGCACTTACTACTACAAAGAGTATCCATCGTGGGTGAAGGCTTGGAATGCGAAGCAGATTGCGTTTAGCTACTCTGAGAAATCCTGGGAACTGATGCACGATCGATCGGCGTATCTGTTCGGCAACCGCGGCGACGTGCCTTACGAAACGAGCTTTCCGGGCTACGGACGTGTCTTCCCACATCCTTTTGGCAAATCTGATGGCAAATATTTTACAACTCTGCTGACCCTAAGTCCGGTGGGCGATGAACTCACGCTGTCGTTTGCAGAAGCCGTGATCGAAGGCGAGAAATTGGGGCAGAGCGGGAACACCGATTACCTGTCCATTAGTTTCTCTTCGACCGACTATGCGGGGCATTTGTTCGGTCCATCCAGCTTGGAAAGCGAAGACAATCTCCTGAGGTTGGATCGCACCCTCGCGGAACTATTCAAATTCGTCGATCAAAAAGTTGGGCTGGCCAATACGGTGATCGTAGTGTCTGCCGATCATGGCGCGGCGGAAATACCTGGCTACTTGGACGAGTTCGGCATCGATGCAAAATACTTCAAACCCGATGCCCTGGACCCGAAGATGCTTGAAAAGCGGCCCGCAATCGAAGCCCTGAAGAAGAAATTTGGGATTGATAAGGAACTTATCCAGTCTTACTTCCAGCCCTATGTCTATCTCAATCACGAGGTGGTGCAGGAGCGGGGGCTTAACTTGGCCGAAGTGGAACGGACAGTCGCGGTCGAGTTGGAGAAGATCGACGGCATCTGGCTAGCGGCTCCGAGCAGTGCTCTTGCCGCGGCGTTCCCAAACACGCCCTTGGAGGAAGCAATTCTGCGCAACTACAATTCGAAACGGTCGGGCGACATCTATGTAGTGTTCAAGCCTGCTTGGTTCATCAATGATTCTGACGGTCTATCGGTCGCCTCCACTCATGGCTCGCCCTGGCGATACGACCAGTTCGTGCCGGTCATCTTTCTCGTCCCAGGAATGCCGCCTCAGCGAGTGTTCCGTGAAATCTCCACCGTGGACGTTGCTCCAACTCTCTCCGCAATCTTGGGCATCACCTATCCGGCCGGCTCCGTCGGTAAGCCTCTGGTAGAAGTACTGCAAACCGCGTCCGAGGGGGCCATGAGGTCGAAACCGTGACCTTCGAAGCCCCCGACACAAGGAGTCCAACTGACTACGTTCTCTCCTGCCTTGGAAGGACTATCAGTTTTTGCAGTTGTATCGGGCCATCGAATTGATACGCTTGGTTCTCCGAAGTTCATTCACCGTCCCCACTCTTGCCGGTTGTTTCGTCGGGTGTCGGGACGGCTCCTTGCTTTTTGGTAAACCAGACATTCAGAGAAGGGCTTGAAATGGCCGTACGAAGCGTTTTTCGACTTGCAATTTTTGCGGGTATCATCGTCGCCTGTGCTTCGGACTTGTTGGCCCAGCAGAAAGGTCAATACGTGCCTGGGCAGTACGGGCTCAATGCGGGCATAACGCCCGATCCCGGATTTACATATGCGAACTTAACGATCAATTACTCTGCCGATTCCCTGAAAGATTCCAACGGGAATTCAGTTGCGGGGATCACGGGAAACTACGGTTTCTGGGTGGTGGAAAACATTTTTTATTACGTTCCAGCACATAAGATTCTCGGCGGAAAATTCTTCACTATGGCTGCGTTGAATCTGGCGAATGGTTCCCTGACCGCTGACCTGACCGCAGCTCAATTCGGTCTTAACGGCGGCGGTGAAGGCATGGCCGACACCTGGATACAGCCGGCGAACCTGGCTTGGAATTTCAAGCGAGCGGATGTTTGGGTAGGCTACGCCTTCGTCGCGCCCACAGGAAAATATTCTCCCGGTGCCAGCAACAACGTTGGGTCCGGATACTGGGGCAACAACTTCGCCACCGGAACCACGTTCTACCTGACCAAGAACAAAGGAACCAGTTTGAACCTGGCCACGGATTGGGAGATCCATGGGCAAAAAAGAGGAATCAAGATAACGCCGGGTCAGGCTTTCACGGATGAGTGGGGACTGGGACAGATTCTTCCTTTGAAGAAAGATTTCAGCCGGCTGCTCCAACTTGGCGTCGTCGGCTACGATCAATGGCAGGTTACGGCTAATCAAGGTCTGACGGCGGCGTTTCCGTACTATTCGGTTCACGCCATTGGCGTGCAGAGCAACTTCATTCTTCCGCAAAAGGGGCTGAATCTTTTCTTTAAGTATGAGGATGAATATCTGGCGAAGGCCCGTCCTGAAGGGCGCACCATCGCATTCGGTTTTTCGTGGACCCTTCGCGACCCGAAGCCGCAGCCTGCAAAACAACCGTAGCGACGAGTCCTGAGCGCCAGCGCTCTCCAGAACAACTGGCAAAAAACCAAATCACCAGTTGAACCAGTTCGGTGTAATGTTCAGCATCTTCTACTCTAGACGAAATGGAACAAAAGAATATAAATGTGGTGGCCAGGGACGGAGTTGAACTTCCCCAGGTATTGATAACAGGCTAAGTCTTTTATTTCTGCTAAGCCAAATACGCCAAACGCGCTAGATACGCATCCGTGTGTACACGCCGCGTACACGGGTTGTTTACCGACACGTTGCTTATAAGCATCCACGGTTCGCCGAATCGTGTTTCAATGGACGAAGCGGGACCCGCACTCTGACCTGTCACAACCGCCTTTCAGTTCCGGGAATTGACAGTCGAACATTACGACTTTCATCGGCCAAGCGGCATTTCATAGAACGAGGTATTGAGCAAACCTGCCTTTGTTCGCCACGCGCTTTACCAGCGCCCGGTCGGTTTCGGCGCAATCGCACCCGCCTTCATTGTTCATGTTCGCACAGTGGTCAGAAGGATGATTCCGCTCAGCCTTACTCTGCCCGAGAGCCTGACGGGCCAGATCTTTCCACTGCGCAATAGAGATTGTTTGACCCTTCAGCGGCATCAACTTCTGCCGCAACGCCGAATGCGAAGCGCAAACCATCGGCCAAGTCATAACTTTTCCAATCCGGCGTCGAATCGCCCTACCAGCGGAGACAGTCTCAAGATTGCGTCTCTCACGGCCCGGAGTTTACGCCGACCAAGGGCCGCTGGTCCACCTGAATGAACAACTGCTGAGAACAGGGCGATTACACGTTCTGACCGTTTGTCGATGAGTGTAACCGCGATTTCTCAATAGTTACATTTGCCTACGGGGCCCCAACACCCTTTGCTCTGCATTCAGAGTCGGGTACTCAAAACTGGACCAGCGGCTTCCAAACGCACATTCGGGCTATTCCAGTGACCGGGATGCTGCACTTATTCCTTCGTGTGAGGCCCCAGCACAAAAGTGCCATTTGCTCCTCAATGCCTAAGTGTGAGAATTCTCCTTCTTCCCCTAGTGGAGTAAATCAGCCAATGGACAAAATGATTTTTCTAAATGTCGGATGGATGTCCGAGTACTCGGGACTGGACAAGATCACAGGCGGTGGAAAGGCAGTGGCAATTCGGGGCTATGGCCATGAGATGCTCAACTTTAAACCTTTTGCTGGGAGAATGTACGGCACTGCTGTGACTCCCGGGTACGGCGACATCAAGTTGGAAAAGCTCGGTGCAGCCAAAGGATCAAGTTTTGTCGATGGTGTACTCGTCGTCTGGGTTGCTAAGTCACAGATTGTTGGCTGGTATAGGAACGCAAGAGTTTTTCGTCGTTCGCAGCCACCACCCAAGAACTCGGGCCGCTCGTACAAAGGTCACCCAATTGGCTACCGCATGACCGCCGCGGAATCAGATTGCACGATCCTCGATCCTGATGCTAGGCACTTTCCGGTGCCCCGCGCCAGAGAGCGGGAGCACGCAATGGGCAGATATATCTGGTATGCCGAGGGTGCATCAAATCGTGCGTTCCGTGAGAAAGTTCTCAGATACGTTGCGGCAGGTGGACAAGTCTCGGTGCTCGGAAAGGGGAAAAAAACAAAACATGGTGGTGGTCGTCATCAGCCGGACCCTCAGAGGAAAACGAAGGTCGAACAGTCTGCCATAGACCTTGCCACCGGGCATTTCGAATCACTGGATTATGTTGTCGAAACGGTGGAAGGAGACAACGTAGGTTGGGACTTGAACGCTGTCCATTCGCAGACCGGGACGCGACTAAGAGTTGAGGTTAAAGGGCTGTCAGGCGGAGGAGTCAACGTTGAAATGACGCCGAACGAGTACAAGATGATGAAGAAGCACAAGCAGACGTACCGGATATGTGTTGGCACGAACTGCTTGGAACAATCCCACCGTCGATTGGCCGTCTTCGCATTTAACGATGCAACTAGTAGCTGGGTCGATGGGGGTGATCGCTCGCTGCAAATCACCGAGGTAAAATCCGCCCGCCTCCGTCTTCGGTGAACTACCAGCCTTGGGATTGAAGCTGTACTAACGATGCCGTAGGTGTTGGGAACAGGCACGCTCAAAACCCACTGTTGACTCGGGACCGGCACAAACCGCTCTCGGCACGCCAGACACTCCATACGGCCGTCCGATGCCGAGCGGACTTGCATCTGCGGGACGTTAGCCGGGATGCACTGGTCGGTGCACGTGTCGTACGCGAACGGCAAGCCCGTCGCCATAGCTGGCATGATTGTGGATTCGAGCAGGCTTCGCTCTGCGTAGGGCCGGAGCCGACCGGCAACTTCGAGATACCCAAACATCCTGACCAACCACCAATTTTCTTGTATCCGTTATTGGATCCGTTCCATCAAACTGCTGGCCCATGTTTTTAACCCACCACATCTCATGATCGCTCCAGACTTTCTTACGAACCACCAGTTTCGTCGTGTCCATACTCTCCTTCCGCTTCAAATGAATTTCACACGCGGGATGGCCTTCAAGAACTTGTTCCAGATACCATGAGCCACCTTCCGAGCCGTAGTCGGGAAGTGATTCCCCGGTGCGGACGGTTCCTTGAAGTGGTCACACATGCCTTTTCTGCGATACCAAGCATACTTTTGGTCGTCGGGATTGTGGGCTATTCGCATATACCTGCAATTCGCGCACCGCGCTGTGAGAACCCGGATTTCTTCCGAGGTCAGGTTGCCCTCAATGCCGTACCTGCCACTCGGCAAATTAAGGATACCCGTCCTACGTACGGATGAATCGCAGGGCCGACCACTTAACAAGTCGTAGTAGAAGACCGGGGACTCCCCAGAGAAATACTGACCCTTGATACTTCTCAGTTTCTTCAGCAACTCCTCGTCTGTAACTTCGATTAGATCATCGTCCTCTGGCGCGTATGATGCCCGAAGGCTAAAGGCATACACGAGTCCGTTGTCCGTTTCAACTTGTTGGTAGCTGGGGGAGATTACGTTTGGGATAGATGAACGGTACGCGCGCTTATATATCTCCTCAAGCAGTGAAGAGCCATCAAATTGATTCTCAAGCAAATGTTTGCGTTTCTCAAATGGCATGTCATCCAAATGCCAAGGTCCGAACTCCGGAGCTGAATGCCACAGAGAGTTATAGAAGGGGTCTTCACTTGGCCCAAAACCCAACCTGTCGCGACGGCTAACGTCGGTCTCTTTACCACTGGTGTCGAATCGGATCATGTCAGCAGTTTGCAGGTCAGCAACTTGCACTTCAACACCTGACGGCGTGATCTTGATTGCCTTGTCCCCTCTCTCCTTGCGTTGGCAGTAAGCTGCATTAGCAGTTTGTCGGTCAACAACTTGCACATCCACGCCCTCGGGCGTGACCTTGACCACCTTGCCCTCGTCGAAGCAAAACCAGAAAGGGTAAGGAGGTTTAAGCATGTAAACGTCCTGCCCAACCACCAGTTTCGTCGTGTCCATGTCGCCTCCCTCCTGTTGCTTTGTTTTTGCTGCTAAGTTCGTTCGTGTCGGCTCAGACTCCCGAAGAGAGCGGGTACCATCCTCAACTCGAACGGCTGACTCTCTAACCAGTCACGAACACCTTGAACGTCAGCATTCACAATGCCCTCCTATGTTTTCTTCTTTTTGGGCTCCTGCTGCTTCATCTCCATCCGAAGTAGTCACCTACGAGACGCTTCCCGTTTGCGGATCGTGTACTGATCGCTCTCGGGGCATAGTCCGTCCAAAGCCTCCCCTCGCATTTCGCCAGTTGTCGTTGTAAGACTCACGGACGAACCGCAATTTAGGCAGTTGTTGTGATAACCCCACTGCTCGCACCGCCAGTCGTTTGGATTGATCGCGTGCCCAAGATTTGAAAGTCGGTTGTTCACATTATCAAATGCCTTCGATGCCTGTCGCAGAACTAAGCGCGTGCGTTCAGCCTCTTGCTGCGGATCGGCCCCAGCTTCAAAGGTCTCGGCAAGGATGGCTTCATCCGATAGGCCAAGCACGGACTCGGCCAATTGGTTCATGAGGCTCTCCAGACGGTCCTCGTAGTTCTTGTTATCTGTCATGGTCATCGCCTCTGTCTACGCCGTTTCTTCGGTCTAGCAGTTTTACCCGAATTCTCCTCACCGTAGCCGCGTATCTCCTTTCGTCAAGACCGTATCTCGGCATAATTGCATTCTTCTTCAGGCCGTCCAGCAACCCCTGAAGCACTTGGGTCGCTTCGGGGTCGTGTTTGAACATTGCGAGGACCCGGTCTTCTTCGTCCTGTTCGATTAGACGCTGGTCTGCTGCTGCGTGCTGTGAAGCCAGACTGTCGAGCAGCGAATGTTCTTCTCCGGCATCGTGCACAGGAAATTCCGATATCAGATGTGGTTCTGTCTCCTTGAACTGTCGCTTCCAGCAGGTTGAAATGCTGCGCATGGCCCCCGTGAGGTGCCACACAAAATCGACATCCTTGTTCCAGTGTCTGCCCTTCTGCGTGGACTCCGCGCCTATCAACGTCCGCAGTAGGGCATCCCCAAGCAAATCTTCCCCAGTCCTGCCACGGGCAGCGCCTCCGAGACCCCGGACGCGGAAGTCGGCAAATTTCTGGAGTTTCAACCAGTCTTTGGTTGTCAACATCTCGATCATTCGATCAATCTCGATTTTTTCCAGCAGACCCCGTAACTGAGAATTGCGGGCTTCGGTTATAAAGGGGATGTGCATTAATTCCGGTGGCCGTGGCACTTCTCCCGCGTTTCGGTAAGCTAAGGCTGCGATAATTATTCCTTGCGAGGGATTGATTTGGCGGATCGCTATTGCGAGCCCGATTCCATGTGGCTGTTGTGGTGCAAGATAGTCGATCCCGACCGCGTTGCTTGGTGGCACGCAATAGTTGATAAGCACCACATTGAACGGAGCACAATCACGATACAAACGGAGTCCCTCCTCGCTATTCTTAGCGGTACGTACAGCGTACCCGTCGTTCTTCAAGAAGCTTCTCAAGAAACTCAACAAGGATTCGTCATTTTCGACCAGCAATGCTGTTTTGGTGGAGGCATTTATGTTTTTGGTCGGCGGCAACTGGGGTTCAGGCAGACTAGGGGGTTCATGAGTGGTCTCAAATTGAAGTCTTGTGTCGATGAAGGGGAGCAAATGTGACATTTTTTCTTCTCCGCTCTAATGAAGCTCTAATAAACTTATGCACCCGGCGCGACCTGATTTCCTGACTTATGCGGGTCGAAGGGTTACCGAAGTAATGATTAGGTAAGCCGTACCTTCAGTTTGTTGACGGGGGAGCTTCCCGGCAGGTTGCCGAAGTAATCGCTGGAGAACGCTTAATTTTGGACGTGGATGTTCTATTTCTTCGGTCTTTTATGGTGATGCCGCGTAACTGCCCACGCGCGACCTCTCCTCTGTTCTGACGTTCGGCTTTGTGGCTCAGGAGATTGGATTCTGCCTCGTCGATGTCCTTCCCAACGCCATAGCTGAAATCGGCTCCGGTGACGCTTAGAGTACTTCCATCCGTCCGTTCCACAACTATCGTACGATCCCGAAGGATGACTCTGGCATCTTCGAGCTTAGCCAGTAGCTCTTTGATATGGTTGCCACGACACAAGAACTCATCGCCTTTGTCGTGATATGCCTCAAGGCCTGCTTCTAGCAGGGAGTCAGCCTTCGCCTTGAGAACGGCGTTTCCTGTCTCATACCCGTATTTATTCAAGGCTTTGAGCCCGTCCACGTCGGACATGGCGACGGCAGATGAGGCCCCTGCTTCATCAAAGGCGCGACGGTTCGGTAGTCCAGTCACTTCAGAGGTGAGCAGTTCTCGCCGCATCTCTTCCGGTGACATCTCGGCTACGTGCCGCCGCTTTTTCAGAGCGACGCGGCGCTCACGGGCTGGAGGAGTGACTACGTGTTCCGCCATTAATGACACCCGCTTTGGGGCCTGAAGACGGTATGGAACCGGTTCCCAAGCGCCTCCATCAATGCATGTTTATCTTCGGCGTACATCCTTTCAAGCTCGCGTGTTTCCGATTCGCTTAGGCGGCTCAAAACCAAGTCAATGATCTCGGCATTGATCCAGCGGTGCTTCTCCGAAACAGTTTCAGCGTGATGAGCGAAGCCGTATGGACTCACGAATCGGAGCGCGAATTCGAGCAATGTTTCTCCTTCGCCTCGCGGAGGTACGCGCCCTCTCGGCATGTTTATAACGATTGGCGAAGCAGCTTCGGTCTGCTGCCGTAATGCCGCCCATTCGGGGGATCGAAAACGCACAATCTTGTTGCCTTCTCGTGCGTGTGCCGCTGCTTCTGCATATGTCCCAAAACCCATCCATGTTGTCCAGATCGAGCGATCACCAACCCTAATTCGGGTCATTACAGCGTAGCCGGAATCGCTGGCCGCTGCTTCTGCTGGCGCTACTGTTGCGGTTTCTACTGCTGGGTTCTCAGTGCGGCGTTCAGAGTGTGCACATTTAAACTCAGACTCCTCCTCCTCCGACAAAGAACGCATAACACTATTCTCGACGGCGACAACATAGCCGCCAGCGCAGCGAATACAGGACGCAGCCTCCGCTACCGTTGTGTGCTCGTGCCAGCAACTGATGAGGCACCCACATTCAGTCCAAGCTGCGAAATAGTGCATTGAACTCATCTCTCCCCCGTCTACTTGTCTGCTTGAAGAACGGCGTTCGGATAGCAGTAGTCGACTGCGCCCGTGCACTTATCTAATGCACTGTTTTGAGCAGGTTCGGATAGAACGGAAGAAATCTCTGGGTCGTGAACCTCTAGGCATAGCCGTCCGCAACGGCGGGGTAGTAAGGTTTTCCGGCCGTAGAGATGTCCTCAACCAATTGGCGGCCTTGGCGGCAAGTGTACAAGAATGAGGAGGGAGGGCTGCCACGTATGCTTACGATTTGGCTGGCTTCTTTCTGGTTCTTGGTTTCCGTGGTGGTTGCGGGTATAGACGGTTAGCCTGCTCGACACTCATGACTCGGACGGACATGTTGTTCTCCCGGTGTTTGGATTTTGCGACCGTAGTCGCCGCATCTGGCTGGGCAGCCGAACCACCGTGGAACGAATTTCTGTCCTCGGATTGGTGGAAGTCAGGCTTGCTGACTCCGCTCTTGATGCACGATCAGAATCTCAGACTATTCAGAACATGTAAATGGCCCATCCGTAACGGTTACCGTGCGGCGATGCGTGACTCCGGCATTCGATCTAAGAACAACGGGCTTTTTACCGTTCGGTGCTGGTCTCCGGCAGGCCACAGATTGCTCCCCGCGCGCCGGACACTCTCACGATCTGCCATAATCTTCTGATGTGCGGTCGCTATCGATTGTCGCGTAGAAAGCAAATGGTCGAAGAGTATTTCGCCAGCGTCTCAGGCGAAGACGACTGGACTCCACGCTACAACATTGCTCCTACTCAGCCCGTCCCGGTCATTCGCCAGAATCTGAAGGAACCACGTCGGGAGTTATCTCTGCTCAGATGGGGACTGATCCCGTCGTGGGCAAAAGACTCGTCCATCGGTGCTCAGACGATCAATGCAAGAGCAGAAACGGCGAACACGAAGCCTGCATTCCGAGATGCGCTGAAATCTCGTAGGTGCCTGATCCCCGCCGATGGTTTCTACGAGTGGCAGCGGAGGGGCAAGGCCAAGCAGCCGTTCTGTTTCGAAATCAACGAAGGCGAGTTGTTTGCATTCGCCGGACTATGGGATCGTTGGAAAGATCTGAGCGGCCAGTGGATCAAGTCGTGTTCAATCTTGACGACAACTCCGAACGTCGTGACTTCAGCCGTCCACGACCGTATGCCAGTCATCCTCGATCCAGACAACTACGACCTGTGGCTCGATCCGGGGATGACCAATATCGAAGCGGTATCGGAGATGTTGAAGCCGTACGATGCTCGGCAGATGCGGTGTTACCCAATCAGCACACGGATCAACCATGTCGCCAATGACGATGAAGCGTGCTCCGCGCCCGTTGAACTCACTGAGACTCAAGCGGGACTCTTTTCATAGATCGCTTTCCACAGGTGCAAACCGTTCTCTGCACGCTCGGCACCGACGCACTCAAAGTCGACGCGCCGAACTTCAGCAGGCTGGGGTAGAGTCAAACGATTGCCGCCCGACTCACTTCCCTTTGCGCAAATCCGGATGCCATTAAATAGAGAAACTGATTTGGAACGTTCGTCAGAGTCTCTTGAAGCTGCTCTCCAAAACTTCCGTTTAGCAGTGTGTCGAATTGCTGGGGTCTGTATCGCGTGACTGATCCAAGATAGTAGAACACGGCGTAGATCGACACGACCTGCGGCAGGACCTGTCCTTGTTCAGCAGGTGGACAGAAGTAAAGATAGTATTTTCTAAATGGCCGGACTGTCGTCACCGTTGTCCAAATGTAGGGGCGAACGCTCTTGATCAGATTGGGAATTTCATCGGATGGTCTTGCAGTGTACGTATGAGTGCTTTTCTGTTGGAACCTAAGCATCCGCCGACCCGTCGCAGGATCAGTCACACCTTTTACGTCTGTCCATCCTTGTGCGAGCCGTGAATTTGTCAGGAGCGTAGCGTGAGTTAAATTGAGCGCGGTAAGGCCATCCTCTCCGACGCGGAAATCGATCCACAATGTCTTCTGCTGAGGGTTTTCCATGAAGTCGATGGAGTCAAGGGCGAGGAAACGTTCGTCTTCGTCCGTAGCGTCGCACCAGAGTCTGTGCCCTGTGACTATCTGTGGAAGTAGAGCCGTGATATTGAAAGCGGTGGGTTGGGTTATGCCAGTGCCACTGATCGCTGCGAGAAATTCCGAAAAGCCCTGAGCAAGGCCCTTGTTGTTCGGCGACGGAAATGCAGTCAAAACCGAATCGACCAGTTCTTGTCCATCGGGCTTGATTTGTTCGGAGAGCCCGTGTTGCGCTTTGTCGTAGGTTGTCCGCAGACCTTCCGTGAGCGCGTACGCCTTTGCGAGATTCAGGAATGAATAATAGGTTAGCAATGGTTTCGATGCCCAAAGTTGCGCTTCGCGAGAAGCCTTAAAGAACTGCTCCGCTTGACGGGCAGAGGCGACAGCTTCAGGTTGCGAATTCGCCGGACACCTTCGCTTGATACTACCTTCGATGACCGCCCAAGGATTGGTCACGTAGAGACGAGAATTCAACCCATATCTCCGCGTACTCTTGTACATCGGCCACAACGAGAAAGGAAGCGGCGTGCCTTTAATCGATACGCGCTTTCCTGTTCGTGCTGCTGGAATCTTCGCCATTCAGCGCGTTGCCGTTCCGGTCGGTGTATACGAAGCGCTAGGCAACAGGTCTTCTATTGCAAGATCAATCGCGCTCTTCAAGCCCTTCGCAACATTCAGATCTATGAAATAGCCATTGCGCGTTATCTCTTTATTTGGGTGTATGTGATTCCTGAAATAGTGCAGCATGGTCGTGAGTGCACACAGCCTCGTTCCGACTACAAGATGCCCCTGTTCGTAGGCTTCCCTAATCAGACCCCCAAGTGGCTTTTGCTCGTTAGTAGAGAGTTTCTCGGCCAGAATAGCTTCGAGCACGCCCCCGTACAATCCGATGATCGACCTCGCGAACGCATATTCGTTTGCGAGCAGAAAGGCATGACCACCATCGGTTCCGACCCACTCCAACATGGATTGCGCGCAGAAGTAGTTCTCGCCTGCGAAGGCCCGTAACCTGTCATTCTTGAAAATCGCGAAGAACGGACCGTACGTCCATACAGGCATATCAAGAATATGCCGACGCGCAGTCGTGTCGTACAACGCCAGAAGTGTGCTTGTCAGAACACCCCGGTGATTCAAATCAAGTTGGAGAGCCTGCCAGTCCTTTCTGCTGCGCAAGTGCGCCAAAAAGTCTTTCACAAGACTCAGGACGCGGTAGGCCGCGAGCCTCTGCGGCTCTCTACCCAGAGCGTATCGTTGATCCTGTTCATATGCCCGTTCAAGGTGGGAGATTCCTTCAGCTTCGTCGGCGTCATTGACCAGATGAAGAATCCCAAGCCGAAAATGAGCATGGCCGCTTGAAACACCTTTGCTTTCTGAAGTAGTCGCGACACGGTTCCAGTCGGCGATGCGTTGCTGAACGCTAGAACGGGACTCGATTATTTGGTCAAGAATCTGGGCGGTGGAGCGGTCGCCGAGCGAGGACGGCGAAGAGCTCAGTATTTCGTCGAGATTCGGGAGTTCAGCGGCAGACGACATACCATCAGAGGACGAAACCGGGCTCCCCACCTTGGCATGCGGGACATTTGCGCTCGTAAATATCTGAGCCATTGGCCCCGTAGTTGTTACCGCACTTGCTGCAGGCAAGCTGATAGATGTATTGGGAATGGTCGGTGCCGGATTTCCCCGTATGTCGCACTACGACTTGTCCGTTGCGGTTGATGTATCCGACTGAAGTTGTGCCCATCGTCTCGGTGGCCATAGGAAGGCTCCATTTCCGGTCGTAATGATTCGATTGTACAGCTTGTTCAGCGTGAAGGCGATGCAGCCATGTGAGAGGGCTCGGGTGCAACCCATTGAATCAATGGTGCTGGAGGTCGGCGTCAAGGCCTCCGTAAGGTACGGTTCCTGCCTAAATGGTCGGCTACGGATCGACGGAAAAGTGGAAAAGCGGGGATGAGCGACTATTGCATCGCGGATTGTTGTAGCCCAAATCGCTTGCATGTAGGGAGCACGGGGCAATGTTTACACCGAGGGTTTCTGACCGTACATACTTTGGCCGCGAGATCCAGAATCGCCCAGTTAGCAAGCCTTGGGTTCGGACCTTGAACCACTTGTCTTGACAGTTCCTGCAAATGCTCGTCATACCGAATGTCAGCTTTGGTTCTTGGCCCAAAGTGCCGCTCCAAAACACGAGCCATATTGGTATCCAGTAGAGGCAGACATTCGCCACGGGAAAACAAAAGTATCGCGTTCGCTATGTATTGGCCTACGTTTGGGAGCGTCTCAATCTTCATTCTTCCGTGAGGGAAGCGACCATTTCTCTTTGCCATAGCCGAGGCAAGCGAACTCAAGGACGCGGCCCTCCGCCTCCACAAGCCAATTGGTTTCAAGAATGACTGTAGCTCGACTTCGCTCGCTGAAGCCAAAGCCTTCCATGAAGGAAAGTGCCGAATGAAAGATGGAAAGAAAGCTGCAACTGTTTCCGCACGCGTTCTTTGAAGCAGGACCTCGCTCACGACCCTTACATATTGACTAGTTGACGTACGGCGCCACGGGAAATCGCGGCGATTGATTGCATACCATTTAAGCAAATTTATCCGAAAACTGCGGATCACACGCCGACTGGCGTGTCGCGAATCATCTTTTGCTGTTCTTTTTCTCTTGCTCAGCGGAGCTCTCACGAAAACACCCGTGTCCCTCCGCCGTGCGATGTCGCTCTGGGTCGGACGCGCAATGCTCGCGGCTGAAGGAAAAAGTTGCGGAACGACATTGTCGACTGCACAAAACACTGTCCACTGGGGATTTCGGTCAGATTCAAGCGGGCAAACTCCGGTGCGAAGTCAGCCAGATCTTGAACGTTTTGGTGTGAGCCCAACCCGAAGACGAATTTTGTTCCGATATGTCGCTGAATCTCTCTGGGGACAGATGCTGCGTCTTGGGTTGCAAAAATGTAAGACGTACCCTCGTGACGAATCTGACGAAGCCGGCTATCCAGTTTGTCTCCGAAAGCGTCGGAGAGATACTCATGCGCCTCATCGAAAATAATGAGTTTGTTGAACTCTCCTTGGACTCGGCTTATATGATTCGCACAAACGAGAAAGAATCGTAGAGCATCATCGCGACTAAAGAGCGGTTGCCGCAAGTCGATTACGAGAACTCGTCCTGGTCTTACGATTTCAGCGAAATTGGTGCCCCTAGAATCTGAGATGTGTCGTTCGGCAAATAGTAGCCGCTGTTCGGCGGCGTTCCGGCTTGCGGCGCTGTGGAGGTTCAAAATGCGAGCGCGCAGCGATTCGACCGAAACGTCTCCTTGCTCGCGCAATTCAATCAAGGCATGACGAATTAATTGAGAATACAACCGGTCCGCGGCTGGCTCTCCCATCAGGAGTTCCCAGTCCTCGACACTGAGCGCTGCGGGTCTGAACAATAATTCCTGGGCTGGAATTCCTCCGTATTCGGCCAACCGTCCTGGCGTGAGTTCTCCTCTCAGAGCAAGAATATAGGCGTCGGTAATACCCGCTGGCTTCGCTCCGAACTCCCGAGCGAGCGTTTCCAGGTCGGACCCGTCGGCATTTGGTTTTGTTAGGGTAGACAACTCAAAACGATCCGAAGCGTTCCTACGATAGTTGAAGACGACCACGGCTAGCGGTGACGTCAGTTGATTCAAATTTGGAAGCTGTTGGACAGCTGCCTCCACGATGGTTCCTAACAAGTAGCTCTTACCTGAACCCATGTACCCGAAAATACCCAGCACTTTAGGCTGATCGAGATCCAAAGCGACGGGATCTGCGGCCGCCGTCGCTAACTTGCCAAGAATGGTCCAGCGAGCTCCAATTTGTCTAGCACCCAACACCAACTGCGGCGTTGCAGATGGGGCACTCTCACTTGGAACAACAATTTCCGCTGGAGATGACGGTTCAACTCTAGTTTGAGGAGAAACACCGGGAATTGCTTGAGTCGTGGCACTCTTTTCAGATGCCTGGGCCGGAATTGTTCCCTCTGCGGGAGCTGGCACAGCTGCTTCCTCCCTGACGGCGCCTTCATCAGTGATTCTTAAGAGCGATTTCAATGCCGGTCTTAGATCGATTCCACCTACAGGCGCTGGCGAGCAGCCCGCTGTGACGGAAGTCATCATGTCATCGATACGAACGCGAACGAAGCGGTCATCGTCGTGAGGCGCTGCATTTGGCCACCAGAGGCCAGGCACTGCATAAGGATCAATGTAGGCTTCCTCAAGTAGTAAATCTCCTGAAGTATGCTGATCACGAATAATAGCCGCACCGTTAAGACTCATAGAGCCTGGAGCAAACCACATCAAGCTCGGCGTACCTAACGTTATCGAACAACGACCGGCAAGAATGTCAGCTAAGATTTGTCCGCGCCCCGTGGCCTCAATTTGCTCTGTTGCAAAATCGAGCGCGAAGTCCATCAAGACCCCGAGGGCGAGCCGACGTGTGAACCCCAACATGGAGTTTCCCTTCACGGCTGGGAAGGAATCGCGCATTGCGGTCAGCACATCTAGCGTTTGCTTCAACTGTTCTCGCGCGCGTTTCAGTTCCGAGTCTGATTCATCGGGGCGCGCTTCCGGTTTGGTCGGGTTACCGTGATGTTTGACCTCAATAGGCGCGCAACAAATATGCACGCCTACCTGGTCGCGCGTGCAGCCGATTGCCAACAGATCCGCTCGGCGGTTAAATTTCTTCCCTGCAATTGCAGCCAACAGCTCGGCTAACGGATCGATGGGCACAATAGATTGGAACCATGGCTTCGGACGAATCCAGCCGGCAGAAAGCGTGACATCGCAAGGTGCCAAGGCTTGAAGAGCATAGAAGAATCCAGCAGCTGCGTTTTCGTGAGTATCACCCGCAGCATAAAGTGTTGCGAGGCCAACTGCTCGTCTGCCAAGCTCTGAGATAACCCGAGAGATCCGCTCTGGCGCGAGAGCTTGTCGAGTTGCCAAACCGATCCGCAATGAAGCCGGAATCCGAGCGACCACATAGTAAGGTCGCCTTGCTGGATCTGCATGGCCATCCCTATCGGGGTTAAGCCACGATGGTCTCCACTCCCACAACAGTCGGTTAGCTTCACTGCCGCTGGAAAGCGTTAAAGACAACAGTCGCGGAGATAAATTGAACGTACCGATGACCTCCCATTTGCCGCCCTTTCCTATGCCCAGTGTCTCCAGACTGGGGCTGGCGCGAAGTGCCCAATCCGCCGGGGCCCCTTCCGCCTCAAGGCAACGAAGGAGCGGAGCGAGAGCCAGCACATCCTCTTCGCCCACAGGAGTGTAGTTTTGATCCATATATCCAGCGGCGTTTTGTGCTGGCAAAAGACGACGAATGGGCAATGCTCCTATGAGGCCTGAAGTTGAACCCTTCACAACATCAATACTCACGCCTGCATTTTCGACCAACGCAACATCCGCATCGGCAGGAACTTGAGCCGGATCATACCTCCTCCACTCGAATGCTACATCTGCCTCAGGGCTGTCTTCTCTCATGTTCAACAGGTCGTCACGAGTTGGAGGAGGACCTTCCCTGAAATCGGAATCCCAGACCCGTGCACCACCTCCCAGTGCCGCAACGGAGGGATTAGAAGTGTCTGTGAGAAAACGAAGAACAGCTGTGTCGATTTCTGCCGAACGCGGAGCACGCGTGACGCTACGTAAATCGATCACAATAGATCCTACATATGGCGAAATATTGAGATAATCATCGAGAGCTCGTTCGACGACCTTGTCGTTGATGCCCGAGCGACCAGCCCAAGGAAGAGGCAACCCAGTGGCCTCGGCTGGACTATCGGTAAGGCCGTTTGTTACCACTGCAAGAGCGCTCCACTGAATGAAATCGCGGTCCGGGCCGGCGTCGATTGGGACGGCGGCTAAAGGAATGTATCTGTGAGTCGGGCTCGGAGCATAGCCGACCAACGGGAAATTCCAGCCTTCAGCCAAGCCGAGGAGTTCACGACGGCCTGATTCTTCCGCACCGATATGCCGAGCCAATGTCGCGACTGCATGTGCCCAAGTCAGGCGAACAGGATGGAGCGGCGATAGCAAGATTGCTTGGAGATGACCGAAACTTCTTCCTCTCTCACCGTTCGTGATCACAATCGAGAACGGATAGCTCGCCCAAAATGTTTCTGGAGGCGAGATCCTCTTGGCAGCACCTATTAATGCGGTATGAGCTGCGTTGTACTCACGAATTCTTGCGCTCGGAATCGCCGATGGATCGAATCCAGATAGCCATGCCTCCTGTGCGGTCGGGTCGAGTCCGAGGGCACCGCAGACACTTTCCAATGCTTTTCGAAATCGATTCCATTCTTCAACTGCAAACACTGGCACTGGTCCGTTTCCTATGCCAGGCAGGCTCGCTGGGAAATTGCCAATGAACAATGGGGCTGTTGTCCCTGGATGCTTATCGGGCCAGATTGTTGCTGCAGTTCCCGAAGCTACAACTGTTTGGAATAGCGAAGTGAAGGTAGCCGAACCTAGCGCATTGCAGACACCTCGGACAACCGTCGTCTGGTACCGTCCCAGAATAGACTGCGAAGCAGCGCCGCTGGGAGGCCTCTTTGCAGGTGGCTTTCCTTGAAGTACGGCTACCATTGCACTAGAGACCGCTGCAGTCTTCTCTTCGAGTATTCGAACGACAGCCAGTTCGTCCTCACCAGTCGCGATCCTGCGACAGACGGTTGAACTATCGGCTAAATCAGTTGCGCCTGCGCAAAGTCCATCAACCGTGCCGTCGAGGGCTAATAACGTGCCAGCGGCCAAAACTTCTCCTGTGTCCTTGAATGCTCCAATGCCGACGCGAACTGCTCCTTCGTATGAAATAGTTGTGTAGCTACCTTCATCCGAGAGACGAACCTCTGGTGTCGGGACCGGTTGCCATGTCTCGGATGCGCTCTCTCTGGTGAACTCGTCTGCACCGGATGGTGATACAAATACCTCTTCAGAATTGGCAATGACGAGTGTAGTAGAGAAGATCGATGGAACCACGAGTACCATGTCTGACTTTATCTCGCGGGTTGAACCAAATTCACTTGCAAGACGGTCTCTCAGCTTGATAGTCAGCGTCAGTTTGCGTTCCGAGTTCCAGGTACCGGTAACTCGACCTGACGCCCCGTCCACATTGCCCGAGTAGTCGAGTTTTACCGTGGCCGTGAGATGCAAAATGCCCGCAGCGTCCTGCGCACTTTGTATTTCGACCGAAGCATCCTTCCCGCTGATCTTCAGATTGATAGCGTTGGGTTGAATCCAAGCGTCTCCTTCGGAAATTTGAGCAGGTTCTTCGTCGCCAACGAATAGGCTTTTCCACTGCTCCCGATATTCGAGTCTGAGATCTTCACACCTGAGGATGCACCGCCACTTTTTGGTTGTCCCTCCGAATGAGACAGTACCCCGTCGAGTATCGAGCAAATACGTCTCTGTTGAGTCGAATGGTCGAATAATCCCGAGCGTTCCGCTCTGAGGTCTTACGGGCCTCGCCCGCTCCACCGCTTCGGTAGCCTGATCGAGCTGCTCTTGCGTTACCCCCCACCAAGCTCCCTGAGGCGAAGCAGGGAAGGTTGGGGCCACAGCGCCGATCACGGATAATGAGTTTGCATCCGAAAAGATCCGTCTTCCGACCGCCGTTGCTGACTCCTCAGCTTCAAGGCTTTGAATCGTATCCCAGTCGAGGTCTCGCCACGGGGAGCGTGTTCCAGCTCCTTGCACTAGCCGATCCAACTCATTTAGAAGCACCGCGAGTTGCCCAGAAGTTAGGAAGAAGCGTTCTACTGTCGCCTGCCAGGTGGCAAGGTATTTCTCTAACTTTCGATCTTGAGGTAAGTACTCTTGCGGCGTCCCGGTAAACGGATTCCCCGGAGGGACGGTGGGCACAATGAGTCCGGCCACTCGCAGTAATTCCCACGCAAAGCGCGGCTGTGGTCCTACGGCGATGCATCGATCGACGACAGCGGGAAGCTGATCGCAAAACGCAGACCACTCCACCAAGAAGCGATCGGTCCAATGGCTAGCCGCCGTCGCACCAATTTTTCGAAAAAGCTCGGCGTAAGCTTCTGCGATCCACTGGGACGTTCCTTCGAAAGCAGTGAAGAAAGCCCCCGAATCGACCAGGTTCTTTGACTTGAAGAGATGTCGTATGCAGAGAGCTGCTAAAGATGATAGGTCACAGAAACTGCCGCCTATTGGAAATCTCGGTCCAATAAATTCTCGCACGACACTCTTGAACGAAGAATCGGGCTCTCCGGCACCTCGCTCCCAAAGGAAAATCCGATCATCGTCGGTTCGCCATTTCAATACCTCAGCCCATCTGCTTCTGAAAACCGTTAGTGGCAGGTCAAGATCGCTAACGTATATCGCCCGCCTGGGCGCTAGGCCGTTAAGACGAGTGGCCAGTGTTTCGAGCTCCGGGCGAAGAGCTTCTGGTAGCTGAATCGAATACAGCCCTTTAAGAGCAACGAGGTGGCTGGCGAGTGCTTCTCCAATGAAGGCCATAATCTGGTCAGAACCCCGACTCTATGACAAGTGCGTCATCAGCATCAGGGCTATCGGCGCTGAGTCCTGTGCTCTCAAGCAGTGCTACAACGGTGGGACGATCTATTGCAATTCCGAGGAACGCCAAGTCGTCGAGAAGTTGCCGAAGCGTGCACTTGCCTCCAGGCTTGGCGGCAAGCATCGCGGTCTCGACCACGAGCCATTCTGGGCCAAGGTCGATCCAGAAGTCCGACCTTTGAGATCGGGAAATAAAGTATAGATCCGCCTGGTCACTCGAATCATCGTCCGCGGATCGCGGGAGCATCAAGTACTTGATGAACTCTTTTGTGTTTGTCGCGGTCGAGCTGCTGATCGAGAGTGGTGCGCTAAGTTCAGTGAGCTGATCGGCATTGAGGCCATCAATCCAGTTATTAATGGATGTGCACAAGTCTCCGGCGCCAAACTCTGGAGGAGCATTGTCTAACCACTCACATTCGCTCAATTGTTTCCGAAATGCGTGCCCTTTTGCAATTCCCGACGCTAAGGCACTCCACACTCGCTTCTGCGATGGCGGAACTCGGCGTGGCTGGACAGAGACTAATGTAAATTGACCGCCGAGAAAGCCGATGAGCCGCTCTCTGGCTGAGCCAGCACCCATTCCCGCTTGTCGTTCAACTATCCGCTCGCGAATTCTGACCATGAGCTCTGCTTCCCACAGATATACAAAAGCAAGACCCGTTCGGAGAAGCGTAAGTGCCCAGTCAAGCCAACGCCGCTGCGGCAAGTATGCGGTCCAGCCCTTATCGGGAGCACAAAGAGTTTCCCACTTGGTCCAAAACCACCGAAAGGGCGTCATACGTAGCGTCGATATGGGAAGTACTGGACCCTCACGATCGTAGTCTTGAGCACGAACCCCCGGCCAAGCGGGCCAAGGCGTCCCACCGGCAGGACCCTTGGCATCGATCCGCGTCCAAACCTGCGCTGCGATACGAGCAAATGCTTCTGAGGAGAAGCCGGACAACCCTGCCTGAACTGCCGGAGCACTACTGAATGCTTGCAGGAAGCGATGAGCAACAGCCCCAATTCCGTCCGATCCTCCCAAGCGCCCCACATGTTCAATTATTCCCGCAACATTCGGTGGACTCTTCTTATTAACGATTCCAGGGAGCGTCTGAAGAACAATAAGATCTGGGTGAAGCGGGACTGCTGAGATTGACCGATAAGACCGTGATCGGGGAGCTTTTAGGGAATCCAGAAGCGTGTCAAGACACGCCGCAACACCTTCCCCCCCGACGACGCCGCTGAGATCGGTGCCTCTAGCGAGCGGTAAAGACTCGACTACTTTTTGAGTTTTCTTGCCAATCCGCTCGAAAACTATCCTCTTAAGTGACTCCCCGTCGAATGTTTCGCGATCAGCCAAATACTCATCAAGATAGGACTTTTCGGTATCCTTAATGAATAGACTCGATCCAGGAGACCGCCACAAAAGATCTGTAAGCAGCGCTTCCGTCTGCTTTGAGTATTCTGGACGATCCAGGGGCAAAAGAGTCGAAGTGAGCCAATTGTCTGCCAAATGCCTATCCCCCTGACGGTACGATTCGAAGAGGAGGAGTGCCTCCTTGAGGATTCGGTTCAACGCGGAATCGCTTGCCACCGGACGAGGAGATGTACAATGGCAGCGCCTCCGCCCGTCGTTTGCCGACCAGAGCCGCTCGCGCTCGCTCGATCCTGGCAAATGACGCATATCCAATCTCGGTAAAGCCGCTCAAATCACCGGAGGAACGAATCAGTCCTTCTCGTGCAATTGAGAAGTCAACGACTACATCGGCGATCTTTTTAACTTCAGTTGCTCCTACCATTCCAATCTCGGCCACAAGGCGATCTCCGTCAGCGACCATTTGGATTCTGAGATCCCCCACCGGAATCGCGACGATGGCGACGTCTGTAGCGGGAACCGTAGTCAGAGCATAGGTTCTGGGACGAAAAGGCAACACAAGGATGTGGGATTGGCCGGCACTTATTGTGACTGCAGGCAGAATCAGATTTCCGAGGCCGACCTGAAGTTGACTACCAGGAAGACGATTCAAGGCGATTCGGTGTTCTCTTAGCCACGCGTTTACCGTGGCTTTAAACGTAAAGTTGCCCGTTGCTAGTCCTGCTTGGCGAAGAAGAAGGATACTCCGCCACCGTCTCAGTAGTTTTATTCGATTCGACGCTTGCCGGCCGGACCTCGTTAGCTCATCGGCGATTTCAGCGTTGCATACCTGATCAAGAACGTCTTCCAGATCGGAGTGGATTTCAAACGGCAGGCCGGATATAGCTCTGAGCTGATGGGTTGGTGGATCGACGTCTGCTGCTTCACATATATCGATGATGGTTGCGCGAAGCCCGTTCCAAGGCTCGGCATCAAGAGCAGGATCAAGCTGCCCAAGTGCTGATTGCAGGGGGCTAGCCTCCGATTCCTCGCCTTCGATGAATCGCTGCCGCACAGACGCATAGACCGTTTGGCCCTCTCGGGGAGATGCACCAAGTCTTTTCCAGCTTGCAGCTGAAGGCCGTGGAAAAAGATTCGCATATATCCGATGCTGCGCGAGTTCCGTTATATCGGACGGTGCGTTTCGGCGATTAAGCTCTTCTACCCAACGACAGGGGTGCAACCCCTTCAACCATTGCTCTTCGGCAACCCCGGTGATCGCTAAACATATGTGTGCAAGGAGATCCCGGTATGTTAGTCGCCGTCCACCTACAATCTCCAACGCTCGGAACAGCGAAAGGACCTGAGCTCGTAGTTCCGCCACCCGCATCCAACTCGCGTTTTGAGCAAAAGGACAACGAGAGTAAGCCTGGCAAAGTTGATTGTGTTGACGGCATCCCCCATTTTGCCAAAGTTCCTCTTTCGCCCAGTGTCTCATGCGTTCGCCGGCTATCGTTGACTCGCGCGATCCTTGATCAGGCTGAACTCCGCCGATTGGTCGATATGGCGCGGGCAGAGGAGGAACCCGTGAAAAATCGATGCTCTTTGGTGCGCCGGGGGCAGGTTCCAGAAGAGACAAGCTGTCAAGAAACAAGGCGTGGACGACGAGCTCAAATTTCCGCTCTTCACTCGTATCCAAGAGCGCTTGCGAATAAAATCGAGTCTCAGGTGCCGCTCGGACGCTAATGGAAAAACCGTTCGCAGTTGGATACTCCACGTCGGGCTTTGTCAGCCAGGTAAGAATGAGGCTTACGATTTTCTCTAGCTCGGATGTGACGGGATTCTTACCGGAATCGCAGGCTGCCAGCTCCTCGATGAGTACACCTCTATTTACGTTCGCGAACAAAGTTACTGGAGTTTGGGTTTTGAGCCGCTCTAAGCCATCTACTAGATCCTGAAACAACGATGTCGGTGAACCCGGTACAAGGGATTCCGAACGCGGAATAGAGGCATCATTGATGAAGGAGATTTCCAAACCATCATGTACCGGGAGACTCTTTGCTGGCCACTCCGTCGGGATAGTGCGAGGCGCTGGGTCACCGGACGAACGCGTCGGCAGAGCGACTCCAAGCGCTCCCGCCAGCGCACGAAGGGCTTCAGACTTGCCATTTCCAGGTCCGCCAATTAAAAAGCACCAGTGGACTCGCCCAGTGCTTCGCCAGGAGAGGTATTCGTTCACCAGATACTCCAGCGTGTCGTTAATCCCCGCTGGAAAGGTACCTAACTCAGCCCCTGTCGATGGTGGAATCGGAAGCGCGACCGTTCCCTTTTGGCCGTACGCGTGTCCGAGGAGAGTTGAAACTGTATCATTTAGGTGATACGCCATATCTGTTTGAAATCTTTAAGAGTGCAGCGGCAAGGGCCTCGGCCAAGAGCGGCGGAACCGCATTTCCGACCTGAGTATATCGTGGGCAACTCTTCTTGCGGCGCTCCCCACCGGTTGTGAATGGCCCGTCGAACAAGAAAGCGTCCGGGAAACTTTGTATCCGAGCGTACTCTCGAACAGTTAAGATCCTAGGTTCTGCATAATGGATATAGTCGTCGGGGAGAGTCGTCAGTGTGTGACCTACTTGACATCCCTCTAGGGGCACCACGACATGTTTGGAGATTGCCATCTCCTCTCGATCCCGTTTGTGAAGCTGTACTCCTTTTCGATAACGCGACTGAATCTCCCGGAACCTCGATACTGTATCGGGTCGATGATTTGCAAATCGATGACTCTGAGCCGGTGTCCCGTTTCGGTTTCCATTTCTAAGTATCCGTTGATACTGCGAGTGCCGGGGGCCGTACAATCCTTGTTCGAAACCCTTGGGGGAGGAAGGATCATCGCACGCCGTGGATCCATGTTTGGACAGTAAGTCTGAAATAGCCTCTTCTAGAGACACGTACCGCGTTGTGGGCAGTTTTTTTTCCTCAAGGAAAGCATTCCTGCCGTCACGAAGCGTTTGGAAAAGATTCACGCGAGCATCCGCTTCATCCGGAAGATAAGCGAAAAAAAATATTCGGGGACGTCGTTGTGGAACCCCGTACTCGCATGCGCTGATCAACTCCGGACTTTGGGTGACATAACCGAGGCCTTTCAGCGCATCGACTATTCGTGAAGCGTACGACAGGGCAGGCCGTCCGCGCCCGCTTAGCGAACGCTCTTTCTTTCCATGTTCAACACAAATCCCTCTCACGTTCTCAATGAGAACGAACCTAGGACGTATCAAGTTAAAAGCTCCACGTATGCTTTGAAGAGCGAGTTGCGCGCGTCAGTTTTGCGACGCGAGCCTGCAAACGAAAAACCTTGACATGGTGGCCCACCGATTATTGCGTCAACCGAGCCGCGCAATTGTTGCAGCCGGTCACTATGTGCTCTTAGGACCCGGCGAATGTCGTGATTGTTCTGAGGAAGCCAATCCGGCCACTCAAATTTGAGTGAGTCCGGGTGAAGGAAGTTCAAAGAAAACGTACTAAACGCCGCTTTATCCCGTTCGATTGCAAACAAACCGCGCCAACCGGCGCGGACGAAACCTAGTGAGAAGCCGCCGCAGCCGGCAAAAAGATCGATAAATCGTGGTTCATGCGCACCGAAGCCAACACTTACGCTCTTCATTAGGCTTGTTTCCTGTATCTTGTTGAGGTGCGTGGGATTACAGCATACGATAACTTGCCATCACGAAAGAGTCTACTCCCAATAAAAGGCACGGATATCATAATAGCGAATATAAGGCGAAATTCAAACTGCGATCGTGTCTGGTCCGAGTCGAGCACGGAGGAGGACTCAACAGCAGCAACCAAACAGGGAGCCTACCAACCGACCGATCCGAGCGCAAGGCCGAGATAGTTCAAGCGACTGAATGGCAATGTTGCCGTCCAAGCAACAATGGGCAAGGATATTGCGACAACTGCGGCATTCACCCAAAGGACGACTCCGAACCAATTCATGTTGTGCCCCTCTGTTGAATGGAGTTTCTAGCCTACAGCGTCAGAATCTCGACTCCCAACATCGGTCCCAGATACTGCCGCCCAATTTTACCCTTACGGCTGTTGTTGGGTTCAGATTCGCACTGCCTTCAACTCCCGCGTGGCGAAGAATCCTGCAGGAACGGAGTTGTTTTTCAGGCCTGTAAGAGGGTTACTTTTTCACATTGACATCCAAGCAATTCGACCATACCCGTAATGCAATTCCACATGCATTGAGAAACGCAGCGTCAACGACCGGAATCTCTGCCCTGCGGAGTCCCCGGTTACCAAGGCGTGCGATTGTCCTGAACAAGCGAGTCGCAATACATGCTTGCCCGTGTACCTGATCCGATCCGCAAACGGGGCAGACATCCATGCGGGGCAGTGGGGCGAGGCGGTCCAACTCGTGAGTGTCATAATCAGATCCCCCGGCGACAGATTTCCACCCAGATGCGGTACGCCCGGTTTTTCACGATGGTCCACGCCCACCAGACATTGCCATGGGGCTTGCTGTACTCATCGAGGTTTTTCTGAACTGCTTGTACGAAAGGTGATTTCTCGCCTCGCTGTTTACGTGCCTCTTCTTCAGCGAGCCACGCATCTAATCGCGCCTGCGACTTCTCGATGTTGGACTGCGGTGGCTCGGGCTCGTTTTGCTTACGCATCTTGTCAAGAAACAAATTGAACCCTGCGTTGGTCGAACGCTTGTATGGCATGTTTCACTCCCCTCTGAGGATCGACATTTGGTCGCGTCGTTCGACTTGACGGTAGGAAACGCCCAGCGCGTGTAAGATGAGCGTGTCGTGCGCCGTCAACTTGGCAGGGTTAGTCGCAATTGCGTATGCGTACCGAATGTTTTTGTTCGTGAGAAGGCACCAAGGTTCGTGGCGGATGATTCCATCACAGTGTTCGCACTCATTCGCAGCGTCGATTTTGCTTGGTTGCGCCATTAGCTCACCTCAAGTCCATCGGCTCGAAGACCGTTCACGATATCCGCGAGATAACGAGGCTCAATGATCACTGCACCCGCGTAGTGCAGACGATCTGCGGGCAGGTTGGCAGCAATCCACTCATTGGCCGCTCGCGTCAGGGGCTGTAACAGGACGATGGTCCCGTGGTTCGCAACACCGAAGTCGGTGCCCGTGCTGGCGTCGTAGGCTGCCTGCACTTTGGCATTGTTCGCGACGATCTGTTCGGGGCTCTGCATTTCCTCTCCCTTGTGAGTTTGTTGAACGATTGAGTCGAGGGGGACTATCAGCGATGCACCGTGCTAAAACTAGGTCAATATAAATGCACGCTTGCGATATGTATATGGCACGTTCTGGCTATTACAATTATCGTACAGCATGCTCATTTACGGGAAATGGTGCTCGCGGCGTATGCCATACCCCGGCCACCAAGACGCGAGCCCTTGCGAGGACGCTCAAGCCAGCACCAGCAGCACTGGACCAGCGTCAATTGGTGTAACGCCCATACGCTTCAGGGGTGCGGCCACCAGAGACCGAACGCTAGTGAGCCATGGCATGCACATAGGAAAGCGAATATGCGCCCGGAGGACGATCAAATCGGCCCGATCTAACACCCGGTACGATAGGTTGGCAAGTGGTAACAGTGAACGCAAGACGAACATGCTCAACGGTGAGTGTACCCGGTGTATCTCGTGTGCTGGGGCGTACCAAGTCTCAGATCCAATCCAGTCCAGTGGGCCAGGCTCTGCTTGATGTCGGGGTAGTCGCTTGCAGTTACTAAAAGTAACCACTAATGGCGAAGTGGGAGAACTGGAAATCAACGACTAGGCACGGTTGATCTCCGTCCCTGTCCATCATTGATAACAGAGCACTTATTGCGCATTCCATGAGTCCGTGTACGCAGCCTGTACTCAGGTGGGAGCGAGCCCGAGACCAGAACGCTAAGAATACGCCAAGAATACCCATGAAGTGGGAGGGATACCCTCCGGCACATTTCGGGGCAATGGTGACCAGTCCCGAAATACGCGATCCAATGGTCCGGAGGGGCCATGCCGATCCAAAAGCGAAAACGAGGCGAACCGAACTCGATGTATACCTATGAAAATAGGGTGTCATCTGCTGGTGGTACGACCCCACGTCGCCCCATACCCTCCGTGCTACCCCTCCCGACCTGCCGCGCGGCCTGGCTGTGTCCCTACCCGCTCCAAAATGGGGTGTCTGGGAACACAAAGAAAAAATTGAGCAGAGTCAGTGACAGTTCAGTGACAGTTGCTCGGGATTACGCCAACAACACGTTTATTACACGTTACTTACTCACGACCTACGGCAGGAACGCACCAGACAAGTAGTCTGGTGCTCGACCCCGATCTACTTTTTCTGCGCTACTCCGGAGCCAGCGGTACACGCCTCGCCCCGGCTCCATGGGAGAACCGTGTACACCACATAAGCCTAGCAGAATCAACGGGTTGTATGTCCCCATGGTACCCTTCAAAAAGGGTGTCATACCGCCAGTCTGAGGTACGTCGCGCCCCGACCCCCGTCACTTGTTCCATCGCCGCCGCGTGGGGCGTAGCCCAAACGGAACGCCTTGGAGCATGGGAGCATGGGACTCCGCCACTGAGCCCAGCGCAGGCGCATAGGGTTCCTTGGAAAGGGGGTCCACCTCCCAGCCCGACGCATGGCGCATGGTTCCCCTGGGAATGGTTCCATCCGTGGGAGGCCGCAGGAGCGCTAGGACGGATGGGTGGCAGTTTGGCCCATGGAGGCCGAGAAACGCGATCCTAGCCCTGTTTCCGCCTCGCCTTGAGCGGTCATAAGCGAACAAGAGGCGAACACCAGACGCTGTGATGGCCGCCCATGGCTGAAAGTGACAATCTTTGTCATTGCGCCAGACTCCGGGCCGTGGTAATCTCATTTCTCTGGTCGAGGAGGCGCGATTCCTCCTGACGAATGTCGAATAGGTTCCAACCAGACCGCTGACACAGGACGTGCAGCACTGGAGGAACCAATGGCATCAGCACAGACCGCAGTACCCATCCTTGACCGTGAAGTCCTCGCGCAGCGTGTAATCGCCTGCATCGGTTCCATCGCCACCAAGTTGGCCGAACTGGAACCTGACATCCGCCAGCTCTGGGTGGAGTTCGAGAACCTACCCAAGGGTGAGACCATCCGTGGTTGCACCACCAAGAAGGAGTTCTGCGAGAAGCATCTGCATCGGACGCCTCGCGCTATCCAGTACATGCTCGACGGTGGCAACGCCGCGAACATGGCGCAGAGACGCGAAAACATTTCGCTTCCTCCAGCGACCGAGACTTCAGCGTATACAAACACGAACGATGCCGAGACCGCAGCGCCTGCCATCATTACTGACGCCATAAACTTCCCAACTGTGCCTGAGCACATCCCGCAGCCTCGCACCCCTAATCCGAACTTCAACAAGGCAGGCACCCGTGGCTACGCAGGCAAGGACGCTTTCAACTCTTTCGTGCGTAGTCTCGTCGCGATTGCCGAGCGCAATCCCAACTCTCCGTTCGTGAGCAAGGTGGACACAGCCTTCGGCGAATGTAACTCCGACGAGATGGCAGGAGTAGCCGTTCACGAACTGACACGAGCCATCAATCGCTTGTCCGAGTACCGTGCGCAGTTCGAGACGAAGTTATCCGCCCATCAGGGCAACGCAAAGCCGAGCGCATCGGCAAGGCAAGACGAAAGGACAATATGACCGACAAGATAATCACACCCGCAACCGCAACCAAATCGTACAACCCAGCCGATTACGGGATAGACCCGCTGACATGCAACCACGACGGTTCGCTGTTCCACCAAAACAAAGACGGCGAAAACGTAGAATCCTGCGCCTGTGGCATGGTGGCGGTAGAACAGCCAGACGGGACGTGGATAGAAGTTTGTTGAACGGAACGGGCGGGCAACCGCCCATAACCGCCCTTCGGGGCAAGGAGAGAACATATGCAAGATAGCTGGGTAGACTCAGGCTCATCGCCTCCGCAAGATAACTGGACTTGGCCTTTCGAGTTAGAAGGCCCGACACTGACGAGCACACTGGGGCCGACTGCAAATGGGTTCAGGCGTCCCAATGACTGGATCGGAGACCTGACTGTTAAGCCGACCTACCCCGTCTACATCATTTCTAAAGGACGCTGGGAGATGCGGAAGACGAGTCGCGTTCTCGAACGGATGCAGGTTCCGTATCACATCGTCATCGAGCCGCAAGAGCAGCGGGATTACGAAGAGTCGTTGAAGTATGCGAAGTACGCGACGATTCGCATCCTTCCGTTTTCGAACCTTGGTCTCGGCGGCATCCCTGCCAGGAACTGGGTCTGGGAAGATTCACTCAAGCGTGGCGCGAAACGTCATTGGATACTCGACGACAATCTTCACTGCTTTCAGAGGCTACATCGGCAAGAGAAGCAACGCCTATGGACAGGCGCAGGCTTCAAGGCACTCGAAGACTTCGTAGATCGCTACACCAACGTTGCGCTCGCAGGGCCGCAGTACATCGCGTTCGCAGATGCGAAGAAGACGTACGTGCCCTATCGCTTGAACACGAGAATCTATTCGTGCATCCTCATCAACAACTCCATCCTGCCTTTTGAGAAGTACCAGTGGCGCGGCAAATATAACGAAGACACTGATCTGTCGATCCGCGTATTGAAAGACGGCTGGGTCACCATGTTGTCGAACGCTTTCTTGGTTGACAAGACGACGACGATGCGCAGCAAGGGCGGGAACACGACCGAACTTTATCACGGAGACGGAAAGCAGGCGACTAGAGACACCGACACCGAAGGCCGAAAGCAAATGGCCGAGTCACTCGTCCGCCAGCACCCAGATGTGGCAAAGATCAGTTGGAAATTTGGACGATGGCAACATTCAGTTGACTATCGTGGCTTCGCAAAGAATGTGCTGGTGAAGGCTGACCCGACTGCGCCTGAGATTGTGCAAGAGTACGGGCTGGAGCAGGAAACGCTCATCGCGGACATCTTCGCGTTCAAGTCCTACAAGAACATGCTGGTGGAGGCGCACGATTCCGCTACGTGGCATGGAGACCCCGACGCTGGCATCCCTGTCGAGGGAACGGTGACGGTCGGCAAGGTGGCTGGAGAGGGGACACTTTGAAACGGGTGGGTCAGGACACAAGCAAACGGTTACAGGGGTCAAATGGATTGTGTCCTACACACACCTTGAAATGGGGGTGTCTGGGACACAAGGAGTTGTGTCTGTGTCCACTAAATACCCCCCATGAGTGTGTGGGTGTGTCTGTGTGTGTGCAGGATTCGCAGATTGGCGCGTGCAGGTGTACGACGGAGCAACGATGGACAGCATGACGCAGGAAGCTAGGATCGAGCAGGAGCGAGACGTGGCCAACGCAGGACACAACGTCCCCACCGACGCAGGACACGGCATGGTGGCCGTGGCTCAGGGTGCGTGGGCTCGGGGCTTCAGCGTCACCGTAGTCAATGCCGTCGAAAAGAAAGCCGAGATGTACCAATGGAACAAGCGTCCGTTGATCGGCACGAATCCCGACCACATCGACATCGTCAAGTGGCACGCGGAGGAGAGTCCAGACTACCGAGTTGGTCTCTTCCTGATGAACCCGAACAATCCGTTGTTCCGTGGTGACTCGGCCTTCGCGCCGTTCGTGTGGGATGTGGACACGAAGGGTGAACTGGCGCGCATGAAGAAGGAAACCGGCAAGACGCTGCCGCACACCCTCATCGTCCAGACCCGTCCGAAGACCGCGAAGTATAAGCGTCACATCGTCCTCCTGCACACGCCCGAGACGATTGAAAAGGTCACCCTCAACTCGTTTGTCGAGGACTTCACCGTCACCACCAAGCTCGATCCGTGGTTTAACAAGATTCATCCCCATAAGTACGATCTGAAAGGCATCGGTGGTGCCGCGTACGTCGTAGCTTTCGGTTCCCCACGGATTGATGATGGCGTCGTCGATCACTACACGATAGAGTACGACTATCGACCGGCACCATGCCCACTATGGTTGCTTGAATGGTTCCTTGCAGATTTGAAACGTGCTCAACAAGAACGTGCGAAAGAGGCTCGGGAATCGAAGCGCCTCCGTAAAGAACACAAAGCCAAGCTGAAGAACGGCGAAGGGCTCGGAACTGATAAATACGCGGTTATGCACACAGTCAGCGGTAATCTCGCTGGACTCGGTTTCGACCGCGACAAGATTGAGATTGCGACGACATGGCAGGTCGAGAAGCAGTGCGGTACGGAAGTAGCAAACGATCCGAAGACGCAAGCGCACCTCCACCGCTTCGTCAAGCAAATGAAGCTGGGTAAGCTGATTTGCAGCAAGACGAAGATGGTCCGCGACCCTGAGCATCCATTGCGCTGGGCGGAACGCAAGCATCGCAAGCTTGTCTTGGTCGAACTCATGGTCGATTTGCCAGTCGAGGTTTCATTTGAGGAAATGGTGAAGCAGGTACAGACCGTGTGGCCAGACTACGATCAGGACAACGCCACCCATCGCAGCCAACTGGCGAAGGCTGCCAAGCGAGCAGGTTTCACAGCATACCGGACGCTGAAGATGTGGACGCGAGGAGAAGAGTGAGGCAGCTAATGGGACAGAAAACAGGTAGACCCGCAGGACGCCCGAAGGGCTCGAAGGATTCAGTCATCGCAGCGCGTAATCCTGCCTTGACTCAAGCAGAGCGAGACCTGACGTTTATCCGTGACGAATCCAAAAAACAATACGACGATCCGCAGTCCAAGCCCGAAGTTAAAGCTGCCGCATGGGAAAAGTACAACGCGGCAGTCAATCGTCTTGCGGACATCGGCCTGAAGCGGCAAGAACTGCTCATCAAACGGGAAATACATAGCGGCGACAGAAAGAAAGCTGCTGCGCCCGAGTACGATCCGGCCAAAGATTCAGAACCGGAATGTGACTTGCGTTGTAGCTGGTTAAGTTGTGTAGCTGGATGCAAGCGCGCCGCATGGAAGTCGCGGCAAGATGCTTATTACGACGCGCACTCTGAGCTAGCGCCCACACCTACGGCAGCGCCAGGGAAGGTTGAGCCAACCAAGCCAGCACCAGTAGTCGCAGCACCCAAGCCTGTGGCGAAGATCGCTCCGATGCCGACGATCACACCTCGGCCTGCGGTTCCATCCGGACCGCCCTTGTCGGTGATAGACGCATTTCTGATGAAGCACTTTGGTGACTTCGTGCGTCAATATTGTGGTGGTGTCTTGGACGCTGACGCACGACGCAGCATCATGACGCTGCTGAATGGAGACCCCGGCGTCAAGGCAAACTGGAATGGTCTTCTCGCAGAGATGGCAGCACGAGCGCCCAGAGAAGTCCAGAAAACGATCACCGAAGCGGAGAAAGCCAAAGCGTTCACAACACCCAGCGTGCTTGCACATGACGAAGCCTTCGCAACCCGGCGGGCACGGACCTTGGATGAGATACGGAAGACGTTTGCGCCAACCATAGTCAATGCCAACCCGGATTCGGGCATCAGTGTGGAACTGGATCGCCAAGGCTGGCTGCCGGACACCACGACCAAATAGTTGACACCATCGAGGTGAAGCAAGTAACATGGCGTGCATCAAAGGAGACAGTCCCCGTGCCGATTAAGGTCATGAGCGTTGAGCAGGTGGATACGAAGTATCGCCAAGCGCGTAAGAGTTCGATTACGAATATGCCCGAATGGGAAGAGTTGAAAATCAAGTTGGGCGCTGGATTGAAGCGTGCCGAAGCCGTGGTGGTTGAGCTGACACCCGACCCAAAGAATAAGAACCTCAGAGCAAGTTTTAAAAGGAACGTCAGGAAACTAGTGAAGCGTTTGAAGTTGGACTACGGTGTTCGAGCAATGCGCAGTGGTGACGTGGACGTGGTTATTGTCTCGAACGAAGAGCAACCTGTGAGCCGGAAAAGATAATCGAAGTTCGATACGTAGCCAGATGTCATGATGACTGTTGGCTTCCTTGTATGTGCCCGAAATGGTATAATGAGCATTAGTAACACCAACGGGCGTTCCGTTGTCAAGTGAACTTTTAACCAAGAACCGCGAGCCTTCGTCACGCGCTATTGACGAGAGAACTGTGCAGGGCATGATGCGTGAAAGCATCCAGACTTCAGCGCCTCCAAGAGAAGGCGCGTAAACGCAACTTAGTTGAACCACTACCAGTACCAGAGCCAGCCACCGAGAAGCCAATC
>Ga0210383_10000593_pt1 | contig 33174 bp, 31 predicted proteins | sample IncBWC14OmetaG_FD_160072 | JGI IMG/M metagenome (GOLD analysis project Ga0210383, IMG submission 160072) | Forest soil microbial communities from Barre Woods Harvard Forest LTER site, Petersham, Massachusetts, United States - Inc-BW-C-14-O ... | reverse complement strand
AACCTTCACATTTGCTCCCGTCTAGAAGAGCTTTCCAGCATCAGACCCAAGACGATGCAGCCCGAATGCCACAGTAGAAGTGCAATCGAAGGATTACGAAGTGGTTGAAGACAAGAGCGTTTTGGCCCGGAGAAGGAAGCGACCCTTGGAGATGGACGCGCCAAGAATCCGGCGAATTGGACGGTTGTCAATACGTTGACAGGTTATATTGCCGAGAGAGTTGACAGATCGACCGAGAATTTATCTTGTAGCTTTCTTCTCGTCAGAGTTGTCATAAGTCAAAGCGGGGAGCCGTCAAACTGGCACTTAACCACCAGAATGGTGGCATCATCATTGAAGTTCTCGCCGCAAAATTCCGCTGCGGAGTTATAGATATCAATCATGAGGTCGTTGGCAGTCAGCCATGAACCTTCGCGCACTACTTCTGACAGGCGCTGCAACCCGAATTCCTCGCCAAGCTGGTTCTCCGCCTCCGTCACGCCATCGGTGTAGAAAACCATCATGTCGCCCGGTAATACATCAGCCGAGGACAGTTGACAGATTTCTGTTGCAGATAATCCGATCGGTGGACAAGACGAGTTCAGGTGTGTGACGGTGCCAGTACTCGCCTGAAACAGGAGCGCCGGATTGTGGCCACAGTTCACGTAGCGGACTATCCGATTGTTCGAGTCAATCTCCGCCACAAGTAACGTCACAAATTGTTCGGGGTTTGACACGGCCCCGATCTCAGTATTCAACCGTTCCACCAGTTGCAGCATGTTTCGATCGTGGTTTGCCTCATTCCGAAATGCCGCTGCCGTGGCGGACATCAGAAGGGCGGCCGGCACACCTTTTCCAGCCACGTCGGCAATGACGATCTGCGTGGTATGCGCGTCAACGGAGATGTAGTCATAGTAATCGCCACCTACGCCCCTCGCTGGCTGCATCATGCCGGCTATTTGAAGCCCGGGAATGGCCGGTTTGCCCGAAGGAAGAAACAAGCGCTGAACTTCGGCGGCCAGCTCCACGTCCTTAATGAGTTCATCGCGTTGCTGCTCAACGGTTTTGAGAAGCGATGCCTGCTGCCTGATATAACGCCGGATCACATACACAACGAAAGTGAAACACACTAGCGCCGAGAGTTCGTGGAAAATGCGAAGTCCCAAGGGGATGTGTCGCGGAGAATCAAAAGCGTGGATCAAGATGCACGCAACGACAAGGCCGTAGCTCATTTCCTTACGCAAGAGAATCGCCCCTACGGTAAGAGGCAAGACATACAGGTAAATAAGCGAGGGCACAACAACGCGATGGTCCGCATACGCGACCGTGCCAATCGCCCCCAAAACCAATACGAGTGGCAGCCAGGCCGGCCCCTTGGAAGCCACCTGCCGGCGCAAGCCAGGCAGTGAACTCACCCGCTGGCGCAAGCCGCGCGATTTGGCGGGCAGCGGTTCAAGAACGGCGGCGTGCTGCATGTTATTCATTCAAAGAGAACTTTCGCCATCATTCCCTTGTCTTCGTGATTGAGCAGGTGGCAGTGAAAGACAGACATACCCTTGATCACGGGGTCGGTGAAATCCATGATGACGTCGACTGAGCCACCATAGGGAACATTCACCGTGTCCAGCCACAATGGATCGGCGATCGGCTTGTCGTTTTCGGCGTAGGCAAGGAAATGCACCTGGTGGATGTGCATGGGGTGTAGCTCCTTGGTTGCGTTGGCAATTTTCCAATGTTGAAACGTCCCAACCTTCGTACGCACCATCGGAGCTGCATCGGGCGCGAATTTTTCTCCGTTAATGTAAAAGCCGTTCTTATCTTCGGTGAATGTTACGGTGAACCGAGGAGGCGTGCGTTCCTCAGCGGCGAGGTCCAGTGTTTTCAGATCGGGTTTGCGTAAGGTCTCCACGATTTTGCGTGTCGAATCTGCCGCCGCGTGCGGAACGATATCGGCCAGTATCATCTCGGGATTCGGATCGCCGTCCGGGCCAGTGTCTACGCAGCGAGAAATCAGGCGTCTTGGCGTGCCGCCTTCAGGGCCCGAAACAATGGCTTCCACTCGTCCCGCCGGTGGCAACAGGACATGATCTGCTACCCGCGTTCGATAATTGAGGTCATGCGCAGTGATGGGCATTCCGTCCATCGCGACGATCTCAAACGATTGACCCTCCAGCTGCAGGTCTAGATAGCGATCCGCGGAAGCATTCACCAAACGCCAGAACTGTCGTTCACGAGGAGCGATTTCAATCTGTGGCCGCACGGACCCGTTCACCGTCATGACCTCGGTTGGTGCATCTGGTTTGCCGCCGCAAACATACGAATTGAGTTCAACGCGCTGTTTCAATCCAGCAGACTGTTGATCGTTCCCGATGGAACGGCCGCGCACAATCAGCACGCGCTCCGGCAGGCCGGCGAGCGCAGGAAAATAAGATTCTATCCCCTCGATCACCAGCGCTCCCGACATACCATCCAACGCTTGGCGGTAGCTCTCGCCATGGGGATGCGTGTGATACCAATACAAACCGGGGGGGTGATCCTTCGGAATCTGCACCGTATAGCGGAGTGTTTTACCGGGATTGGCTAACATGGTCAAGACATCGTCCTGCGGAGCATCGGGAGAAACCGCCAATCCATGGAAATGCAAGTTCGTCATGTCCATGCACGGGCCAGCCAAGCACGTTTCCGGCGGCTTGGCGGGAAGATCGTTGACATACGTAATCTTCAGTTGGTCGCCAGGCGATAACCGCAAGGTTGGCGCGTCCGGCCGGCCGTTAAAGTAAAAGGAATTCTTTCCATCATTTGCGATGGCGGCGTGCAGTGTGAGGGAAAGTGTGTGGCCGTTCGCGCGAAGTTCCGGGGGATGCGGAAGCAGTTCCGGCGGGCTACCCGTGATTGCCAAGGAACCGGCAACGGCAATCGCAAGAATTGCCAAGGCGGCAGCGGTGGTTCGAAAGGACGGTGCAGTGCGGGACATAGCAACTCCGAAGTTCTGTTGGTATGCCTCGGTTCAGCGGGCGTGCACGATTTCCGACAGGAACCAGTTGCGGCGTTCCGTCTGGTCGATCCAAACCTCAATCAAGCTGGCGGTGGCAACATCGTTGTATTTCTCGCAGACCTCGTGCGCCGCCCGGAACGATCGAGTCAACTGCTGGTTGTCCCGGCAAAGTTCGGCGAGCATGTCTATCGGCTCAACAAATTCCTCGTTGTTGTCTTTAATGTGCTGATGTTTTGAGATCTCGCTGATGGAATGGATTGTCTTTCCTCCAATCTTGCGCGCACGTTCCGCTATATCGTCAGTCATAGCGAATATCTGATCCGATTGTTCATCGAGCAGCAGATGATAATCGCGAAAGTGGCGGCCGCTCATGTGCCAGTGGAAATTCTTGGTCTTCAAGTAAAGTGCAAAAACGTCGGCGAGCATTTCGCGCAAGCTGCCGGTTATTTCGGTAACGCCTTTACGATCGAGATCGCTTGGCGTTTCAAGGGAATTTCTATCGCGCACATCCAGTTGAACTGTTTCCGTCTTCGCCATCTTACCCTCCGGGATCTATCGAACTGTATCGTTGCAACGGATTGGATGCATCCAAAGCACTCGATGACGCAGAATACTGCACGTGCGTTGCCGCGTTGAGCCAAGGAATTGAGGATGACGCAAGGTGTTGGCAAGAGAGCTTTTGCGAAGAGTTGTTCAAGTCGAAGGAGGTGGGAGCTGGTGCATGCGATGGCGGAGGGTTGGACACTGTCAGCCCATCGGACTGCCGCTAATCCCTAAAAGCGATATGTAAAACCGACATTCGCGGCGATGGGCGCGGCGTTGTAGGTTGCTGTCTTGAAAAAAGTTCCTGGCTCGAAGCCGGCAAGGTTGAATGCAAGGATGACGTGAGCCACGGGAGCCCAGCGAATCTCGAGATCGCCTTGATTGCCGAGATAGCGGGCATTGCTGCCGCCGGCTGGATCTAGCAGGACTCCACTTCCAAAAGCATATATTCCGTCGTGCGTTGATTCCCGCCAGTACCAGACCCAGGCAAACGCTCCCGTGATGTTTGGCTTCATTTGGAATTGAACCGCCGGATGCACATCGATCAGGTTCTGAGGCCCGAGGAAAGGCACGACGGCGGGGGTGAAGTACGCCCCACGCGGAAAAAGAGAATTGAAGGTACCGAGTGGCTGGTTCGCCGGAGTGCCATCGCCGCTGTAAACGTCCGCCCGCAACACCGGTCGAGGATGAAAGCGTACGCGCTCAAACGTGAATCCAGTTTCCGTTGAAACGCTCCAGGCGCGAATCGAGGCATTCCCGAAACTTCCCCATTGGTAGTTGGGTTCCCAGTTGTAGTCCAAGCCTTTCCCGATCGGGCGAAAAAGTCTGGTTCCGACGGTTTCGCGAAGTTCGTGGGCAGTGCCACGGTTGTAGGTCGCTGATTTTGTGTCCGCTCCGATGTAATAGAAGTCGGCCTGCCCACGACTCACGATTCGGACTGGAGCAGTCAGATAGCTCCCCCATAGGCTTTCCCCATGATTCGAAACGTCGTTGAACCAGCCGATATAATTTTCGACCGGTCTGACTGCGAATAGATCCAACCGCAGGTGCGAGTCTTCTGCAATCACTCGAAATCCGTCGAAGCTCAGCTTTACGTTCGGCCCTTCGTTGTTGTCGAGGAACCGGCCCGTCCCAAACACTACCTCCTGGCGTCCCGCCCGCAGACTTATACCGTGCGTACTGCTGACGTGAGAACCGATCTCGATAAATGCCTGATGAACATCGCCGCGGTCTTCGTCGATTTGCGGCCGCGGGCCGCCGTTCCTGCCGTCCTCGTAGTCAAATTCGAACTCGGAAAATGAGCGGAAGTATTTCCCGGCGTGGAAATCGAAGTGCGGCATCACGCGGTTCAGGACGTAGCCATTGTGGTCCTGAGGCCCCTCGCCAAACATCCAGTTGTCGTAATACTCGTACTGGATACGGTATTCGAATCCCAGCGAGAGGTAGAGCTGCGGATTGTCACCAAATGGAATGTATTTGACCGGGTCGAAGAAGTCCGTGCGCTTCGAAGGATCTGCGAGAAAACTCCAATTCTGTTCCGCAGGAAAGGGATTCAACGGTGGACGCGCCGGATCTGGAGCCGGACCAGGTGGCTGAGGATCCGGCGTCTGCGCCCTTGCAGGCAACGCCGAGAGCGCGATGAGAAGCGGAATCAATGCAAGGTACCAATAGCTGGTGCGATTGTTGAACACCCCAGCGAACCGGAAGTGCGACAGCCATAAGTCCAGATCGCTTTTTTCGCGGTGCAGCGCCGGAATCAAAGCGAATACCGGCTGACCGGCGCGCGCACCGAGATACCGATGCGGCCCTCGCGCAGTTCTTTCACGGCTTTCCTTATGTCCATCGAGATGGATGTTACACAATCAAGCGGCAGACCGTTACTTTTTTGACGAACCTGGCGGGAACTTATTGAACATCTTCTCCACGCCCTTATTCAGATTCTGGATGTTTTTGTTGGAGTTGTTAGAGAGTGTGTCGCTCGAGCTGCCCCTCCACAGCAATTGTTTCGTTTTCGCGTCGAACAGGTCCACGACCAACGTCCCAACCTGATAGTTTTCCGTGGTGGTCGTTGCGTCTCCAAAGCCGCCGCCTCCAAATCCTCTCCAACCCCAGCCTCCTCCATATCCGTCGTAAAACGTATTCAACGTCTGCTGATTGTGGGTCATCTCGATGGCGATGATGGAAACATCGCCGCCCGAGGGCACCTGCGTCCAGCCTTTTGCTGACAGAGTGGTGTTGACCGCGCTCTTGATTCGATCGACATCGAGTGGATCCTTCGTCTTAATTTTTTCCCAAGAGAAGGTCTTGTATTGCGCGAAGTTAGCGTTGCGATCGTAATCCGTCTTCACCTGCTGTGCGGTAGACGCGCTCGCAAACAAAATCATGGCGCCGAGCAGGGCGAATACAACTCTTTGTAATTTCATTTCTTCTCCTTTCTATATTTTCGAAAGCGGGTTCCTATCCTCAAGCAGGCTGCTCCTAATCTATTTGTGTGGCCGCTAAAAGCTTTGGAGCCACGAAGGACCTAACTTGGGGAATGCAACACGGCTGCCAAACATATTGAAGACATAAGCGACAGGAAATAGAAGCCGATTACGGACGAAACAAAAGGTGGAGTGCCAGCCCGCTGGACACAACTGTCCTAATATCGACAGCCAGACCGGCTTATTTGTTTGAGTCCCCAACTCTTCCAAAGCTTTAGCGAAAAATCCCCAGCTGGCACGCCGAGTGCTTTTGCTCTTACCCGCGATAGCGTTCATCGCTAATGCAATGCAGTTAAGCCATGCGTATTGGAAATTTCATAGGACAAATGGCAATTATCCAACTCCAGGGAATTTTCTATACAGGGACTCAGACGTCAGAAGAAAAGCATATAAAAAGGAGAAACTCGAATGAATGAGCTAATTGAATCCAAGTCTGATACCGCCGGAGAGACTCGATCAAAGGAACAGCAGGAAAGCAAATCCGGCGCAGAAGGATTTTCGAGGCGCACATTTTTGGGAGTAGGTTCTGCGGGCCTCGCCTCGGCGGCGCTGGCTTCCTTGGCCGTCAACGCCCAGGAGAGAGCAGACATCGCCAAAGGCGAACAGGATCATTCGGCAAGCAATCCTGGCCCGGAGAACAAACCGCTGTTGGATGAAAATCCGGCTTCAAATCTCCCGCCCATCACAGATTACGGAAACATCCTGCCCATCTGGTACTCCTTCGATCTGCCTCACAAACGCGTTGAGGAAGGTGGTTGGACCAACCAGGTAACGCAAACCTCTCTGCCTTCTTCACAAGACATTGCGGGAGTGCGAATGCGGCTTACTGCGGGCAGCTTTCGCGAGCTGCACTGGCACACGTCGGATGAGTGGGCCTACGTGCTCTACGGAACTACTCGCGTGACCCTCCTGAATCCAGATGGAACGATTTTCATCGGCGATGTGGGCAAGGGTGGCCTTTGGTATTTTCCAGCGGGATTCCCTCACTCCATCCAGGGGCTCGGACCGGATGGCTCTGAATTCATGCTCATATTCAATCAGGGCGATTTTTCAGAAGATGCCACCTCGCTTATTTCTCACTGGGTGGCGCATACCCCGCCATCGGTGGTTGCCAAGAATTTTGGACTGCCGGAGAGCGCTCTTAAGAATTTGCCAACCGAAGACCTATATATCTTCCCCGCGGACCTGCCCCCATCCCTGGCACAGGACAAGGAGGCGGTCGGCGGCCGGTCGGCGGAATCGCCCTACCAGTACACTTTCGACATGTTGGGTATGACCCCGACGAAGCAAACTAAAGGTGGTTCAGTTCGCGTGGTTGACTCCCATACGTTCACAGCCGCGAAAAACATCACGGGAGTTTTGGCAACCATTAAGCCCGGTGGTATGCGTGAAATGCACTGGCATCCGAACGCTTCGGAATGGCAATACTACATCAGCGGTAAGGCGCGTATGACCATAGTTTTGCCCGACGGCGCACGCACTATGGACTTCAACGCAAATGACGTTGGTTTTGTGCCAAGGGTCGTGGGCCACTACGTGGAGAATATCGGCGATACAGACGTGCAGATCCTGGAAATGTTCGCCACCGGTGACTTTCAGGAAATCTCTATCAATAAATGGATCAGGCGCCTTCCGCCGGAAATGACCATGGCACATTTGAAACTGACTGAGGCTGACATCCGCACAATTTCGTCGAATGCCGGGGCGTACGTTCTGCCACTCTAGCCGCCCGCTCAACTGGGCACTGAGTTCACGGCCTGTCTTGCGAACGCGAAAACGTAGCAACGGACAGGCCGGTAGCCCGCCTTCGTCCCTGAACCATTTCAGAAGGAAAGAGAACAAGGAAAAGAAACAAGAAAAAGGACTATAGAGCTACTGTTTCAAATCTGGATCGATCAGCGTGAGATCCGTCTCCGGATCAAAACGCTTGTGCATCGCCGCCGGGTCAACGGCAATCATCACTTCCAACGTCGGAGCCACATACGCAGCGAGAACATGCCCGCCCCGCGTGGTTCCGTCCGCGTTCCCCACCACCATGTGGGTATGGATTACCGGCTTTCCTTGATAGAGCGCGATATCGCCACTCATGCCAATTACTTCGTGTTGGCCATTGATGGGAATTTTCTTGTACATTTTGCGTTGTGGGTCGAACCACCCCAACGTTGCGCCACTGACTGCTCCAATAGCCGTGAAATGTGCGCTCGTGACGTGATACTTCTCCGCAAACTCCGCCAGGCCGGAAAAAGCCTCGTCTCCCTCGTAGAAGATGACCGCGTATTGTTTTGCCGCTTCTTCCGTGGTCAGCAACTGAACCTGCATCTTGGGAGCTTTGCCCTTGGGAACGGCCTCGGACGGCGATACATAGTCGGCGGCGGTATCCTGCGAATGTACCAGCATGGCGGTGATCCCAACGAATGCCAATACGCAACCCAGTTTTTTTCTTGTGTTCAAGTTAGTTCCTTTAACTTTCTGCTGCCCCGGTCGTAACTATATATATCCTAAGCGGCAGCGGTGTTTCTTGCCGGCGGCGCCATAAATTCGGGACCAATGGGATCGGCGATCGTCTGCTGCAGGATCTGATCGATGGCTGCGTTCGTATCCGCGTCAAGCTGCCAATCCAAGGTGCTCGCGACAGCTTCCAGTTCGGCAGGATGGCGGGCGCCCCACAGTGCCGCCGTGATTCCAGGTTGGTCGAGTACCCAGCGCACGGCGAGATCCATCACGCGTCTTCCATATCTTTTTTGTGCCAGATCATCCAGTTGCTGAACCGCATGCAGATATTGCGCGAAGCGCGGCGGTTGAAATTTCGGATCGGACTGGCGAAGATCGTCGCCGGTGAACTTCGTGTCCGGCTGCATCGTGCCGGTCAGAAGCCCCCGGCAAAGAGGGCCGTAAGCGAAAGCGCTCAGATTATTTTCGCGCGCGTAAGGAAGCACATCACTGTCGATTTGCCTCTCAAAGAGGTTGTAAGGCGGCTGGACGGTGTGTAGCTTAGAGACAGTCAGGAACTTGTTCATCTGCTCCGGAGAATAATTGCTCACACCGATTGCACGGATCAGGCCTTCGTTAAAGAGGTCTTGCATGGTCCGGGCAGTTTCTTCGATTGGCACCGCCAAATCCGGCCAATGGACTTGATAGATGTCGATATAGTCCATGCGGAGACGACGAAGCGAATCCTGCACCTCCTTCCGGATGCGCTGCGGCGACGAATTTCGTGTAACGGATCCGTTGTGCCACTCGAGTCCAACCTTGGTCGCGATGTAAATCTTTTGCCGATTTCCGGTCTCCTCAATTGCCTTTCCGACGATTTCTTCGGAAACACCGAAACCGTAAACCGGCGCCGTGTCGATCAAATTGATTCCTTTATCGAGGGCGGCATGGATCGTTCGAATCGATTCTCGTTCGTCCGTGCCACCCCACATCCAGCCACCGATGGCCCAAGTACCTTGCGCAATTCGCGAGACATTCATTTCCGTGCCGGAGATTACTGTGTATTCCATTTGTTTCATCCTTGCCCTATCCAATGAAATCTGGAAACTACTTAGATCACATTCATAGTCGAAAATTCGACTTTAGTTCAGGGTTGATGAGTGCAACGGGTGTGCCAAACCGGCAGAGTTCGCAAATGATGGAAACAGAACGCTGACAACTGGCGATCAAGCGGTGTTTAGTGTCAGCCCGTTAAACTCGATGTCAGAATGCGAGATTTAGGCGTTTTCGCCCGGAGCGCGTAAACAATAGCAATATGAAGTCATGTTCGTCAGGCGGCGGGCAAAGAGCTTTGGAATGGAACGTGCACGTATTACATTGAGAGATGTCCAGTCACGTTTGTAATTGGAAAGAGGAGGTTCCGATGTCAATGCGCAGTTGTGCTCTCATAGCGGTTCTTCTATGGGCCCCCGCGGGGTTTGCGCAATCCGCCCACGCCGATATCGTCAACGCCCAGGGGCAGAAAATTGGTACCGCCCAGATCCGCCCGTCCGGCAGCGGTGTTCGCATAGAGGTGAAGGTATCGCAATTGCCGCCGGGCGTGCACGGCATTCACATCCACAATGTAGGCAAATGTGAAGGTCCGGCTTTCGCAAGCGCCGGCCCGCATTTTAATCCCACTTCCAAGAAACATGGAAAAGAGAATCCGGAAGGGCCGCACGCCGGAGACTTGCTCATGCTCAAAGTAAATGCAGACGGGACCGCCAAGGCGTCCCTGCTGGATCCAAACGCCTCGCTTGCCGACGCGCCGAACTCCATTTTCCACGAAGGCGGCACTTCACTGGTGATTCACGCAGATCCCGACGATTATAAGACGGACCCAGCAGGGAACTCTGGGGCTCGCATCGCCTGTGGCGTCATCGAAAAATAGGCCCGGTCCTATTAGGCAAAGGTGGTGGACATGGATTGGAAAGAACACGGCGTCAAAATCGTGCCTGCTGGAGAACTCGACACGAACACACCACAGACGCCGGGCATGACGCGGGCGGCTGCCATCACGCATGCGCGCACAGGTGCAAACCAACTGTGGGCCGGCAGGATGATGGTGCGACCTGACGCCAAGACCGGACCGCATCATCACGGGGAATTAGAGACTGTGCTTTATGTTGTGAGGGGCCGTGTACGAATGCGATGGGGAGATCAACTGGAACTAAGCGGTGAAGCTCAACAAGGAGATTTCATTTATGTGCCGCCTTATGTGCCGCATCAGGAAATAAATGCCAGCCCAAACGAAATTTGCGAAGCAGTGGTGGTTCGAAACGGGCAAGAGCCAATTGTCGTGAATCTTGACGTGGAAACGCCAGAACCAGCCAGCGAGGGACATCCCGGGATGCCGTTTCATCCGAACGGATGAACCTGACATTAACTGAGAACATTCCAACCGCAATTATCCGTCTTTAAATATCTAGATCGATTCAAAGGCACGATGCTCGGCTCTTCGGCAGGGAGCACTTTGATATTCCGGAATCGTGTTGGTATTTCTATCTCCCACCAAAGTTGTAGCCCTCGCTCTCACCATTTAGCGAACCCAGTCTCGTACTATCTAGGGTTTTCCGCGGACGAAATTCGCTTCACACTTCCGCCGACGAGGATGAGGAGTGACAAGCAACGATCGGCAGGGAACTCCAATGAGCACTGAAATCAAAAGGGCAACGCACATCTACGAGTGGTTTCTGGGGAATAGAGAACAAGGCCCGGCGAAGGTAAAAGGAGTGACTATGGCTTGGGGAAATGCGGTTCTTTCGAGAACTCAATATGATGTCGAGTCCTGTCTCACCGGGCGCGGATGCCAGGCCGAAGTCCCAACGTGCGCGACAGCCGAACCCAACATCTCGCTCTCTACCGCCGCATCCAGAGGCCGTCAGGCCATGGACAGCAAGGTATGAACCACGGCTTTGAAAACATCGTCGGAGGAAGCGGGGCCCTCCGAGGGGTATTGGATCTCGTTCGAATCGTCGCGCCAACGGATTCCACCGCTCTCATCGAAGGCGAAACCGGAACTGGAAAGGAACTTATCGCGCGCGCCATTCACGGGCACAGCTCGCGCCGAGACCGCGCCTTTGTGAAATTGAATTGTGCGGCCATTCCCTCGGGACTCTTGGAGAGCGAGCTCTTTGGCCACGAAAAAGGAGCGTTCACCAGCGCCATCGCGTCCAGAGTGGGTCGCTTCGAAGCCGCTGACCGGGGCACTCTCTTTCTCGATGAGGTCGGAGATATCCCGCTCGAACTACAAGCCAAACTACTGCGTGTGCTTCAGGAAGGAGAGTTCGAGCGGTTGGGTGGCACGCAAACGCAGTGGGTCGACGTGCGGTTGGTCGCTGCGACCAATCGCGATCTAACTGACATGGTTTCAAAGAAGCGGTTTCGCAGTGACCTTTATTACCGCCTCAATGTGTTTCCAATATCTGTCCCTCCGCTGCGAAATCGCCCAGAGGACATCCCGCTGCTGGTGAACCACTTCGTGAGGACATTTGCGGGCCAGATGGGCAAGCAGATCGACGAAGTTTCCGGACAGGCGATGCAAGCTATCGTAAGTCATCCCTGGCCTGGGAACATTCGTGAGCTGCAGAATCTCATCGAACGAAGCGTAATCCTGACCCCTGGGAACGTCCTGCACCCACCCCTCGTGAACCTGAAGCCGGCCGCAGAAACACAATGCCCGGAGGTTCTCACTCTGGCGCAAGCAGAGCGAAATCACATACGCAAAATTCTTGAGCGAACCCGGTGGGTTGTCGCCGGTCCCAACGGAGCCGCTGCCCGTTTGGGAATCAAGAGGTCTACACTTTACCTTCGCATGCAAAAGCTTGGCATCTCGCGTTCTGATAGGGAGCCCATTCCTGCGTACTAGCGCCGCGTGGAGGCTAAGAGCGCACCTCAACCGACGGTTGCAGTCCCATACTGGATAAATAATCTCGATAGTATTTGTCGATTCTCTGGCTGACACCCTCGAGTGGCAGCATAGGGGCATCCTCCAACTTTCCCTCAAACAGGGCAGCAAATGCCTGCAAGGCGCGAGCGGCGAGAGGATGCCATTTGTCGATCCAGCCCTGAATGGTGCGGGCATTGTCCGAATTGTCCTCGACTAACATCCGCGTCAGGGCCTGGCTCCATTCTCGATGCCAGCGACAGTCCTCGTTGAGCGAATAGAAGGCTCGACCGAGCAAATAGTCGCCCTCACGTAGCGCGAGATCACTAAGGTGGTTCATAAATATCTCGTCCATCAAGGGCTTCAGCACCAGGTTCAGCCCAACGAAGGCCTCAGCCCAGTCGTAACAAATCAGCAATTTCTCAATTGCCGTACGCAAAGGTTGCCACAGAGGATCGGTCTGCCAGCGCTCCTTGCTGTCGGTGGCGAAACCGCGATAAACGTGTTGAAGCTGCCGGACCCGGTAGGCGATTCGCTGCACGCGACGCATTTCGTCTCCCGCCTGCAGGGTTGCCGTGATGACGACGCGTCCACCTGGAGCCATTTGCCCGACATAAGCTGCCAACATCTGCAGGCCGTGTCCTGGATATCGTAGTGGAGCAACAACGCGAGAAAGAACGTGCAGCCAGCGGGCTGAAAGCCGGCCATCGTAACCACTCGATTCGATCTGTTCCAGGATGCCATCGACGAAAATTTCTTTATCTCTTTGAATCTCGGTGTACTTTGTATAAGTAGTCTCGCGCGGATCGCGGAACTTTTCCCACGAAGTACAGGTGACAGGCGAATCCTGCTGGAAGCGTTTGTACCAATCCAACAGCGGCACATCGAGTTCGAACCTCTTTCCGGTAAAGCCCTCTCCTGTGTAGCAGAGGAGCTTCGAGGTGACAATTTCATATTCGGTGGGCATCCGCCTCTGCGGCAGAAGATGCCAATATGTTTTTTGCTCCGCCATAAAGCTCTCCGGAACAGAGAAGCAGCCCCGTCAAGGGGAACTTTGCGTCTGCGCGAACCGCCAGGCGGCTTCATCCTGGTTCAGCTGAAGCGAACCCTTGAAGCCGGACATGACAATCTCCAATTCCCCTGGAAACCGAAACGAGCGACCAAGGTGCGCTTCAATCGCCGAACGCGTTACGACACAGCATCGAGGCACCAGAACTCTTATGTAGGCGCCTCGGTCAACGACCATAACATCCTGGTTCAGGTCCTTGATGGCAGCCACGATCGCGTAAGCGACGGGTCCCGACTGGAGAACAGGGCCGACGCAGTTGTAGATTTCTGGTTCCTGGCCACTCATCCTTGGTTCTCTCTCTCCGCCGTGGTTTCCGCGAAGCTTGGATCATCGAGGTCGAGAAGGATGTCACTGCTTTCGATACTTACGGCGAATACCTTCAGACAGGCGCTCTGAGGATTTATGCCACGCCCCGTACACCCATCGAACTCCCAATGGTGCCTGGCGCAACGAAGGGTCTTTCCTATCAAGTTGCCCTCGCTCAAGCGGCTTTTCTGGTGAGGACAAGCATTAGCATACGCGTAGATGTGGTCCTCGATGTTGACCAAGAGAATGCTGTTCCCACCCACGTCAAGGGCCAGCATTTCGCCGCTCCATAGATCGTCCAATGACGCGACTTTTCGAAAGGTCACGGCTTACCTCTGCAAATCACATCAAAGCGATCCAAGGCCTGCAACCCTGCCTGTTCCACCGTGAGCCCAGGATCGATTGCTTTGCCTCCATAAACGAACTCAATTGCCTCTAAGTGCGCAACTCGAATGTTCGCTGCATCCTGCAGTTTTCGTGCCAACTCCAGGACCGTTTCGCCTTCTTCAGCGAGTACGAGAAGCCCAAGAGTGTCACCTTCCAGGAAGCCGTAAAGAGGAATCGACATACACATCTTTCATTCTATGTGGCAGAAGCTTTTTGGGCCGTGAGCCATTCATAAGCGCCGTTGTAAACGTCTTTGCCCCAAGTATCGGGCGTGAGTCGAAAATACTCCGTCAACAAATCGGGAAGTTGCGCTGGAGCTTCCCCCGAGAGAACGCGCTTGACCAAGTCCTTATGGCTGGCATATCTCTCCGGCTCTCGCAAGAAGATCCAGCGGCAAGGCTCGGAGCAGAATATATATTTGCGTCCGTCCTGGGCCAAAACATTCGCGGTATTCTTGCGCGGAGTGCCGGCGCTTAAGGGCAACTGACACAAATCACAAAAGGTTGGCATGGCAGAGCCGTGCACAGCCAGCTCATTGGCAGCTCCGGGACCAACCGCTCTCCAACGCTCGGCCACCTGCTGCCAAACGGCGTCCATATCGTCCCAATATTTGGGATATTTTTGGCGCAACCATTTACGCTCCGCGGGACTCGGGATCACAAAGTCGAACCATAGAGTCGCTCGATAGCTGTAGGCGCTGGCGTAGATCATGTGATGATAGATATCAAGTTCGTCTTGAAAAATATCCCAATACCAGGGTTTTTTGAGGCCAAATTCGTCAAGCGTTCGCAGATACTGATCGATGATCCACTCTTCCATGAACTCCTTGAATGAATAAGGGCGTTGCTCCAGCGCCGTCAGATAGTCTGTGGAGAGTCCGGTCATAATCGAGAACATGCGCCAGCTCCGCCAGAACCATTTGTCGAGGAGATATTGCACGCACTCGGGATCGTGTTTCATCATGACTTCGAGAACAGGGTGCCCAATCTGCGCATGCCGAGCTTCATCGGTTTGAATGCTGGTGACCATCCTCTCAAACATGTGGTCGCTGGATTCGCGGGCCAGTGCCGCCAATCCAACAAATTGCAAATTGGTGAATCCGGTTTCCAGAACGAAATTCGTACCGATGGCGAACTCGATTGCGTTTTGTCCCAGTGTCAATTCATCAAAGAAGTGCCGGGCAGCGATCGCGAACCAGTTATTGGTGTGGTAGAACTTGTGCGCCCAATCGAACTGGGAATCCCAACGCACCAGTTGGTGGAAGAGCAGCAGCGGAATCTGAGTATGTCGATATTCGTCGAGCGCCCCAAACGCGGACATGGTGCGCCAAGCGCTGTCGCGGCCAAACCGCGCACCTCGTAGACTGCCTATGACTCCGGTAAACTCCGCCAGCGGCAATGCGGCTGCATGCACCTTTAGACTATTCATCCATGGCGCAGCCAACTTCTGAATATTTTCCAGACGCCCGACTGCATCCCGCACCGCATAGACAGCCATGTCTTTTTCGTATTGGTTGTCGACGTATTCCCGGTAGGAGGTCTTAAAGGATTCTTCCCAGTCTTTCCACTCTGCATGGGGAAGCCAAGGACGCCCGCTGATCACCTCGGGGAAGACTTCGTCTTCTCGCACATAGGTGTAATCCCAATCCAGCTTACGGGCCAGAGGCAACCATTCGTCTCTACTTAGCATGTGCGCTCCTCAGTACTGCGAGGTCGGTCGCCGGTGGTCGGTAGTGAACTGCCGAGTGGTTCTCGATCTGCAAATTGTAAAGGAATCGAAGTATACTGAGCCGGCGTCAATCGCGTCAATACAGCGGCTCAACTATTGACCCTGATGATTATTTTCCTCATCCTCTGAATCTAAACTTGAAAGCCACGGTCAAGGGAGGGGGTGCCCGATGACATTGTCGCCGTCCAACGAACCCCTACGGCAATCTTCCACATCTACGCAGACTCCTGCGGATCCACAAACAAGCGAATTTCAATTGGAAAGGGTAATCGACGCGATTCCGGGATTGGTGTGGACCGCTTTACCAGACGGCGAAGTCGATTTTTTTAACCACACATTCCTTGACTATACAGGGATGTCTTTAGGCGAGGTCAGAAGCGAAAAATTGGGCGCAGCCATACACCCCCGGGACAAACCCGATTTGTTGGAGAAATGGCGCATGGCCTTGGCACAGGGTAAGTCATTCGAAGCCGAGGCGCGGATACGTCGAGCCGACGGATGCTATCGACGTTTTTTGATTCGTGCGATGCCTCTCCGCGAAGGCGACCTAAGAATTAGTCGATGGTACGGTACCAATGTCGATATCGAAGATCTGAAACGCGCACAAGAAGAAATCATTGAGCGGAAGTACTCCGAAGAACGAATGATTGAGAGCGAGGGTCGCTTCCAGGTGATGGCCGATACGGCGCCTGTATTGATTTGGATGACCGGAATAGATGGCCTTTGCAATTATTTCAACAAACCGTGGCTCGAGTTCACCGGCCGAAGTATGGAGCAGGAAGTCGGCACAGGTTGGACGGAGGGCGTACATCCAGATGATTTGCAAGGATGCTACGACGGCTTCCTGCCTGCGTTCCATGCCCGAAAGTCTTTCAGCATGGAATATCGCCTCAGGCGAGCCGATGGCGAATACCGTTGGGTCATTGAAAGTGGGATTCCGAGATATACCGGAGACGGCGAGTTCGCGGGTTATATCGGCTCTAACATCGACATTACCAACCTCAAGCGAGCAGAGGAAGAGCGCGAAGTATTGCGCCAAGCGCAAGCGGATCTGGCGCGCGTCCATCGTGTGACCACTATGGGAGAGCTGACTGCTTCGCTGGCGCACGAAGTGAATCAGCCGATTACTGCCGCCGTCACCAGCGCCAACAGTTGCCTCCGCTGGCTGGCAGCCGACGTTCCTAATCTCGAAAAGGCCCGCTCAGCCGCCGAGAGGATTGTTAAGGACGGAACGCGGGCCGCGGAAATCATCAGCAGAATTCGGTTGCTCTTCCAAAAGGGTGCGCCGCAGTTGCAATTGGTGCACGTAAACGAAGTCATCGGAGAGATGGTAGTCCTGCTGCAGGGCGAGGCAATGCGGCGCTCGATTTCAGTCCGCACGGAACTGGCGGCAGATCTTCCCCCGGTCATGGGGGATCGCGTGCAATTGCAACAGGTCATGATGAACCTGATGACGAACAGCATCGATGCGATGAAAGCTGTGGATGGCACGCGGGAGCTCGTCATTCAATCGCGGCCGACCCAAAATGAGCAACTTCTGGTGTCCGTCAGCGATACTGGCGTTGGCCTCCCCCCGCAACAGACGGAACAGATCTTCAATGCCTTCTTCACCACCAAACCTCACGGTACCGGGATGGGACTGCGGATCTGCCGCTCTATCGTTGAGTCGTATGGTGGGCGCTTGTGGGCCGCCGACAACCCTGAGCGGGGAGCGATCTTTTACGTCAGCCTACCCACCAAAGTCGAGCCACATGAATGACCTCCGCGGGTTCTCCGACGGTGTTTATCATTGATGATGATGCCGCCGTGCGGGCGTCCATAGAAGACCTGCTGGAGTCTTTAGGAATGCGATCCGAGTCCTTTGAGACGGCGGAACAGTTTCTACGAAGCAAGCGGTCGGACGGGCCAAGTTGCCTGGTGCTGGATGTGAGCCTTCCGGGAATCAGCGGTCTCGAGTTTCAACGTCGGTTGGTTGAGGCAGGTTTCCAGATTCCCATCATTTTTATTACCGGTCACGGAGACATTCCGATGACGGTGAAGGCAATGAAATCCGGCGCGGTAGAATTCCTCACCAAGCCGTTCCCGGACCATGCCTTGGTAGAAGCGATCCACCAGGCCTTGCAGCGGGATCAGTCGAGGCGCCAGCAGGAGAGCAATCTTGCCGAATTGCGAGAACGCTACGCGACGCTGACCGCGCGGGAGCGCCAGGTCATGAGCCTGGTGGTTTCAGGCATGCTCAATAAGCAGATCGCTGCTGATCTCGGGAATAGCGAAGTTACCGTGAAAATCCAACGCGGCCGCGTGATGAGAAAGATGAAAGCCAAATCGCTCGCGGACTTAGTGAAATTGGCCGGGATGTTGGGGCTTCCGCCGGCCTTGAAATAGCCTTACACCACCCGATTACATTCGGCAGTCTGCTGGTTTCGCAGCTTTTTTGCTTTCGACATGATAACACCAAGGTGTGATTGCGGCGCTTTTGGGGAAGCTGTACTTTTTTTGTCATGGGCATTCCGAAGAAAGCTAAGTTGGTAGCGGTTGTCGATGATGACGATTCGATCCGCAGCGCTGTGCAGGACCTGCTGGATGCAGTGGGCTTGCAGGCACAAGGCTTTGCGACCGCGGAAGCATTCCTGGAGTCCGGCAAACAGCAAGAGACTGCTTGCCTGATCGCCGACATCTGTATGCCTGGAATGTCCGGCCTCGAACTGCAGGCGCAACTGAACGCCGCACGTTGCAGGATTCCCATCATCTTCATCACCGCGCATGGCGACGAAAAAATGCGCATGCAGGCATTGCGGGCAGGCGCGGTGGAGTTTATGTCAAAGCCCTTCAGCGACGATGCCTTGCTCGAGAGTGTTCGGGCGGCCCTGGAAAGTTGAGCCTGGTCAAAGAGGCGTGCAGTGCGAAAGGAGGTCTCTCGTGGGTGCAGTCGCAACATTCAGGTCGACCGATCAGGTACCCAATTCGCGCAGATTTGAGCAGATCATAGGAAACAGTTCTGCATTGGAATCCGTCCTCGCGCAGGTCCAACAGGTCGCGCCCACAGACTCGACAGTTCTTATCCAGGGAGAAACAGGCACCGGCAAGGAGTTGATCGCCCGCGCAATCCATAACCTGAGCGCGCGGTGTGGACGCCCCTTCATAAAATTGAATTGCGCTGCCATTCCGTTCGACCTGCTGGAGAGCGAACTGCTGGGACACGAGAAGGGCGCTTTCACGGGGGCGATCGCACAAAAGATCGGTCGTTTCGAACTGGCCGACAAAGGGACGCTTTTCCTGGACGAAGTGGGAGATATTCCTCCGGCATTGCAGCCCAAATTACTGCGGATTCTTCAGGAACAGGAGTTCGAACGTTTGGGCGGCACGCGGACTCTCCAGGTGGACGTTCGCCTGGTGGCTGCGACAAACCGGGATTTGGCTGAGATGGTGAAGGAGAACGAATTTCGCAGCGACCTCTACTACCGCTTGAATGTATTTCCGATCCCGCTGCCACCTTTGCGAGAGCGGCGGGAAGACATTCCGGCGCTGGTGGAACATTTTGTGGAGATTTATGCCCGCCGCATGAATAAGCAAATCGAGCACATTTCTTCTGAAACGATGTCTGCCCTCGTCTCTTATCAATGGCCGGGGAATATTCGCGAGCTTCAGAATTTCATCGAGCGGAGCGCTATCCTCACTTCGGGGAATGTCCTTCACCCTCCTCTCGCGAGTTTGCAGAGAGCCGTCGAAACGGAACCCTCGGAACCGACCACTCTGGAAGAGGCGGAGCGCAGTCACATACGCAAGATTCTCGAGCAAGCCCGTTGGGTGGTCTCCGGTCCAAACGGGGCCGCTGCGCGCTTGGGAATCAAAAGGTCTACGCTGTATTTCCGCATGCAAAAACTCGGAATCTCACGACCCAACCGGGATCGTCTTCCTTCGTAGCCGCCGTCTGAGGAAACTGGATTGATGTGGCGACATTCCGTGCGAACTCTCTCTTTAGCGGATGCGCAAAAAGAAACAGGGGTGCGTCAGCGCGAAAGCCAGCCGCCATCGACCGCCAGCACATGCCCGTGTATGTAATCGCTGGCTGAAGAACACAGAAAGACCGCTGCGCCCGCAAGATCGGCGGGCTCACCCCACCGCCCAGCCGGAATGCGGTCGAGGATTTGGCGGCTGCGCACCGGATCGTTGCGAAGCGCGGCGGTGTTGTCTGTGGCCATGTAACCGGGCGCGATGGCGTTCACGTTAATCCTTTTTGCCGCCCATTCATTTGCGAATGCGCGCGTTAATTGCACCACGCCGCCCTTTGCCGCGGCATAGGCCGGAACTAGGATTCCTCCCTGAAAAGAAAGCACCGAAGCAATATTCAATATTTTTCCGCCCGTGCCTTGCGCGAACATCCGGAGCGCCGCAAGTTGCGACAGCCGAAACACAGCCGTCAAATCGACAGAAATTACTGCGTCCCAATCTTCCATGGAATAATCGGCCGCGGGCGCTCGCCGAATGATGCCGGCATTGTTGACCAAAATATCCAGAGACCCAAATTCTGCCACCGTTTTCTCAACCAGGTCCGAGCATGCATCCGCCACGGCAAGATCAGCCGCAAAATAAGCCGAGCGCCGTCCTCGCGCCTGAATTTCGCCGCAAATCGTTCCCGGCTCCGGATCGCGCCCGTTGCACGCAACATCGGCGCCAGCCTCAGCAAGCGCCAGCGCAATAGCCGCTCCAAGTCCGCGATGCGAGCCGGTAACCAGCGCATTTTTGCCGTTGAGTTGGAAAGCTGCCACGCTCATCGATTTACTCTCCACGGGAAATCATATTTCGAAAAAAGATCTAGTCGTGAACCCATTCAAATCCTACGCACCAGCCCGCGATCGGTCGCCTCTGTATTGCGCACCAGCAACAAAACGAGAAGCATCCCCGCAAAGGGAATCAGCCCGGCAATGATCATCAACGGATCGAACAAATGCGTGCCCGTGGCGAGCCGTGCATCGGAAAGCCGTCCTGCCAACAAATACACAATGATCGTGCCGACCGACGCGCCCGTCCCGCTCAACCCGCTGACAGAAGCCACGGAATCGCTGTGAAAAATGTCGGAAGGCAGCACATTCGCGATGGTGGTGAACGAACCATAAGAAAAAGTCGCCAGGCCAAAGAGCAGCGCAAGTAAAGTAAGGTTCACCGTGAAAATCGTGGGGATCAGCAGCATCACCCCGATGCCCCCGAACACCGCCAGCGCCTTTCGCCCGCTACCGACGGACCATCCTCGTTTGATCAGGTAGCCCGACATGAAGCCGCCAAAGAAATTGCCAAGATCGGCGGCAAGAAAAGGAATCCATACCGCGAACAACCCCGTCTTCAACGAAATGCCTTTGGCCACCAGATAAATCGGAAACCAATCCGCGATAAAAAAGAAAACCGGGTCCGTAAAAGTTCTGGCCACTATCGTCCCCCAGGCCTGCGGCAATTGCAAAAGGTCTCGCCACCGTGGACGGGCCCTGTTCGCAGAATTCTGCAAGTCTGCATCAGCGTCAGCAAGGATCATGCGCCTCTCGGCTTCTTCGATGCGCGGATGTTCCTGCGGCGTGTAGTACAGCCACCGCCAAACCACCAGCCACGGGATCCCCAGCAGCCCAGGAACAGCAAACGCAGCGTGCCAGCCAAACCGGAAATAAATCCACAGAACAACGAACGGCGCAATCGCCCCTCCAATGGAAGATCCGCTGTCAAAAAACGCTGTGGCCAACCCGCGCTCGTGTTTTGGGAACCATTCCGATACGGCTTTGGTGGCTGCGGGCCAGTTCCCGGATTCAGCAGCGCCAAGGAAAAAGCGAAAACCCACAAAAGAATAGAATCCGCGCGCCAGCGGCGTCAGCAGCGAAACCAGCGAATACCACGCCACAGTCATGGTCAAGCCGCGTTTTGTGCCGACGCGATCCATCAATCGGCCGAATAGCGTCTGCCCCACGGAATAAGCAGCGCGAAAGGCGATCACGATGGCGGCGTAATCCGTATTGGTCCAGTGATAATCGCGCTTCAGGAACGGAGCGAGAAGTGAAAGCGTCTGGCGATCGACGTAATTAATGACCGTGGACGCAAAGAGAATTCCGCCAATCCACCACCGAAGATGGGGAATGCTGCGGCGACGCCCACGGGAATCATTCTGGACTGGGCGGGAATACGCGGCATTCTCCATCAGCAATCCGCCGGGAACGAAGAATGCGCACCCATTTGTTCAGGCCGACGCCGTCAGCGCCGAAAGTGTCGCGGGGCTGAGTAACGCGGAAGATTGCCGGTCGAGATAAACAGTAGCGTTGGAATGGTTCCGCAAAATCGAAGAAGGCGCCATAGGACTGATAGGCCCATCGAAACAAAGTTTAATGGCCGAAGCTTTCCGCGCGTCCGGAACCACCGCGAGTATTTCCCTGGCCTTCAAAACCTGGCGCACAGACATGGAAATCGCATGTGTCGGCACAGCGTCCAGGTCCTTGAACCAACCCTCGCCAACCTGTTGCATGCGGCATGCGTGATCGAGCGCCACTGTGATGTACGGCTCTTCGATTTCAAAATCGGCGGGCGGATCGTTAAACGCGATATGTCCATTTTCGCCGATGCCGAGAAACGCGATGTCAATCGGCGCCGAACTAATGGCCTCGCCCACACTGCGAATCACTTCCTTGGGATCGCGGCTCCCATCGAGCAGGTGAGAATGCACAATGCCTGTCTTCCCAATCAAACGTTCTTGAAGAAATTTGCAAAAACTCGCCGGGTGCGTCATCGGCAGCCCAATGTATTCGTCCAAATGGAACAATTCCACTTCCTTCCACTGGATACCCGGCGACGCGGTCAGCGCTTCCAGAAATTCGAATTGAGAAGCGGCGCTGGCGGCCACCACGCGCGCTTGTCCCCGTTCCGCGATCGCCGATCGAATCGCCGCCGTCGCCTGAATGGCCGCCGCTTTCCCAAGTGAAATTTTGTCATCGAAAACTCTCAGAAGCATTCGTCAGTCTCCTCTGCAAAGACTTTGCGGATCGTGAGAGAAAGCAATAGCTGTCCACCAAAATTCGGCCTAAGAAACCTTGACATCATATCAGACGCGTGATGTTCTCTTGCTTCCCCTCGGCAAAGGCCAGCGCGCGTCGAAAGGGAACTGCTTGCTTAAACTTTCCGAGAATCGAACCAGACCCGAGGTCGAATGAAAAAGAAAATCGCAAAAGTGACAAGCGCGTGTGCGCCGCTGGCTCTGCTATTCCTGAGCTGGCCCCTCGCCACCAAAGCGCAAACAATTCGAGTGGACGCCACGCCAAGCCACGTCGCCAACACTTTCAGCCCACCCTACGCGCTCGGATCAACCGTCGATCGCGTGCCCAGCAACGCCACCGATCCATTTTTTAAGCCGGAATCCATTCAAAAAATCTTGTCGGCGGGATGGGGTGCGATCAGTTACCGCCAAAATACGGATCTATTTGTCCAAGCGTGGCACTGGAACCCAAACGGTACCTGGAGCGATCCAGCAGGCCGCGGCTATTTCACCGGCGATGCCAATCCCACGGAAATGATTCGCCACTCTTACGGTTATGCCCTTCAGCATCGCGGATTCACGCGCAACGGCGGCCTGGAAGACGAACTTTTCTCGCGACTGAACGACGGCGATCTGGATACCTACTGGAAAAGCAATCCGTACCTCACCGAAACTTTCACCGGGGAAAGTGATGCGCTCCATCCGCAATGGATCGTCATGGATCTGGGGTCCCAGCAAACGGTCAACGGCATCCGCATTGTGTGGGGCGAACCCTACGCAACCATCTACCAAGTGCAGTACTGGTCGGGCGCCGGTGACGCCATGGACGAACAAGCTTCCGGCGAGTGGAAGAATTTCGGGCTTGGCGCACTCGAGAACGCAAAAGGAGGCACGGTCACCCTACGCCTGGATTCATCCGGAGTTCCCACGCGGTGGGTGCGCGTGCTGATGACAAAATCTTCCAATACGTGCGATACCCACGGAAGCGCCGACAAACGCAATTGCGTGGGCTACGCCATCAAAGAAGTTTATTTGGGCACAATCGACCAAAAAGGTGAGTTCAAGGATCTCTTGCGGCATTCCAGAAACCAGCAGCAGTCCGCAACCTATTGCTCGTCTGTCGATCCGTGGCACGAACCCAGCGACCTCTTCGTTGCCCCAGATCAGATGGCCTCTGGGGATCAGCCCGGCCTCGATCTGTTTTACACGAGCGGTATCACCCGAGGCATGCCCGCCATCATTCCAGTAGCCATGCTGTATGGCACGCCGGAAGACTCCGCCGCGCAAATTGCTTATGTAGAAAAACGCGGGTATCCCATCGCCTATGTAGAAATGGGAGAAGAAGCCGACGGGCAGTACATGATTCCGGAAGATTATGGAGCGTTGTACCTGCAATGGGCCAAGGCTCTGCACGCTGTCGATCCCAATTTGAAACTCGGCGGCCCCGTCTTTCAAGGCGTAACCGAAGACATCAAAGTGTGGAAAGACGCCCGCGGCCGCGATTCCTGGTTCGGCCGGTTTCTCGACTATCTCCGGGCTCATCAGCGCCTCTCGGACTTTGCCTTCATGTCCTTTGAGCACTACCCATACGACGGCTGCGAGACTCCCTGGGAAAACTTGTACCAGGAGCCACAGTTGATCACCCACATCATGCAAGTGTGGCGCGACGATGGGCTGCCTGCGGGCATCCCGATGTTTGATACGGAGACCAACGCCCATGGCGGAGAAGCGTCTGTGGAGGTGTTTGGCGCGCTGTGGTTGGCCGATTCGTTCGCCGGATTTTTGATCGCTGGAGGAAAAGGCACGTTTTATTATCACGATCTGCCGTATTCCCCGCCGCATCCCAATTGCAAAAACAGCTGGGGAACCTATCGAATGTTCATGACCGACGAGAAATATGAAATCAAGGCGCCGACCTCACAGTATTTCGCCGCGCAAATGCTGACCAAGGAGTGGGTGCAACCAAAAGACGCGGATCACAAGTTATTTCGGGCGGTGGGCGACATCAAAGATTCCAGCGGCCATGTTTTAGTGACAGCCTACGCCGTATTGCGCCCCGATGGCCAATGGTCCCTTCTATTGATCAACAAAGATCACGATCGCGATCACGCCGTGCGCATCGTCTTCGATGATTCCGAATCCAAAACACAAAGCCGGTTCGCAGGCCCGGTCGCGATGATCACCTTTGGCAAAAACCAGTATCACTGGCATCCAGCCCGGAGGAACGGCTACGCTGACCCGGACGGCCCAGCACTCAATTCCGCAATTCAGGGCGAACCAAACTCCCTCTACACACTGCCAGCCGCCTCCGTCACCGTGCTACGCGGCAATATCGCAGCAGCGGAATCAAAGTCCAACTAACACAAAGACCGATTTGATCTGTCGAAGACGCCGCAAACAATTCGATAGACAATGCTTTCCATTCTGGAACGACGCAAGCAGATCGTTCCCAATATGAAGATCTGCGTCCTCACAAATTGTCTATAACCTTCAAATAATGGCCATTTTCGGTGATGTTACGCGTGCCTTAAAGTTGTCCAAGAACTGCATCAGGACTGTCATGTCCAAAGTATCCCGATGTGTGTTCTCTCTTGTGCTGGCTAGTATTTCGCCGTTCTTTGGTTGCAGCGGCGGACCCGGTCCGAACCCCACTCCTACCACCAGCTTCCAAGTGGTTGTTTTCTCCGACCTCCATTTCACTCCTTTTTATGACACTTCTCTTTTCCCGCTCTTCAATCGACGGATCCCAGCCAGTGGGCCGCCGTCTTTCAGGGTTCGGCCATATCAACGCCGTCGGCATGGGATAACGTCACCAACTATCCATTGCTCGTCCTCGCCCTGTGGGGCATTAAGCAGAACCTGGGATCGAGCCCGCTCATTCTGTATACCTGCGATCTGATTGGCCACAACTTCCCACAAATGTTTTACCAGTTGAATGGAAACTCGCTGCCGCCGGACCCTGCTGCCGTCTCAGCCATGCAGGCGTTTACGGACAAAACGGTCGCGTTCGTCACCGCACAGATCAGAGCCAATATCGGAAATATCCCCGTCCTGTTCGCGGTTGGGAACATCGATTCCTATACAGGCGAGGGGCCGGACAGCGTCTTGCTCTCCAATAACGCGGGATCCTTCTATTCGCAATTTCTGGGCGAGGTACTGCCGACCAAACAACGTTTCTCAGCACCTTCAAGGCTGGCGGATATTATTCCGCCGCGCCGCTTGGCACAAAAATGGTTGGTCATCGGGCTCAATACCAATCCTTTTTCCCCTTTGGTCCAGGGCAACATCCCTCCAAACAACAATGACGCGCCTGTTGACGCGGAGCTCACTTGGCTGGATTCCATTCGCGCTTCGGCCAAAGCCTCTGGCCAAAAGGTGTGGCTCCTCATACATGTGCCTCCCGGCGCTCTCACCGTTACCACTGCCTCAAATGCCGACAGCAACGGTCACATTACCGCTGCCACCGCCTCCATGATGTGGGAGCAAAATTACCAGGCGAGTTTTCTCACGATACTTTCGAAATACCCCCGGCCTAATCACGCTGACCCTCGCCCCGCATACCCATATGGACGAATTTCATTTCGCATCCCGTCACAGGACATTGTCCTTGGGGAAGCGCTGCGATCCGTCCCGTCTTCGGCAACGACCCTGCTTTCAAAATCTTCATTATTACCAGCGATGCGTTGCCTCCCACAGACTATCGTTCCTTGAATTATGATCTGGCGACTCTGCCGCCTCAGTTCAGCAACTATTACACTTTCTCTTCCGCCTACACCGTGCAAGGTCTCCTTTGAACTCTTCCTTGCAGCGACTCTACCCACTTATTCTTGCCAGCTATCCAAGACAAGCCCTTCTTACCGGGCTGCATCTGTCTGGACACAATTACGCCAATCCTATTACCTCCACGACATGGCCGGTTTTCGCTTGCGGCATTGGATAAATGGACCAAACCGATTTCGTCAAGTGCGTAAATTCATTTTGAACGAGCCCCCTGACGAACTCTTTAGTGAAGACCGGGTCCCGCACCCTGCTTTTCAAGGGTGCGGGTTTAGAGTCCACACACCACAAACCGATCCTTCTTCGTACTCACCACTTGAGGTCGGTCCCTGTTGGGGCAGGGCACTCTTCTTCAATGTGAACACATAGCCCGTGCGAGCGGCACTACTGCTGAGAATGTAAGAGATAGGCCTGATCGCAACCTAAGCTGAGGAGGCGACTACTCGAAAGGTCATCCCTTCCAGACATACTTGCCGCAGGGGCAAGGAACCGTTTCCGCGGGATTCTTCTTTTGCAGGGGACTTCGGCAAACTGGGCAATTTTTCTGCCACATGCTACACCTGGTTTTCACTGGCGAATCAGCCAAAAACAAATCGAATTTGGCGCGGGCCCCTGCCGTCCTGATCAAATTTCAGGGCTCTTTGGCGTAAGGGCCGTTCCGATTGAAGCGTCGCGGCAAGTAGCCCGCAATACGTAGCGTGTGCAAATTTCATGCCACGCCAAGGAAATAATCTCGTCCTGCCAGAAACACCGCTAACTCAAACCAATGACGCCACTTCCCGCCACCGCAGGCGATACCGCCCGCAATCCTCCTGGAATCCCGCCCATCGGCTTGGAAAGCGATTTCCCTCGGTGCGCACGGAATTATCGTTACCACGTCGTTTCAAATCCTAAGTCAGGTCCAAAAATATCAAGCGTTTGGCGCCGCTCCGAAAATCTCCACCAACCTCCCGGCGATCAGTTTGTCCTCGCCATCCTTCAACTGCCACACGGCAAACCCAAAGCTTTGTGGATCGCTTGGATGGCCGTGGTGGCCGCCATGATTCTCCCCGCCGACGGGCGCGTTCGGGTCCCGCCCTCGCATTCCGCTAGCACCGGCGCCCATGCTTCCAATCCCCATCGGCCGCGTGTCCGCCAGTTGCTGCATCACTTCCGGCCCGGTGATCTTCAGTCGGGACGGATCGATGTGCCAGCTATATCGCGGCGTCACATTCCCCAGCGCCTGTGGATTGAACTGCCTCGGCAGCGCCGTCACCCCGAATTTCTTGACTGCATCGGTAATCGCCTGCGCTCGCGCGTCGTAAATCTTCAGCATTTCGTCGAGATCCTCATTTACGAACAGCTCCAGCGCTTTCAGCAGCCCGAAAATCGTCTCCTTCCCGACCTTACAGCAACGCCCGATGCGATCCTCCTGCGGACTCATGTTCAGCAGCGCGTAATGGATCAGCTCTTCCTTCCCGATCAACACGCCCGAAGCCTGCGGTCCCCGGATATCCTTCCCGCCGCTGAACGTCACCATGTCGAACCCCATTGCCGGGTAGTCCCACAGCCGTTCTTTCGGCGGAACGTCCGCGGCCGCGTCGTTGAACGTATAAATGTTGTGTTCCTTGGCGATGGCCACGGTCTCCGCACCGCTGACCTTTCCATTGGAGGACAATATATTCGTAAAGTGAATCGCTACGGTCTTGGGATTGATCGCAGCAATCATTTCCTCTCGCGTTTCCACCTCCACCAGCTTCGCGCCCGTCTGCCGGATCTGGTGGTCAAACGGATACCGGTGGCTCTTCTGGATGATCACTTCGTTCCGCGGAAAATTGCTCACGTCGGGAATGTCGCGCATACGCGGTTCCAGGTCCTCGGTCATCATTCCCGAGTACCCGACCACCATCGCCGCCGCCGCACCGCCCGTCACCAGCCCCGTATAGCCAGCGGGAGATTTACAAATCTTCGCGATGAATTTCCCGGCCGCGACCTCCAACTCGTCGATCAACACAAAATGTTCATTGCCTCGCCGGATCAGTTCCATCACTTCGGGCTTCATCACCGAACCGCCAATCACCGTCACCGTGCCATTGATGTTCACTAGCGGCGTAACACCCAACTCCGCGTAAATATCCCCGGTAGACCCAAGCCCACTCGTAATCGGCACAATCGGACTGCCATCCACGCCCGGCGACCCCGCCTTATGCTTCTTTCCAAACGCACCCAAATCTGCGGGCGCAACCAATCCGCCCGTCAAAGCCCCAAGCGCACCCAAAAACCCCCGCCGATCCCACCCAAGCGTCAATCCCATAAGCATCCTCTCTGGAGTGCGGGAGCACAGCTCCCGCTTTCACGAACGCAGTCCCATCTGGATATCCCCAGCGACAGCCCAACTGCCGCCACCACCTAAACATGAATCTTTGTCGACGCGGGTCTTCAGACCCGCCAGTCCCACCAAGCTAATCTCTCACTCTCCCCCCACCCCCGCATTCACCACCTTCGCGCTTCCCACAATCTCAATCAACGAATCTCCCGGAATCCATTCCAGCGCCATACAAGCCCGCGAAGGCGCCTTCCCCGGCGAAAAATACGTCCCATATATCTTATTCAGCGCATCGTACTGCGCCTTGTGCGCATCGAACCGCGCCTTCCCGGTCGGCATCGGAACGCTATCCGCCAAAGGCAAACACAGAAACACCGTCAGCTGCAGAATGCTGTCCATCGTGCACCCGTTGCGCTCCACCGATTTCTTCAGCGCGTCCATTGTCCGGGTGACGTGCTTCTCGAACGGGTCCGTTACCAGCACATGATCTTCCTTCGGGTAACCGTCATTTGCGCCAGTTCCAGAGAAATAATAAATTCCGTCATGAACGTGATTGCTTCCACCAGCGCGCCGGGCTATTTCTCCCGCTCCTCCGGCCGGCGCTGGCGCACTCGCAGGCGGAGCCTGTTGAGCGAGGAGTTTCGTCGCGCCCGTCACACCAGCTGCCAGCGCCGCAATCTTGCCAAAGAAGGTGCGTCGAGTATCGATTTCCATGCAAATTCTCCTTAGGAATTTTCAGTCAGGCAAGCGAAACAGAGCCAATCATAACCCAAGCACCGGCACAGTCACGCCAGGGATCTCAACCGATCCTCATTCTCCAAAACTCTGCTCGCTAGAGTTTAAGCGCCGAATCTTTCCGCGGACTTGGCTTGCCTCTTCAGCCTTTCTTCTTCCCGGTTCTTCGGCATTGCGTTTGTCTCCAGAGAATGGAGGAGTTGACCGGAAATGGCAGCGATTCCATGTACAGCGGCCGTGAAGGCGGCTTCATTCGTCTTCGATGGCTTGTTAAACCCGCTGATCTTGCGCACGAATTGCAGCGAAGCCGCTCGAACCTCTTCCTCCGTCACCGGCGGATCAAAATTAAACAGAGTCCGAATATTCCGACACATAACCTCTGACCTCCGCACCACGGCAAGAGCAAATTTTATCCCCGATGACAGCCTCCAGCAACTACACCGATTTTCCTGGGTGCGGGTTTAGACTCCACACACCACAAAACCCGATCTCCCTCGTGTGGCCGACCTTCAGGTCGGTCCCTCGTGGGTTGAGCTGTTACTTATTCGGCAGCACATCATACGGCCGCATCATCTCATTATCTTCATGCTCCAAAATGTGGCAATGCCACACATACCGTCCCGCATAGCCTTCAAATCGCGCAATGATCCGCGTCATCATTCCCGGATGCGCGCGCACCGTATCTTTCCATCCAACCTCGTCGGGATCGGGTGGAACCACCGGCCCGGTAAACCGGATCTGCTGGTGGCTTACATACGCAAAGTTCTCGATCTTCCGCCGGTCCAGAATCTGAAATTTCACCAGATGCAAATGAATGGGATGCGAATCGTCCGTGGGATTCACGAACGACCATATCTCCGTTGAGTTCAGTACCGGATTTTCCGTAACCGGATCGTGCCAGCTCTTTCCGTTCAGCAGCATTTTCACAGGATTTTGCACCAGATCGTCCGCTTCATCCAGCGACAACAACCGGGTTTTCACAGCCGCCGATTCCTGCAGCTTCTCGATGCCGCGAAGCGTACTTGGCAAAACGCTGTCATCGTTCACACCGGACCCCGAAACACGAAACTGCAACAACGAAACAGCATCATCGTTCAGAAGGATTTTGCTCCCCGCGCTGTCCTTGAAATCGATGACCAGGTCCAGACGTTCCCCGGGCGCAATCATGATTTTACCGATCGAAAGCGGAGCGCCAACCAGTCCCTGGTCCGTCCCAATCACATGAAATGGCAATTTATTTGCAAGCGACAAATGATAAAAGCGCCCATTAGAAGCGTTGAGCACCCGAAAACGATATTTCCGAGGTTCCACTTCCAGGAACGGAAACAACTTCCCATTGATCAAGTTTGCATTGCCAAAAAATTCCGGAATCCACGGAGCGTCCGCCTTGTCGGACACCGGATAATAAAGCTGCCCGTCTTTATCAAACATGCGGTCGCTAAGCACCAGCGGAATCTCATATCTCTCTTTCGGTAAGCGCAGCGCCTCTTCCGCCATATCCCGGAGAATATAAGCCCCGGCAAGCCCCGCGAAAATATTCAGCCGATTAATTCCCATCGCGTGGTCGTGGTACCATAGCATCGCCGCGTCCTGCTGATTCGGATAGTGATACACAACGGAATTTCCGGGCACGATCCAGTTCTCCGGATAGCCATCGCTTTCGGGAGGAACCTTGCCGCCGTGCAGATGCGCCACCGCCCGCACCGGGGGCTGGTCCGCCTCCGCGCCATGAAGCGTATGGTCGATCGGCAAAAAATGTTCGTGCGGCAGTTCGTTCGCCCACTCCACCAGCACCGCTTGTCCACTCTCTAGATCAAAGGTGGGACCAGGAAACATCCCGCCGAAGCCCCACATGCGGGTAGGCTTCATATAGCGGTGAACGCTGGTCTCAAAGGTCTGTATCGGCAGGCGATAGTAGGGAATCTTGATCGCTGAATTTTCCGGATTGGGCCGCGTTCCGTTGCTGCGCGCGAGTCCCGGAATCGGCAAAGGATCCACAAACGGTGTCAGCGTATTTGGGTCCAGCGCCGGTCGCGCCTGAGTGGACGCGACCTTGCCCCCTCCGTGTTGCGTCAACACTGCTCCGGTTGCGAGTGTGCTCTTGCGCAAGAATTCGCGCCTACTGATCGGCATGCCTGTACCTTTCGACCAAAAATGTTGAGCAGAAACAAAAGCAGCGGGCGCAACGAAGATAAATTCGTCCGCCCGCTGCATTTTATACTCAGTTCACTCGGTGGCACAGCCTCTCTTGGCTGTGTTCTTTCCATTGTGTGGATTACCACCCGTGAGACGCTACAACCTCTCCGGTGGTCGGGTTCAGGATCAGGATGCCATCTTCCTCGCGGCAGTGGTTAAAATTAAACATGTTGGTGATGGTTCCGGCGATGGAGTCGAACGAGCCGTTTCCGATGCGCTCGCCGCCCAGCCAATTGTCCTCGATGAAGCGGATGATCGAACTCTGATCCGTGGTCGTGTGATCAACGAAGTTCGTCCGTGCGTAGGGTGAAATCACAACAAAGGGCAAACGCGGGCCATAGCCGCAGCGACCTTGCGCGGTTGACGCGGTGACGCCAGAGAGGATGTTCGCGGCGCTTTGGCCGCAAAAGCCGATGCCATTCAAGGCGTCCGCAGGCGTCTGGGACTGATTCACGATGGGGCTCATCTGGTGGTCGTACCAGCCGTCAGAGTCGTCATACGCGATAATCACCGCCGTGTTTTGCCATTCCGGGGTCTTCTGCAGGAAGTTGATGGTGTTAACGATAAAGGTCTGCTCGTCGAGCGGGTCCGAGTAGCCGGCGTGGCCGTCCTGATAGCCCGGTGCCTTCAGGAAGCTTACGGCGGGGAAGTTGCCCTTGCTCACCGCATCAAAAAAGTCGTGCGTATCGTATTGGTGATTTGCCGGACCTTGGTTACCGATTTCGGCGATCGATGCGGGACGAGTGTGAGTGGGGTTCGCGGTGCTGGCGTAATACTGGAACGGTTGATGATGCGGAATATAGTCTAACTTGTTAATCGTCGTGATCGCCGAGGTTGTGCTTCTCTTGCAACCCGTTGTGCCGTTGCGATTCGTAATTGTCAGGTCGAAACCGCCTTCGAAAAACCCCCAGCTGATCCCCGAAGCATTCAGCAGGTCCCCGATGTTCTTGCCGCTCATGGAGAACTTCTCGCCCGTGGAGGTGGCGCAAACATCCCCGGCAGGGTCGGCGTCACTGTTCACCGTCAGTCCACCGTTTCCGTCGTCGACTACGGCTCCAGTGCCATTCACGTTATCGACCGCGCCATTCGTCTGGCCAGAGATCAGGTTCAGCGCCCCCGGCGTGGAAGGGCCGAAGTTCGAGTCATAGGAGTTGTCGTTTATCGCGAAGTGCTGGGCATAGTTCCAGAACGCCGTGACCGTATTCCCGTCGTAGTAGCCCAAGGCCAGACCAGTTGTGTTGAAAACCGCAGGGGAACCAGTTCCGCCAGCCGCCGTGCCTCCGGCTCCCGTGAATTCCGGGAACAGGTCCATT
>Ga0210383_10000591_pt1 | contig 33271 bp, 50 predicted proteins | sample IncBWC14OmetaG_FD_160072 | JGI IMG/M metagenome (GOLD analysis project Ga0210383, IMG submission 160072) | Forest soil microbial communities from Barre Woods Harvard Forest LTER site, Petersham, Massachusetts, United States - Inc-BW-C-14-O ... | reverse complement strand
CCCCCCCAGATCTCTCCCCTGCGCGGCGCGATTCGACCCCCTACGGCCCATAACCGCAGGTCAGACCCCCTATCCCCTCTCGACGGCGTGTTCGAACCGATCTCGGCGGCGGACCTTCGAAAACCGGGGGTCGCGCTTCGAACGATCACCCGTTCGACGGAAGTCCGTTCGATCGAACGGGCCGCGCTGCTGTCCGAACAGTTGGGCGAGCTGCTCAGGGCGTTCGGGCGGCTCGGCGAGGCGATCGCCGCGGCGTTCGGGATCCTGACCGGGCCGCGGGCCGACCTCGGCGACCCGTGCGGCGACGGGCCGAGCCCGTGACGTCGCTGCTCGACACGAATCACCGGGCGTGGGCCGCGTTGCGGGTGGCTTACGCGCGGTCGCTGCCGTGTGCGTGCTGGCGGTGCGGGCAGGTGATCGAGGTCGGGGATGAGTGGCACCTCGGGCATGTGGTCGACCGCGCGCTCGGCGGGTCCGACGCGCGGCTCGCGCCTGAGCATGCCGCGTGCTCGAGGTCGGCGGGGGCGCGGCTCGGCGTGGCGGTCGCCCGTATGCGGCTGCGGGCGATCGCTGCGGGGCGCCCGGTGGGACCGCGGGCGAAGCAACCGCCGCCCGCCTCGAGGGCGCGGTCGAGGCTAGCGGCGCGGCTCGCGCCGTCCCGGGAATGGTTACCCCCGCGCTCGAGTGGCCGGGCGTGGGCGAGATGCCCGAATCGGCGCGCTGGCCGCGGCTGATGACGGGACCGCACCCGAGGGCGGTCGGCAGTTACGGCGCTGAGGCGGTCGCGTGGGGTGAGGCGCGGCGGTTGCACCCGCGGCGGTCGGCGGGGACGCGATGGTGGCAGCGGCTCGCGCTCGAGCGCGCCTTCGAGCACGATGAGGCGGGCGCCCTGGTGTGGCCCGTGGTCATCGTGTCGGCGCCCCGGCAGGCCGGGAAATCGTGGCTTGAGCGGATCGTGTGCGGGTGGCGGATCCATCAGGCCGAGCGGTTCGGCGGGCAAGAGCAAGCCGTGTTGCACGTCGCGCATAAGCTGATCGCCGCTCAGGAGGTGTGGCGGCCCGCGGCCCGGTGGGCGCAGCGGTCCGGGCTCGGCGTCCGGTGGGCGAACGGGGAACAGCAGATCGAGCTACGCGACGGCTCACGGTGGCTGCTCCAGGCGGCGAACGACGGGGCCGGGGTTTCGTTCGCGCTGACGACGACGCTGGTCGATGAGGGCTGGCGGGTGCCCAGGGCGGTTTACGAGGACGCGATCGAGCCCGCGATGGCTGAGGCCGAGTCGCCGCAAACCTGGCTAGTGTCGACGGCGGGGACCGCCGAATCGGACCTGATGATGACCTACCGGGCGCGGGCGATCGCCGGGCTCGAGGATCCGGGCGGCGTGCTGCTCATCGAGTGGTCGGCGCCCCCGGACCCCGACCTCGACATCGACTCGCCCGAGGTGTGGCAGGCGGCCCAGGCGCATTGGGACGACCGGCGCGCCGCGTGGGTGCAGCGCAAGCGCGACCAGGCGGGCGAGCGGGCGTTTCGCCAGCAGGCGCTTAACCAGTGGGTGCCGTCGCTGTCGCCGCCCGTGCTGGCTGAGGGGACCTATCAGCGGTTGGCGACGCGCCGGGGTCCGGCCGGGTCGCTGGCGTTCGGCGCGGACGTCGCCGAGGATCATTCGCGCGCCGTGATCGTCGCCTACGGCGGGGCGGTCGCTGAGGTGATCGAGGACCGGCCCCAGGCGGGTTGGGTCGCCGGGCGCCTCGCCGAGATGATGACCCGGCACGCCGACGCGACGGCGGTCGGCATCGACGGGTCCGGCCCGGCCCGCGGGCTGGCGGATGAGCTCAAATCGCGGGCCGAGCTGGACGGGCGGCTGGTCATCATGTCGGCGGGTGACACGTCGGCGGCGTCCGGGCAGTTGCTCGACGCGCTCCAGGCGGTCCCGCCGCGGGTGGCCCTGCGGGATCACCCGCTGTACGCCGCCGCCGTCGGCTCGGCGCGCCGCCGCCGCGCCGGCGGCTCGTGGGCGTGGGACCGGGGCGACGCCGGTCTCGCGCTGATCGCTACGGCGTGCGGAATGTGGGCTGAGGCGCACGCCCCCGAACCGGCCGAGGATCCGATGGTGTTCGTATGAGCCACCCGCTAGGCCCGCACGGCGGGCGCCCCCCGAACCGGCTCGGGTACGTCAACCCGGGGACATACCGAGGTCCCGGCGTGAGTGTCTACACCGGGACCGACGGGCGCGACATGCTGATTAACGACCCGGACGGGTGGGAGGTAAGCCAGCCGTGGCGATGGTGGGACGGACCGGCCGGGGGCGACGGGACGGGCGGCCCGATCGGCAACCCGCCGCCCGGCGCGACCGAGCCCCGCAACCTGCCCGCCGCCGTCACCCGGTGCACGTCGCTACTGGCCGACACGCTCGCCGGGATGCCGTGGCGGGTGCTGCGGGACCGGGACCGGCTACCGGCCCCGGACTGGATAACCGACCCGCAGGCTAAGCGGCGGGATCTGCGCATCGCCGCGGGCCCGGTCCCCGAATGGCGCCGGTCGGCAATGGAGTTTTGGAGCTGGACGATCACGTCGATGCTTTGGGAGGGCGAGGGCGTGATCTACGTCCCGAACCGCAACGACGACGGCAGCCCGGCGCCGCCGCTCTGGCAGCTCAACCCGCACGACCTCGGCATCGACGGCGGCGAATACGTGATCCCCCCGGCGAACGGCGGCGAGGGCTATCGGTTCGCGCCGGGTGAGCTGATCGTGATCCGGGGTCTGGTGCGGCAGGGGCCGCGCGGCGTCGGCGTGCTCAAGGCGCATTTCCTCGACCTCGCGCTCGCGGGTGAGGTGCGCGGGTTCGCGTACAACATGCTGCGCCGGGGGATCCCGGCCGGGTATCTCAAAGTGAACGCCCCGGCCCTCACCCGCGATAAGGCCCGCGAGGTGCAAGCCGACTGGATGCGCGGGCACGGCGGGACGCTCAAGAAAATCGCCGTGCTCAACGCGACGACCGAGTTTCACCCGCTCCAGCTCGACCCGCAGGCGATGCAGCTCGCGCAGATGCGGGATTACTCGACGCTCGATATCGCGATGATTTTCGGGATACCGCCGTACATGCTCGGGCTGGCGACCGACCGCTCGACCTATGCGAACGTCGAGTCGCGCATGATCGAGTTCGCTGAGTTCTCATTGCTGCCGTGGGCGCGGCGGGCCGAGTCGGCCCTCGACGCCGAGTTTGCCCGCGGCACCTCGATCAAGATCAATCTCGACTCGCTGCGCCGGGCCGATACCGAGACGCGCTATAAGGCGCACAAAATCGGGCTCGACGCGAAATTCCTCACGATCGATGAGGTACGCGAGATGGAAGACCTACCGCCGATGCGTCAGGAGGACTAAGCGATGGGCGCTGAACAGATGACGATCCCGCTCGAGGTGCGGTCGGTCGAGGAGGCGCAGCGGCGGGCGGTCATGCTGGTCTGCCGGTACGGCGAGACGTCGACCCGGACGCCGCGCCCGGAGCGGTTCGCCGCGGGCGCGTTCACTAAGTCGGTGACCGAGCGGGCCGACCGGATCCCGTTTACCGACCGGCACACGGCCGGGACGGGGACGCTCCGCGCCCCGGCGATCGCCCGGCCGGTCGCGTGGGACACCTCAGACGGCGCCGAGCTGCTCGCCGTGCTCAAGTTCTACGACACGCCCGAAGCGTGGGAGGTGTTCACCCGGGCGCGTGACGGCGAGATCAACGCCGGATCGGTCGGGTTTCAGCCCATCGCCGAGCGGACCGTCGAGGGCGTGCGCGAGATCACCGAAGCCGCGTTGCATCACGTCGCGCTGCTGTCGAGGGCCGAGTCGACCCCCGCCTACGACGCGCCCCGCCTCCTTGAGGTCCGCGTCCCGCCCGCCGACGTGGCCGCGCTGCTCGCCGTGACCTACGACCCGGCCCTCGCCGAACGTTGCGTTTCGGCCGCCTATCTGGCAAGAATGGTGCACGACGGCGAGCGCGCCCAGCACTGAACCGCCCGCCCGACCCCGGCCCGCCGCGCCCAGCACTGAACCGGCAGGCCCTCGAGCACGACGGCGACCGCGCCCAGCACTGAACCGGCCGCCCCCGCTGCGCCCAGCACTGAACCAGCGGACCCCGCAATCATGCGAGCGACGCCGGGAGGGCGCGACGTGTCTACGAACGTGTATCTGAAATCCAAGATCGAGGAGCGGACCTCACAGGCCGCGGTGCTCGAGAACCTACAGGCGACCGCCGCCGCCGATAAGCGCGACCTGACCGACGACGAACGCAAGACGTTTGACTCGATTGTCGACCGGCTCGCGTTCCTCGATTCCGAGATCAAACGGCTGACCGACGCCGAGCAAGGCGCCGCTAAGTTCGTGCAGATCTACGGCGCGCATCAAGAGGCCGAGTCGGCCGCCGCCGCGGCCCGTGACCGGGAGCGCGACCAGGCCCCGCCGCGGCCCGAGGAGCGGGCGCAGACCTGGGGTCAGCGGTTCGTCGGGTCGGAACAGTTCAAGGCGTACAGCGGGCACGGGTCGAGCCAGCCTTTCCGCATTGACGGCGGGTTCCTCGAGGAGCGGGACGCGATCACGACCGAAATCGGGACGCCGCCTCAATACTGGTCAGGCCCGAGGGATCCGGCCCTGCGGGTGCCGCTGTTCGATGTGGTCGGCGTCGTGCCTACGACGATGGGCTCGGTCGAGTATTACTACTGGCAGCCCGAAACCGGCATGGCTTCCGAGGTGCCCGAGGACACGCTCAAGCCCGAGGCCCCGATCGAGGGAAAGCTACTCGCCGTCCCGATGGCGACCTACGCATGGTGGAAGGGCATCACCAAGCAGGCCCTCGAGGACGTGCCGATGGTGCGGACGATCGTAGACACGCAGCTACGCCGCGGCGTCATCCGCAAGATCAACGCTGAGGCCGCCGCCGCGCTCGCCGCCGACACGAATATCCCGGCTTACGGGACGCCCGCCGACATCCTGCTCGAGTCGCTGCGCGTCGGGCTCGGCATGGTCGATGAGGCGGGTTACTCCGCTAACGCGGTGCTGCTCAACGCCCGCGACTGGGCCGCGCTCGATATGACGATCCTGCCCGTCACCCGCGACGGCGCGCAGGTCTCGACCATCTTTTGGGGGCTGCGCGCGGTCGCCGTGCCGCAGGTCCCCCGGGGGACCGCGTATGTCGGCGACTTCGCCGAGGGCATGACCTTTTTCGACCGCGAGCGGGTCGAGGTCATGATGACCGACTCGCACTCTGATTTCTTCCTGCGGAACAAACTCGTCCTACTGGCCGAGGCCCGCGGCAAAGTGGTCGTGTCCAACGCCGCGTGCCTGGTCAAGTGCGCGGGCACCGTGCCCCCGGCGAACCTAACCGGGGTCGGCCCGGAAGGCCCCCCAGGCCCGCAAGGCCCCCCCGGACCCGGCGCAGCTCGCGCCCGGACGTAGGGGTGCGCAGTGGCCGACGAGACCACCACTAGCAGCGAGCGCATCACCTGCTACATTCACGCTGCAAAGTGGATGGATGATTACGGGATCTCGGATGACAAGCCAGCGGTGCTCTGGGTTGTGTGCGTCTACTTCCTGGTGAATATGGCGACGGGCAGGACCGTCCGGTGCTACCGGCACACCGAGTTCGTTCCGCCCAAGAATGATTTCGCTTTCAGCCCTGGCACGTGGGGATACCGAGGCCCATTCGAGCTAGCGGGGTCCGTCCGGCTCGCAATCGGCGAGCAGATCAAGCGCTACTACGAGACCGTTTACCCCGACATGGTTTTCGTCTGGTACCCGTGATGAGCGGCCCGCCGACTCTCGATGAGGTCCGGCAGTGGATCGGCATCTCAGACTTTGAGCTGCCCGACGATCAGCTCGGCGACATCCTCGCCGCCGAGACGGCGGTACAGGCGAGCGACTGCGCGATCCCGGATCCGTATCCGGCCGAGCTGAAAATGGCGATGTTGCGGCGGTGCGCTCGCGCCGCCGCGGCCCGCCCGCTGCCGCTCGGGTCGCTGCCCGTGCCCGACAGCGGGATGGGCGCCCCCTACGGCGCGGCGGCGATCCCCCGGCTCGACGTCGAGATCGAGCGTTACGAACACGATCACCGCGTGCTCGGGATCGCCTGATGGCCGGGTTTAGGGTGACCGACCCGCAGGCCCCGATGCGTGAGGTCGACCCCGGCGTCGGCGAGATCGCCGAGCGGTTCAAGGGCGACGTCGCCGGTTATACGCCCGTGCTGACCGGCGCCCTGCGGGCGGGCTGGCGGGTGGCCCGCGTCGGCGACGGGCACTATTCGGTCTCGAACGGGGTCCGGTACGCCCGTTACGTCGAGTACGGCACGAGCAAGATGAGGCCCCGGGCCATGCTCGGCCGCGCGCTGGCGGGTGCGTGATGCGCGGCCTATGGCGGGCGATCGTGCGCCGTTACCGCGCCTACGCCGAGTGGTTCGACGGGCTGCCGCCCGAGGTTCAAGCCGAGATCATCCGCAACCAGAAAACGCTGTCGTGAGCGGCCCCGTGGTCGAGCTGCCCCCCGGCGCGGATCCCGTGCTGTCCTACCCGGCGCCCGACGTCGAGGCCCTCGCCTATGAGGCGATCAAGCCGCTCGGCGGCGTCATCACGTGGGCCTACACCGCGAGCCGGGGCGACCCGCCCGGCTGGCTGACAACGGTCAGCATCCAAGTCGATATCAGGGCGCATAACCGCGCGTCGGCGTCGGCGAGGGCCGACGCTGCGCGGCGCGTCATCTGCGCGTTGCCGTGGGCTCAATGGCACGGCGGCGTCATTAACCGCGTCGACGTCATCGAGGGACCATTCTGGTTCCCCGATCAGGGCGCCCCGCGGTACGTCGCCCGGTACGCGATCACGGCCCACCCGGCCCGCGTCCGGCAGTGAAACCAGGAGGTAACCCCGCATGACGACCCCCGCCGCGCCCGCGCTCGACCCGACCGAAGTTCAAGTCGGGACGGCGAACGGCCCCGGAATCTGGATAGCTGAGGCGGGCACCGACCCGCCCGACGCGACCTCGGATGATTTCGCCGACGAATCGGATTGGCACCTACTCGGGTACCTGTCTGAGGACGGCCCGACGATCGGCGTGTCGACCGATAGCGAAGACCTCACGCCGTGGCAGTCCCGCGTCCCGATCCGGTCGGTTATCACCGGACGGCAGCTCACCTTGCAATTTGTGATGTGGCAGCTCAACCCGCGGACGCTCGCGCTGTATTTCGACGCCGACCCGCCGACTGCGGGCACCGACGGATCGTTCGAGATGGAGCTACGATCCGACGCGCCGAGCCATCTGTACGCGGTCGCCATCGACACGCGGGACGGCGACCGGGTATTCCGCGTGTCGTTCGGCCGCGCGTCGCTGTCCGACGCTGGCGACATGGATATCTCGAGCGGCGCGGCGGTCCCCCTCGACGTCACGCTGTCCGCGCTCGATGACGGCGGCGTGCTCGGCCTGGTTCAGGTCGGCCCGGCCGCCGCGGCGGCTACGAACGGCGCGCCCGGTAACGGCCGGCGCCGCGCACCCGCTGACGATAAGGCGGCGTGACCGGGGCCAGCGCGAACGGCGACGGGCTGCTCGACCTCGAGGCGGCGTCGGCTGCCGCTGCTACTGAGGCCGAGCGGGCGCCGTTTACGTTCGCGTATAAGGGCACCCGTTATGAGGTGCCCCCGATGGCGGGATGGTCGCTCAAGACGATCCGCGCGGTTGCCCTGGGGGACCTCGAGGGCGCCCTCGGCGAGCTGATCGGCGCCGACTATGACCGGCTATGCGACGCCGGGCTCAAGCTCGGCGAGCTGACGTTTCTGTTTACGTCGATGGGCGCGACCGCCGCTATGCCGAGCCTCCCAAATTCCGGGCGGCCTGCGCGGCGCGGTTCGACCCGGACGTCGAAGCGCTGATGTTGGAGGTTTACGGGGTCGACGTGCTCGACCCGGCAGTCTCGACGCGCCGGGTCGCCGTGCTGCTCGAGCGGCTGCCCCCGTATGCCCGCAGGTTCGGCGAGCACTGGTCGACTGAGGCCGAGCTACTCGCCGTGGTCGCCGACCAGCTCGCCCAACTGACATGGGTCACGCTGCGCGCCCACGGGGCTAAGAACGCGGCCCGGCCCCGGCCGCTGCCGCGCCCCGGTATCCGCGCGCAATCCGCGCGTAATTCGGCGGGACCTCCCCCCGGCCCGGCCGCCGAGGGCGGGAAGGCGGGCACGTGGGCCGACGCGATACAGGCCCTCGCGGGCACGCCCGGAATGAGGCGCCGCGATGGCTAGCAAATACGGTGAGCTAGAGGTCGACGTCCGCGGCAATACCGCCACGCTCGAGTCCGACGTCGTAAGCGGCGCCGGGAGGGCAGGCCAGGCGGCGGCGCAGACGATAGCGCAGCACATGACGACCGGGCTCAAGGCGATCGGCGGTTTCGGGCTCGCCGTCGGTAAGTCCGTCGCGACCGGGCTCGGCGCCGCTAGTGCTGCCGCGATCGGGTTCGGCGTCGCGTCATTCCAGACCGCCGCGCGGGTCGGCGAGATGGACGCGAGCCTGCGCGCCCTCGCCCGAGCGAACAAGCTCAGTTACCCGGAGATGCAAAAAACGGTTAAGCAGATCCGTGATCAGGGCATCGAGGCCGGGACCGCTCAGACTCTCGTCGCTAAGTTCGCTCAAAATCAGCTCAAGATGGCCGACGCGACCAAGCTCGCCACGGTCGCCCAGGACGCCGCCGTGATCAGCGGTCGCAACTCGACCGAGGTCTTGGCTGATTTGGTGCACGGCGTGTCGACTCAGAACAGTCTCGTCTTGAGAAACGCCGGGATTAACGTCATGGCCGGTAAGGCCATGGATGAGTATGCCGCGTCGGTCGGCAAGGCGACGAAAGACTTGACTGAGGCCGAGCGGGCGCAAGCGGTGCTGAACGCCGTGCTCAAGGACGGCGACAAAATCGCGGGTGCCTACGCGGAGGCGATGACCGAGCCCGGTAAGGTACTCCGCTCGTTCAAGCGGGTAGTCGATGACATCAAGCTCTCGGTCGGGCAAGGGCTGGTTACGGCGTTCGGCCCGGCGATCCTCGCCGGTTACAAACTGGCTAAGGCCCTGAGCGAGGCGATCGGCCCCGGGGGCGCGCTGTCCCCGATTTTCGACGCGATCGGCGTCGCCGTCGGCCGCCTGGTCGCCCCGCTTACCGGGCTGATCAAGCAATGGACGGCATGGCTCGAGAACCTTAAGCCCGGCGACCTCGACCGGATCCTCGGAATCATCAAGCAATTTGGTCCCGCGCTGATCATCGCCGGGGCCGCGCTGGCGGCGTTTACCGGGGCGGGCGCCCTCGGCGGGCTGCCGATCATCGGGACGCTGCTGTCGAATCTGCTCGGGCCGCTCAAGCTGCTCGGCCCGCTGTTCGTCACGCTCGGGAAGTCGACGGCCGGGGTCGCGGCCGGGATGCTCGGGGTCAAGGGCGGCGCGGCGGGGCTGGTCGCCGCCCTCGGCCCGGTCGCGTGGATCATCGCCGCCGTGGTCGCCGCGTTCGTGCTGGTGACGGCGACGTCGGCGAAATTCCGCGACGGGCTACTCGCCGTCGGTAAGGGGCTGGCCTCATTTTTCATGCCGATCATCAAGGCGGTCGCCGCTGGGGTCAAGGATCTGCTACCGCCCATCCTCGACATAGGCCGCGCCCTCGGCGACGTGCTCGGCCCGATCCTGTCCCGGCTCGCGCCGCTGCTCGGTCCCATCGGCGCGCTAGTCGGCGGCGTGCTGACGGTGGCGTTCGGTCTGCTCGCCGTGCAGCTACGGATAATCGCGATCGCTTTTACGGCGCTTATGTCCGTTCTCGGGCGCCTGGTCGAGCTAATCCCGGTCGAGCCGATCCAGCGGTTTTCGTCCGCGCTATCGGGGATCATCGGCGCGGCGGCTGCGGTGCTCAATCCCCTCAATGCCCTCCGCGGCGCCCTCGAGTGGCTCGGCAACGCGATCATGTCGGTAGTCCGCTGGATATTCGGCGGGTCGCCTGGGCTCATCCCGGCGTTTGTCGCCGCCGCAGCGGCGGCCGGTCCCCTCATGTCGATGCTGTCGGCCCTCGGCGCGGCGTTTTCGGCGGTCGCGTCGGCGATCGCCGCGGCGGTCGGCGTAATCCGGTCGGTCGTGTCGGCCGGATTCAGCGCGGCCCGGTCGGCGGTTTCCTCGGCCATGTCCGGCATAAGCTCGGCGGTTTCGTCCGGGTGGAATACGGCCCGGTCGATCACCAGCTCGGCGACGTCGGCGATGACGTCGGCGATCCGGTCGGCCGGATCCGGCATGGTCTCGACCATGCGCTCGGCCATGAGCCAGGTTTCGGGCGCCGTGTCGAGCGGGCTCGCGTCGGCGGTCAGTGCCGCGCGGGCGGGCGGCGCGGCGATCATGTCCGGGCTACAGGCCGGGATCAACAGCGCGGCGGGGGCGGTCATGTCGACTATCTCGAGCGTCGCTAGCCGGATATCCGGGGCGCTATCGTCCGCGCTCAAGATCGGCAGCCCGTCGAAACTGACGATCGAGATGGGCCGCGAGCTTATCCGGGGGCTCGAGGTCGGATGGGACCGGGAAAGCCGCACCGCCACGTTTGACGTTCCGTCGGTCGGTATCAGCGGGTCGGCGTCGTTCGGCGGCGGGTCGCTGGCCGGGCTCGGCGGCGGGCTCGGCGGCGTCACGGTCAACGTGTACCCGTCGGCCGGGATGGATGAGCAACAGCTCGCCGCGAAAGTGTCCCGCCAACTGGCCTGGGCGCAAGCGGCCGGGGTCGCGTCATGACCGCCCCGGCGCCGCTGCTCGCCGCGCTGGCCGCAGGCCCCGGCCGGGGATACGACCGCGGGTTCGACTGGTCTTACGCCGACGGCGGCGGCCCCTCGGGCGGCGGTGCGGGCGGGTTGATCCCGGTCGAGTGGGACGGGCTACCGCTCAACACGGGCGACCAGGAATCCGGGCTGTGTGCCGTGGTCGAGAAGGTCGAGGGCTGGCTCGACTCGCCCCCGGTCGACGGGCACGACGCGCAACGCTCGATCGCCGACGGGGCCGCCTGGGGGCCGAAGACCCTCGGGCCCCGGACGATCGTCATAACCGGCGCGGCGGCCGGGCCGCGTGAGGCCCTCGGCAGTTTCCGTGATGCCCTGGTCGGCCGGACCGCCGCGCGGGATCCCGCCGAGCTGGCGATCGGCGGGCGCGGCCGGACGCTGACCGCCGACGTCCGCGCCGGGACCGAGCCACTGCACCACACGTGGCACGGCCCGGAGCTGTACCGCTATCAGGTGACCGTGACCGCCGCGGACCCGTGCCTATACGACTCCCGCTGGCAGTCTCACCGGCTGACCAACATCTCAGCGGACATCACGACGGGCCGGATATACACCCGCGCCTACGAATGGCGGTACGCCTCATCCGAGGTGCCCAATAGCGGGACGCTGGCGAATGAGGGGAACACCGCCGCGCCCGTGTTCGCGCTCTATGAGGGCGACCTCACCGAATCCCGCCTCGTCGGCGCCGGGGGCGCGCAGATCCGGCTAGCCCCGATCGCCGAGCAAATGCAAATACTGGTCGCGACGGCGACGGTAACCGCGACGGCGGTCGGGGGGCTATCCCGCGCGTCGTTCGTGCTGCCCGGCTCGAGGTCGATCACGGTCGCCCCGCAATCGTCGGCCCGCTGGTTTCTCTACTCAGCCGGATACGGGTCGGTCACGCTGGCGTGGCGGTCCGCATGGCTGTAACGCTGCTCGAGCCCCGGCCCGTCGTGCCATTGCCCGGCGCGTGGACATTCTGGGCCGACACGATGCCCTACATCGATGACTTGATCCCGGTCAACCGTCAGCCCGTGCCGCTCGGCAACGTCGACGTATCGGCGTTCGCATGCACGTCCCGGCTGTCGAATTTCGGGCACGGTCAGGCGACCGTCGTACTCCCCTGCGGGATCGATGAGGCCCGGCTACGCCGCCTATGGTCGTGGCGGCTATGGGCGTTCTACGACAATCAGCCCTACTGGTGCGGCGTCCCGACCGGCATCACCGACGAGAACGGCGCGGCGTGGGCCAATATCACGCTGACCGAGCTGCCCGGCTACCTCGCCCGCCGACAGTGGGACATCCGCATGGGCATCCCGTGGACGATGGATCAAGTCGACCTCGCCTATCAACTCGCCGGACCCGCGACCGCCGTCGGCTGTTTTTGGGAGGGCGACCCCGGCCCCGGTTTCATCCGCACCCGTCAGTATGAGTATCTCGAGTCGACCTCGCGGGCGCAGTTGCTTATCAACCTGGCGAACGTGCTCAACGGCCCGGAATTCCGGGCGCAATACCGGATGAGCCCGGCAGGGCGGCCCGAATGCGTGCTGCGGTGCGCGTACCCGCGGGTCGGATCCTCGGGCGCCGGGCTCGGCGTGACCGTGCCCGGGGGCGCCCTGGGCTACCGGGCGACGTGGGATTCCGATCAGCTACGGACCCATACGTTTGCGGTCGGCGACCTGCCCGAGGACGCGACCGCAGAGACGCCGCGGCCGGTCGCCATAGTCGCCCGGCCGCAACCCGACCTGCCGCGCCTCGATGCCGTCGATGACTGGCCCGGAACGATCCTCCAACGGACGCTCGATGAGCGGGCGCTGACGAACGCGGCGACCTACGCCGCGCCGACGCTGGCACTGTCGGCGAGCCCGCCTGAGTCGCTGCCCCCGATCACCGAATACGGGGTCGGCGATGACGTGACGATCCGGGCGGTAACCCCGCTGATGCCGGGCGGGCTCGACGTCACGGGCCGCCTGATCGAGATCGACGTCAACGCGCAGACCGGCATAGCGACATGGACGGTCGCCGCGCCGAGCCCGCCCCCGGCGCCGCGCGAGACGCTCGCCCGGCGCCTCGACCGGCTCGACACGACGCTACAGGGCGTATTCCACGCCGGGCCGATGGCAGAAAGGACGGTCCCCGATGAGTGAACAGCCAAGCGGGTTGCTGGCATGGGGCCAGGGCGGTATTTACGATGCGATCGATGACCGGCAGGTGATCGCCGCGGTTACCCGGTCCCGGGTAGGGCTGGCGTGGCCGATCGTGGCCCGGGCCGGGGCCGGGCTCGACGTGATCATCACGGGCGGATGGTTCGGCGTCACCGACTGCGGGGACCGGACAAGCGCGGTAGTCGGATCCCGCACCGACCAGACCGTGAGCGCTAACCCCGGCGCGGCGACGACGACCCGCGAGGATGTCATCTGGGTAGAACCGCAACCCGATCAGGGCACATGGACGATGCGGGTCATCCCCGCGGCAGATTTGGCCGGGCAGGCCGGTCTGATCATCGGCCGGATCATCGTCCCGCCGAACGCGACCCTCTCGTCTCAGATGGATATCCGCCCGGTCACTGCCGCGCTCGAGCGGCGGCTGATGATGCAATGGCGCAACACGCCGGTAAACGAGCTGCGCAATGAGCAGACATGGGATCAAGCGTGGGTCTACACGTGGGTAACCGGCGCGTTTACCCTCGAGCCCGGACAGTGGTACCGGGCGAGGTTTACCGCTAACTCACCGATGATGGTGTCCGGTCAGACACTCAACGGCCGGATTGGCATCGGGTCGCGTACCGAGGGACAGAACGCGCAGGCCGCTATCCTCGGCCGCGCCGCGGTGATCGCTTACCGGCAGCTCGGCGCCGCGACTCATGCGGAAGTCGAGTGGGTCTTTCAGCACCCGCCGAACGCCGCGCACGTAAGCCGCAACTTTGACGGCCGGATCTGGGCCGCGGGCACGGGCAGTTATTACCACTGCTCGGTTAACCAGGGCGACGGGCTACAGATCACCGTCGAGGACATCGGGTCATGACCACGCCGGGCGGGTTGCTCCGGTGGGGCCAGTCGGGCCGGTACGCGGCGCGTGACGACCGGCAGGTGATTACCGCGCTCGCGGCGCGGCGGGTCGGCATCGTGACGCCGGTCCGGCTATCGCCCGCCCTCGGGCTCGGTATCAACATCGACCCGGGCTGGCTCGCCCTCGCGCAGTGCGGAGACGGGACCGTCGCCGTGATCACGTCGGACGTCGACGTCGAGGTCCAGGCCGCGCAGGGCGGCGCCGAAAACCGCGAGGATGAAATCTGGGCGGTCATCACCGACCCCGACACGGCGACATACCGGCTCGCCGTGCTGCCCGCAGGCGATTACACCGGGGTCCGGCTCGGCCTGGTCCGGGTGCCCGCGGGGGCGATCATCTCCGCGCAGATGCAGTTGATACCGCTCGACCAGGATTACGGCGGCGGCGGCGGGGGCGGCGAGCCCGGCCCGCCCGGCCCGGTCGGGCCGCCCGGCCCGCCCGGATCCCCCGGTCAGACCACGCTGATAGTCGGCAGTTTCGTTAACCGCGCGCCCGCCGAGCTGCCCCCCGACGGGCTCATCGATGCCGATTGGGACGGATCCGGCCGCCCGCCCGGCCCGGTACAACTCGAGGTCGGCTGGTCGCTGATTTACGAGCCGACCGGGGGACTCTGGACGTTCGTTAGCGAAATCGCCATCGGCGGCCCGTGGCTTAACCCCGGCGTCGTGCAAGGCCCGCCCGGCGCCGACGGGCCACCCGGCCCCCAGGGCAACCCCGGGCCGGGCGGCGCGCAGGGACCGCAGGGACCGCCCGGCCCGCCCGCCGAGCTGGACCTCGACCCGTGGCATCCCATGACCCCGCTGACAAACGGGTTCGGCGCCCCGGGTGGCGGCGATTACCTGCCGCAATACCGGCTGAACGCGGACCGGAGCATGGTCGAGGTGATCGGCACGATATCGGTCCCGGCCGCTAATCCCAATCAGGCGTTTTTCACGTTCCCGCCCGCTTACCGGCCCGTGCGCGCGACGTCATGGCCGGTATCCCCCAACTTTGGCTCGCCCGCCTCGGCGACCGGGTTCGCGCGTACCTACATCGACGGATCCGGGGGGCTTTCGCTCGTCGCCCTCCAAGCGGGCGTGGGCGGGAACCTGCGCATATCCGGCTCATTCGCCGTAGCCAACCCCGATATCCCGTTCGTCCCGCAACTCGAGACCGAGGAGGGCGAGGCAGTCCAACCGATGCCCGCTAAGAGGAGGACAAAGCGATGACCGAGCAAGATGAGCGGCTAGTCCCGCCCGATGATGACGGCGAGCTACACGACGGCGGCGCAGGCCCCGCCGAGCCCGCCGACCCCGAAACCGAGATCGGCGGCGAGGGCTAAATGGCCCGGTTCGACTGCGCGACGTGGCGGCCGATCAGTAACAACGTCGGCGGTAACCTGGCCAGCCAGCGCGGGCTAGTGCTCCATCACCAGGCCGGTAACGGGTCGCTCTACGGGTTTTTCAACAACCCCGCGTCTAAGGTCTCGGCGCATTTCTGGGTGAGCAAAACCGGCGTGATCGAGCAATACGTCGACACGGCGAAAGTGTCCTGGCATGGCCGGGACCTCAATAGCAACTGGGTCGGCGTCGAGACCGAGGGCTGCCCGCAGGGCCGCGACGAACCGATGACCGAGGGCATGATCGCCGCCCTAGCCCGGCTCTACGCCGAGGGCGCCCGCCGTCACGGCTGGCCGAACCAGCTCGCGAGCTCGAACGGCGGGCGCGGTTTCGGCTATCACCGGATGGCGGTCAACACCGCGTGCCCGTGCGACGTGCGGCTGAACATGCGCGGCGAGATCTTGCGCCGGGCGTTCGGCGGCGCGACCTCGACCCCGACCCCACCGACAGGAGGACAAGCAGACATGACCGCAGCAATCAAGCTCTGGGGCAAAGACCCGCAGCCCTATATGGCATGCATCGGGACGGATAACCGGATCTACTATCAGGGGCCGGACACTAAAGGCGCCTGGCATATGGTCGATAAGGGCTCGAACGCCAAGAGCGGATGCGCGATCGACATCGACCCGGCCGGGCGCGTCATGATCATCTACACGAACCAGGCCGGGAAGGTGTGCACGTACACCCGCGGGTCCGGGGGCGGCGTGTGGGCGTGGGCCGACCGGGGCGGTAACGCGAAATGACCGCCGCGCTCGAGTACGCCCCGGCCGCCGTGCTCGGCGCCCCGCCCGACGTGCCGCTCTACATTTACCGGGGCGACTCCCGGACGTGGGTATTCCGGCTCTGGGCCGACCCCGAGCGGACCGAGCCTTACGACCTCGCCGGGGTCGACGTCGCCGCGCAGATCCGCCGCGATCCCGACGCCGCTACGGCGGTCCGGCTCGCCGTCGAGGTCGCGCTACCGAACGTCGTTACCCTCCATCTGTCGGCGCAGGTCTCGAGGTCGGCGCCGACGGGCCGATGGGATATGCAACTGACTTGGCCGGACGGCCGGGTCGCTACCGCCGTCCGCGGCCGGGTAGCCGTCACACCGGACGTGACCCATGAGTGAATACGACGTCGTTATGGCAGGGCCGCCCGGCGCGGTCGACGTGATCACCGGGCTACCCGGCCCGATGGGGCCGCCCGGTCCCGAGGGACCGCAGGGCGCGGACGGGCCGCCCGGCCCCGGTGGGCAGGCAACGCTGATCGTCGGGACGTTCGGCGCGCAACGCCAACCGAACGAGCTGCCCCCCGACGGGTTTATCCCGGCCGATTGGGACGGGCTCGGCCGCCCGATCCGGGACACGCAGATCGAGCTAGGCTGGTCGCTCATTTACGACCCGGACGGGACGCTATGGACGTTCGTCGGCGAGCTGTCGCCGAACGGCCAGCCGTGGATAACGCCGGGGATCCTCCAGGCGCCGCCCGGCCCGCCTGGGGCGCAGGGACCGCCCGGGGGGCCGGGTGCGCAGGGACCGCCCGGCCCGCAGGGCGCCCGCGGCGAGCAAGGATTCCAGGGGCCGGGCGGGCCGCAGGGGATACCGGGCGGTCAGGGCGCCCGCGGCGAGCAAGGCCCGGCCGGCCCGCAGGGCGCGCAGGGGTCGACCGGGCAGACCGGGGTTCAGGGGCCGCCCGGTCAGGACGGCGCGGCGGCGATCATCGTCGGTCAGTTCGGTATCCAGCGGACACCCGAGGAGCTACCGCCGTCCGGCTTTCTGCCTCAAGATTGGGACCGGCCCGGCCAGCCTGCCTATCAGTGCCGGATCGGCGACGCGCTGCTCTATCACCGCGAGGGCGACCCCCGCGACGGCGACCTATACGGGTTCGTGTCGCAAACCAATACGCCGCTTGGATGGGTCGAGATCGGCTCGATCCTCGGGCCGCAGGGACAGCAGGGACCGCCCGGCGCCGACGGCGAGCAAGGCATACCGGGGCCGGTAGGCCCGGAAGGACCGCAAGGCCCGCAAGGTCTCGAGGGCTGGCAAGGCCAGCAAGGCATACCGGGCGGGCCGGGACCGATCGGCGACCAGGGCGAGCCAGGCCCGCAGGGACCGGCCGGGCCGACCGGGCCGCAGGGCGACCCCGGCGAGATCACCCGCGCCGAATTCGAGGCCCCGCCCATCGGGATCCCGCTGACGATGGCCCCCGGCTGGCGCGACGCGCTAGTCCCGGGCGCTACGCCCCGGCTGTACTATCACCACGGCATTTGCTACCTGACCGGGTGCGTGTCCTTCGAGCCGCCGACCGCGCTACCGCCCGCAGGGCCGATCGCCACGATGCCGCCGGGGTTCACCGTCGATGCGATGATCTTCGCTTGCGCGGCTGAATGCTATATGCCGATCGCTACCGGCCGTTTCACCGCTCAAGTGCTGATCAACGGGGCAGGCGTCCAGCTCTGGTCGCAACCCGCCGACTTCCCGAACGCCCGCGGCATGCAATACCTGTGGCTATTCGGGATCGTGTTCGTACCGGCTACGCATCCCGGGCGGCCGGGCACGCACCACGCGGCGCCGTTCCCGCCGCCCGGCTAGCCGTGCACTGGCTCGGCGTGTCGCCGACCCCGGCGCCGCGCATCTCGCCGGGCACCACGACGCCGCTCGCCGACGTGCTCTATCAGGTCCACCTAGAATTCCTGATCACGCTATGGGCGGCGATCGCCGGGCTCGCCCAACTCGTCGGCGTGTTCCGCACGCTCTGGCTCACGACCCGCGGGCGCCACGGGCAGGCCGAGCTAATGCGGATGGCGCACGAGTCATACCGGCGACAGCTCGTGATCCTGCGCGAACTGGGGATCCCCGATCCCGTCGAGGCCGACACTAAATCGAAACCCCCAGGTGACGGATGACGCCGCTACGGTGGGAAGGGCCGGAACAGGCCACGGGACGCGCCCCGCTAGCGCAGGACCGCCGACCGCGACCCTGCGCTTGCGAGTACCCTCGCGGCAGCGGCGAGCCCGCAGAATCGATCTCAGGGCCGCGCCGCACGTTGGACCCCGACGGGCCGGGTAAGGACCGGGCCGGGGGGCGGGATCGAACAATGAGAGGACGCAACTATGACGCGCAAGATCCGGGGCGGGTTCCGCCGAATTCTGCTCATCGGGGCCACGCTGCCCGCCGTCGCCGCGCTCGGCCTAGGGCTCACCGCCGCGTCGGCGTCGGCGGCGACCACGGCACCCACCCATCACCAGCGGTGCGACGACACGCTGACCTACATCCAAGAGGGCTACTACGGCGGCGGTCAGTTCGTGTTCGTCAACCACGTGTGCCCCGGCGTCGAGGTGTTCCGCGCCCGGCATCACGAGGAGAACGTCTTTTACCAGACCGAGCGATTCGGGTTCCTACAGGATCACTTCGCACGCGACGTGCGCGACGTGCGCGTGTTCTAGGCCCCGGCACGTCAAAGCGGCCCGCCCCGTGGTACGTCGGGGCGGGCCGCTTTCCGTGGACCTACACGGGGCCGAGCCTACATGTGCTGCGCCATCCGCGCGATCGTGTCGGCCGCCCCGACGTCGCGCCGGTACTGCTCGGCCGCCTCAGCGGCCCGCCCGGTCGCGCCGGGCCGGAAATCCGAGAACAGGTGTTCCGGGTCGCTGTTGAGCTGAACGACCCGGCCGCCGACCGCCATAGCCTCAGCGTCGGCGTCATCGTTCCACCACACGTAAACGCCGCCCTCCTGATCGTCCGGGCCGAGCACGAGGCACGATTGCTCAGTCCAGATCATCGGGAGATCTCCTCATCGGTCCACGCATACCCGCACGCCCCGCAGGTCTGCTGTTCGGCGTCCGACGGGTTATCGGGATCCTCGACCCAATCACCGATCGCCCACTGACGGCGACCGCACACCGGGCACGGATCGTCGTGCGGGAAGTTGAGGTGATCCTGTGCCCGGACCTCAGCCGGGGCGAACCGCCGTTCGTCCGGGTACGTCGGCACGTCGTGATCGTCGGCGTAGCGGGCCGCCCACACGTAAGCGCGGTCGGCCGGGTCGATGCGGTCCCACATCTGAGACGCCATCAGCGCGGCCCCGTCGAAATCCATGCCCAGATAGCGCTGTAGCGCGTCGGCGACCAGACCCCAGCAACAGCACTTGCCCTCCGCGCTGACCTCATTCCCGCAGGTTCGGCACCACGGGGCGAGCGGCGGGTCGGCGTCGAGTTCGGCGGCGTCGATGAGGGCGTTAGCAAGCTCACGCATCATCGCGTCGTGCGCGGCGGGATCATCCTGCCGCACCCGGTGCTGACCGCACGCCGCGCAGGCGTACACGGTGGCCTTAGGTAGCCGCTCGTGAAACTTGAACGTACCGGCGCAGCCCTCGTGAGCCCACGTGAACAGAGCGTCGGCGGGCTCATCGTGGGCCGGGCAGTAAGCCCGGTCGACGTCGAGGCCCGCATCGGCCGCTACGTCGGCCCGCATGAGGTGCTGCCAGCCGTCGGCGGTCTCGACGCAAAACCGGGGCTCGGCATGGTGTAGCGCGTCCGGGCTCGCCGGGCAGAAATACCGTAGGCGCCCGTCGTGCCCGGCCGACCGGGCGTGCTGCGCCTCCTCGCCGACGCCGGGCACGAGCGGCAGCCCGCAGTAAGCGCAGGGGCCGAGGTCGACGCCGCTCATTCCGCGCCCCCGTTGAGTAGCTCGGTTACCCGGTCGACTAGTGCCCGGCTCGGCGCCGGGGCGGCGGCGAGTATGGCGTCGATCCGCTCCTCGCGGGCGACCTCGGCGGCGACGCGCCGCGCCTCGGCACGGGCGAGCTTTTCCCCGGTAGTCAGCATGACTCGCCCCCCGGATACCTCGCCGTGACGTCGACTGAGGCCCGGTCGAAACCAGGCCCCCGCCGCGCCGTCGGATAGACCGTCACCTCGACCAGAAACCGCACGATCGCCCGCTTACGCGGCAGCGTCAGCGATCGCCACACGGCGAGGGCGGGCGCGTCCCGGAATTCGGCGAGCGGGTCGGGCTGGTCGCTGACGGCGAGCTGCGCGTCGATGACCGCTAGCCGGTCGCGTATCTCGCGCAGGCCCTCAGCGAGATCATCGTTATCGATGGTGCCCGCCGAGTGCATCCTCATCTGCTCACGCTTAGCCGTCCGCAGGCGGCCCGCCTCCGCGCGCAGCGCAGGCGCGTTGATCCCCGCCTGCCGTGGCGGCGGCTTAAGCGCCGTCTTGCCGTACAGTTCGAGCCATTCCACGACGACCGCCTCGACGCACTCGTCTAGGTGCCTGCCGTTACGCCGCAAGTGCCAGCCCGCATTACGGCACGCATACCCGCGCCCGCCCCGGTGCCCGACGCCCATCGAGTAAAGGACCGTCCCGTCATCACAGATACCGCATCGCGCGATCATCGACAGCAGGTGCTTAGGCTCATTACCCGTCGTGTTGCGCCGGACCGGATCATCGAGCTTGGCCTTAAGTTTCTCCCACGTGTCCCGCTCAAGAATGTGCGGCCACGGGGCGGGTTTAAGCGATGCGCCGAACACGGCGAGCCCGGCGACCGCAGGCTTAATGAGCGCTTGCCGTAGTTTCTGGCTAGTCCACGGCTTACCCGTCACGGTCAGGGCGCCGCGCGCCCGCCAATCCCGCGTGATGGCGGCGAGTGAGATGTCTCGGTCGAGAATGTCGGCGACCGCCGCTAGGATCATGTCTTTCTCGTCGGGCACGACCATCAGCGTCCGGTGATATTTCTCGGTATCGGCGACGTGCGCGTAACCGAACGGGCGCAGCCCCCCCTGATACGTCTGCCCGAAATAACGGGCCTTAGCATCGCGGACCCGCCGCGACGTGTCGCTCGATGACTTGTGAGCCTGCGCGACCATGACCCGCGCCATGAATATCTCGCTGTCGTTCCCGCCGTTCGTCAGCATCAGGCTTCCCGTGAGAGACCGCGCTGAGGCCCCGGTCTGCGCGCAGGCGTCGAGCAAATCCTCGAGGTCGCGCGGATCCCGGCACGCCCGGTCTAGATCCTCGGCGAGCACTGCTGAGGCGCGGCCCGTCTTGAGGTCGGCGATCACCGATTGCCAGCCGGGCCGGATCACCCGCATGACCGGCTTGCCCGTGTCGGGATCCCGCACGATCTCGCCGCTTGCGGTGCGGACCGCCCGCCGCTTGAACGCCGACGCCGGGGCCATCTTCCCGCCGACCCGGCGCGGCGCGTCATTTTCGGGCTGGACCCGGCTTACTATCCAACCGAGACGTTTCGCCTCAGCCCGTAGCTTTTCCTCGCGCCCGTCGAGCGCCTCCTCGGTCCGGGAGTCGGAAAGCCGCAGGTAGATCACGCAAGTTGGCATGTCTTGCATTGTGTATGGTCCTTTCGGTGTTGTCAACGCGAACCATAAAGCAGCATACACACTCTGACCGGGGAAAGCGAATGCCCCCGGCGTCCGGGAAGCGGGGACGCCGGGGGCTCTCGACCGGCCCGCCGCAGGACCCTTGCGCGGCGGAAAACGCCGGGAGTCTCTAGGGCACGACGGCCAGCGTTACCGGGCTGATCGTCTTACCGCCCGGCAGGAAACAGACGGCCCCGGTCTGCCCGGTCACCCGCACGACGGCCGGGCTCGGCGCCGGTTTGGCGGTCGCCGTCGGCGTCGGCGCGGCGGCGATATGCGCGGCCGGGGCGGGCTCGGCGGGCGCGTTGCGGGCTGGCCATATCAGCAGGGCGACGGCGACCAGGGCGAGCACGACGATCAGTGCGCCCCACCGTCCGCCGTGGTGTGCGTTCGGGTCCGGCTGAGTCACCCGCTGAACGCCAATCTGGAATCTATACCCGTATGGCATCGGCGTGCCTTTCGTTACGATGGGAGCTGACCCCCGGTCCCGGCTCAGGTGCCTGTCTAAGCGTCGGCCGGGGCCGGGGGTCATCTCGCCCCCGAGGCCGCTTCCCCGCGGGCTCGAGGGATTTCGTGGACAATCCGTGCTATTCGGTTATCAGTGCCGCCCCGCCGTTTGCCTGCGGGGCTGTCGAGGGCTTCACCGGGGGGAAAGACCGGCCGCCTGGGGGTTCCGAGTATGGGATGAGTAACCCCGCAGCGGGTTAAAGTCGAGTCATCTGCTCACTTACCGCCGCTTTGTCAATCACGGGGCTGCCGTCCCGACGACCGCGACCGGATCTCTGTCGCCCTCCTTACTCACCGGGCCGCGCCGCCTGCGGGACACATTCGGCATTACGACCCAAACTGTAGGCCCCCTATTGGGATCCGTCTACCCCCTATCGGCGTGTCGGATGGCTACAGGCCCGACCGGGGGGCTAGCATGCTGGTCATGGTGGCTTACGTGAAAGGGACCGACGTGCGCCGCGAGATGACGCGCATTCGTGAAGCCGTGGCCCGGATCGGCGCCGCCATGCAATCAGACCCGGACGCAGCAAACGCATTCCGCGACGCGACCGCCCTAGAACAGCTCGGCTCGGAAATCAGCGACGGCGCGTCGGACTTCCGCGTGTGGTTCGCCGCCGAGCTAGCCGATGAGCGGCACATCCCGCAGACCCGGCTAGCCGGGATCCTCGGGCTCAGTCCGGGGCGCGTAGGCCAGCTAGTCCGGGCAGGCCGCCAACGGAAGGGAAACCCGATCGTGGACCCCGGTACCCAACCCCTGCAACCGCCCGTAGTGCTCGCCATCGTGACCGGATCGCTCGGCGTGCTCATCTGCCACCGACGCGACGAACGCCCGCCGTGGTCCTTTCCGGGCGGCGACATACTGCCTGACGAGTCGCCCGCCGACGCCGCCGCCCGCCGCGTGCTGGTCGAGACCGGGCTCGCCGTCCAGTCGGTCGCCGTGCTCGGCGGCCGGGTGCACCCCCGGACCGCCCGGCACATGATCTATCTCATCTGCCAACCGGAAGATGACCGGATGGTGCCCGCCGTCGATGAGACCGACGTCGACCTCGACCGGGCCGAGTGGGCCGGGCTCGACACGGTTCGCGATCGCATGCCGGACATGTTCGCGCCCGTCAAGGCGCACCTCGAGGCGACCCTCGGCAGCATCGAGAGATTCTGACCGGCCCCGCGCAGGCCCGTCCCCGATCGACCGGGGACGGGCCTGCCCGCGTATGCGCCGATCATTGGCGTGTGCCGATCATTGATATGTCCGGTTTGACCGACGGTTGTGTCTTTACTTTCTGTTTGCGAAATATGGTGTACGCCTACTGTTGACCCGCTATTTATCACGATGTAATGTCGGCCGTGTGTTACCGCCCCGGCCGGTCAAGGACCCGCCCGACCTGGGGAAACACCGCCCGAATGGGAGGGCGCTAAAGACCCTTGCCGCCTCACCGGAGGTCGTAAAAAACCGGCAGCACAGTCCCCGCCCGTGCCGCTGACCCATAGCTAGGCCCCGCCCTGCCATGCCCGCGGTCCCGAGGGGACTTAACCCCGACGACCGCCGACATGGGAGGGCTCTGCCGTGCCCGCTGCGCTATACGACCATGCGAAACTAAGGGCCTGGCGAGATGACGCCCGGCTTACCCGGACTGAGGCCAGCCATAGGGCGGGCATCGCGTATCCGACGCTCGCCGACCTCGAGGCGGGCCGCTACCGTAACCCGTCGCTCGAACTGCTCACGCGGCTCGCCGAGGTCTACGGGCGCCCGCTCGCCGAGCTGCTGCCGGGCGCCGCCGTATGAGCGCCGAGCCCGCCGCCGACCGCGAGGAGACACTCGAGGAGTGGGCGCGGCGCACGGTCGCCGCGATGCCGCCCCCCGATCAGGCGACGCTCGACCGGCTCGCCGTGCTGCTCGACCCGGGCGGCGATCATGCCTAGCCCGCCGCCCGCCCTCATCCCCGCCGACGGGATCTCGCGCCGTAACTACGGCCGGAATCACTCGTACAAGATCGACGGGCTCAAGGTCCCCGGCGTGACCACGATCACGGGTCATTTCAAGTCGGGCGCGCTGGTCGAGTACCCCGGTAAGCAAGTCGCTAACTACGCCGTAGACAACTGGGGGCGGCTCGGCGAGCTGCCCCCGGCCGCCCGGCTGAAAGAGCTACTCGGGTCACGGTGGGCCGACCGGGACGCCGCCGCGGGCCGGGGGACGCTCGTGCACGCGATCGCCCGGCGTCTGCATGAGGGCGAGACCGAGGTCGCCTACCCCGAGGAGCTAGCCGGGCACGTCGAGGCGTGTGTCGATTTCCTCGACCGGCTCGAGCCGAAGATCGTCGCCGCCGAGTTGATCCTCGGTAACCGGACCGTCCGCTACTGCGGGACGCTCGACCTGATCGCCGACCTCGGCCCGGTCCCGTGGGACGGGGCGATCATCCCGCCCGCCCGGTGGCTGCTCGACCTCAAAACAGGCCGCTCGGGAATCTGGCCAGAAACGGCAATGCAGCTCGCCGGTTACGAGCATGCCGAGGTATTCATCGGCGAGGACGGCGGCGAGCGGCCGATGTCCTGGCTCGAGGTCGAGCGCTGCGCCGCCGTGTGGATCCGCGCCGACGGGTGGGACCTGATACCCGTCGATACCGGCCCCGACACGTGGGCCTATTTCCAATATCTTGCATGGCTCTATCACCAGGAGGAGGCGCGGAGAGAGTGGGTCGGCGTAGCTGCCGGACCCTGGCCTGACTCTAGGGGGGACTAACCGACATGACGACCGCGCGCCGCACACGCGCCGATGAGATCTCAATCCGCGAGTGGGCCGCCGAGCTTGAGGCCGCCGCCTCGATCGCCCGGACGCTGGCCCCAACCGACTTCCTGCCGCTCACCCTGAAACGCTGGCACCGCGACGACCACGGGCGGCCCCTCGACGGGAAAGACGGGCGCCCCGGTCAGCTCGACCTCGAGGCAACCACGGCGACCGCCGCCGCGGCGATCATGACCGGGGCCGAGCTGGGGCTCAAGCCCGGCGCCGCGCTCCGCTCCATCGCCGTGATCAATAACACGCCCGCCCTGTCCGCGCTCACGCTGCGGGCGATCCTCCAAAACGCCGGACACGACATCTGGGTGCTGCCCGAGTCCGGGCCGACCCGCGCTATCGTCCGCGCCCGCCGTGGCGGATCCGAGGACGTCCAGCAATCAACATGGACGATCGACCGGGCCAAGACGGCCGGGCTGTACCCCGGGCAGGAGCGCGGGCAGTGGCGCAAGAATCCCGGCGCGATGCTGGTAGCCCGCGCGACCGCTGAGGCGGCCCGGTACGTCGCCGCCGATGCCATCCTCGGCATTCCCTACACCGCTGAGGAGCTGATAGACGAGATCGAGGGCGGCGAGCCCATGCTCGCGCTGGTCGCCGCGCCCGCCGACGGTAACGGCGACGGGCCGCCCGTCATCGCCGCCGCCAAGAAAACGCGCACGGCCAGACGGAAGACCGCCGCCGCGCCGATGCCCGCGCTACCCGCCGCGCCGCCCGCCGCCGTGCCCGACCGGGCCGCCCAGGCCGCGCCGCGCCCGGTCCCGCCCGACGACACGCCCCCGCCGCTGATCAATGACCAGCAACGCAAACGGCTCCACGCCGCGCTACGCGACGTCGATCTCGGCGCCCCCGAAAACCGCGACGACGCGCTCAACCTGATCAACGGGTGGCTAGAAGACCACCGCATCGAGACCACAAGCGAGCTAACCGCCGTCGAGGCCCGGACCGTGATCGAAAACCTCGAGGCCATGCACACGATCGCCCGCACTGAGGAGAGCAAACCCGATGAGCATGAACCATAGCGATATCGCGCTGATCGCCGAGCGGCTCGACGTATTCGTCTCGACCGGCGACGTCGATTCGGTCCGGCCCGAGGATGTGCTCGCGCTGCTCGATGAGGTGCGGATCCTCACCCGGCAGCACAATCACGACGTCAAGATGCTCACGAGGTGCCGCGAACAGCTCGGCAAGGTCGCCGACGATTACCGCGAGGTGATCGCCCGGATTCAGGCGGTCGACGCGCAAGAGGCCGCCGAGACCGAGGCGCCGTGACCGATGACGACCTCGAGAAACGGATCCGCGCCGGGCTCGCCGACGCCGCCGCCGACGTCGAGCCGACGGGGACGCTCGCCGGGCTGCGCGCCCGCATCGCCGGGGGCCGGCCGATGACCCATCTGTGCCCCGCCCGCCGATGCCCTCGGATGGTCCCCGATCACCTGCTGATGTGCGGCCAGCATTGGCGCATGGTGCCGGGGCCGCTCGCCCGCGCCGTCAACGCCGCCTACCGCGGCCCGGAATCGGTAGGCTCGCCCGCGCTGATCGCCGCGCAGTCGGCCGCGATCCGCCACGTAAACCAGGCCATCGGCGAGACCGGCCCGTGAACGTCCTATCGCTGTTTACCGGGGTCGGCGGGCTCGACCTGGGCCTACAGCGCGCCGGGATGACGATCATAGGCCAAGTCGAAATCGACCCGTGGTGCCGCGACGTGCTGCGGGTCCACTTCCCGGAGGTGCCGCAGCATGACGACGCGCGAACCGCTGTCCGATGGTGGCGAGGCGAGGCAAGACCCCCTGTTCACGTGGTCGCAGGCGGCCCCCCCTGCCAGCCGTTCAGCCAGGCCGGGCGACGCCGCGGCGTCGCTGACGAACGTTGGCAATGGCCCGCAATGGCGCACACCGTTCGCGAGCTACGACCCCGCTACGTCGTCTTGGAAAACGTGGCAAACCTCCCTGCCGATCGAACCGCTTTCGGGTGGATCCTCGCCGACCTGGCCGGACTCGGGTTCGATGCGGAATGGTCGCTGCTATCCGCGTGCGCCGTGGGTGCACCACACGTGCGGCGACGGCTGCTGCTTGTGGCCTACGCCGACGTTCAGCATGGGTCGGCACGGCTGGGGACTTACGGCACACGGGATCGGACAGCGGTCGAGTCTTTCCATGCATCGGCGGGTGCGTGGCGTGATCACGTCGCTCGGTCGGTGGCGACCTCCCGTGCTGACGATCGAGATTCTGATGGGTCTGCCCGAAAGATGGTTGAGCACGGCGGTAACGCCGTCGTCCCCCAGGTCGCCGAGCTGATCGGCCGCATGATCGTGCAACGCGATAGGAGAGTCCGCGCATGACTAAGCCCGCCACGGTCGAGGACCGGCAGCTCACCGCCGCGCTCGACCTGCTCGGCGCGACCGGCGCCGCCGAGGTCAAACTCTGGTATTGCGATGAGGAGAAACCCCCGCTGATATGGGTCTGCGCGGGACGGTGGGGCGGGACGTGGGAATGCGCCGCGGGGACTCATCCGCTCGCCGCCGTGTTCCGGCTCTGTGATCAGGTCATCGACGGCGGGCACTGCACCCACTGCCACCGCCCGACCGGGTTTACCCCCGACCTCGACACGATGCCGATGGATACGCTCGTGTGCTGGTATCAGTGGGATCCCGAGCTGTCCGAATTCCGCCGTGGCTGCGCGGGCTCGGCCCCATGATCCCGACGTGCTATCACGCCGCCCGCTACGCGAGCGGCCGGGTAAGGATCATCGCCCACGATAAGCAGACCGGCGACCGCTACGAGCTGCCGCATATCGTCAGGCACTCACCGGCCGGGATGGAATGGGGCTACGCCGGATCCGGCCCCGCCGACCTCGCCCGGTCACTGCTCATCGACGCGCTCGGCCCGGCCGCCGCGTGCCCCCTATGCAACGGGACCGTGTATGTCGTATGGCGCGACGACCTCGGCGACGCCGCCGCCGATCCCGTGCCCTACGACCCGGCCGCCCATCACGACCTCGACCCGGAGCTGATCACCGACTGTTTCTGTGACGACGGATACCGCGCCCTGCCCTATCAGGCGTTCAAGTTCGAGCACGTCGCCCGCTGGCCCCCCGATCACTGGTCGATGACCCGCGCTGAGGTGCTGCGCTGGCTCATCCGGTCCTACGGCGCCGACGTCCCCACGTGGCTGCTACAGGCGATCGGCGTCCGCACCGTCGAGCTACCCGAGCTGCCCTCATGACCGCCGACCTGCGGGTGACCCGGCAGGCATGGTTCGGGATCCGCCGACATTGCGACTGGTGCCACCGGCCCGACCCGCTCACCTGCGGGCCGCACTGCGCCGACCCGCTATGGCCCTACTGGCGGACGCGATGGTGGGCGCCGTGAGCACGCGGGCGAAGGGCAACGCCGCGCCCGCATGGGTCGCCGCCTACCTCGCGCCCTGGTGGCCCGACGCCGAGAAAACCCCGAACGGGCGCCCCGGCCGGGACCTCGAGAACACGCCCGGCGTGGCGTGGGAAGTCAAGACCGGCGCCGAGTGGCGCCCTAAGGCGTGGACCCGGCAGGCCGAGGGCTACCCCGTGCGCGGCGAGCTGGGCGTGTTGCTGTACCTGCCGCCCGGTTTCGGCGAGCGGTCGGTCGGCGAATCCCTGTGCATCGTGCGGACCCGGCTGCTCATGCCCGTGCTGGTCGAGGCGGGATACGCGCCCCCGCCGCGCCCCCCTGAGTGTGGATAACCCTGTTAACAACCGCGAGCGGGTGAGAGGAGAGCGTTACCGATGTGGTTCCGCGTCGATGACTCATTCATCACCCACCCGAAAGCCGAGGGGATCCCTAACGACACGCTCGCCATGTGGCTGCGGGCGGGTGACTGGTCGGCGTGGCAGCTCACCGACGGTCACGTCCCGCGGTCGCTGCTCTGGCTGTTCGCCGGGGACGCCGACGACCCGGACGGCGCCGCGCGGGATCTGGTCGACCGGCGCCTATGGGAGACGAACGGCAACGGGTGGCAGTTTCACGACTGGGCCGACTGGAATCCGACCCGCGCGCAGGTCACAGCCCGCCGTAAGGCCGACGCCGAGCGGCGGCGACGCTGGCTCGAGAAGCGGAACAAGCCCCCCGATGAGGTGATCACGCCGTGACTCACGCCGTGACTCACGCCGGGCGTCACGCTGCCCCGACCCGACCCGACCCGACCCGTAAACCTAAAGAACTAATACCGCCGCCAAGTACAAGCCGCAACCTGGCGCAGCAACGTAAGGGGGACCGCGCCATGACCGACCGTGACGGCGACGGCTCTTTCTGGTCGGCACTCAACCGCGAGGAACTGCCGCACTGCGGGCAGTGCGACCCGACCCGGCACGTCGAGGGCGCCGACGGGCGGCTCACCCGCTGCCCCAACTGCCACCCGCTCCAGGGCCAGCCGATGCCCCAGGCCCGCGCCCGCCGCGGCGAGCCCCCGCCCTCGACCCGGACCCCCCGATGGTCCGACGCCGCCGCGCAGGCCCGGCGCAAGCTCGAGAACCGCCACCGCCCCACCGACCCCGACGGGCACCCGCCCGACGGCGACTACCCGTTCTGAAAGGACACCCGACCATGCCCGACGTGAAAGGGACCGCGCTACTGCCCAAGGGCGAGGCAAACGCATTCGTCGCGTTCGCCGATGAGCTGCTCAAAGACCCGCGGCGCAAGCGGGCCGCCCTGATCATCTTCGACTGCAAACGCGGGACCGAGGATTACGACCAGGGCGACACCGTGATAACGATCCGGGTCCGCCGCGCGGAAATGCTACTGGCGTCCGACCTGCCCGCCGCTGAGAAACTCATCCGCCGCGCCGCTGAGGCGCGCAATGATCAGCCCGTGCTGCCGCTCGACGTGGAAGACGAGATACAGCAGGTGTTCAAGGAGATGACCGCGCCCGACTCACCCGACGACCCCGACGACCCGCCCGACGGCGGCAAGCCCAAGAGGGGCGGCAAGTCATGAGCAAGGGCACGACGTATCTCGACCTCGTTATCACCGATGAGCATTACGCCCGCGCTAAGGGCGCCGAATCGCACTCGGGCCGCTGCATGATCGTGCAAGCCCTCAAGGCGAGATTCGGCCCCGACTCACGACCCATCGTCGACAGCGATTACATCCGGTTCACCAGCCCGGCTACGGGTGATCGCCTGGTGTACCGGACGCCGCCCGACGCCGCCGCGGCGCTGATCAGTTTCGACGCCGGGATCCCGCCGCCGCTACCGCTGCACATCCGCGCCCGGATCGCCTATCAGCGACGCCAGCGCATGCCCGCCAACGAGGCGCGCGTCTGCGACGTCCGGGCGTGGGCGAGGGCCGACCCGCGATTCCCCGGAGTTAGTCGCACGGGCACGCTCAGCGATGAGGTAATCACGGCGTTCAAGGCGGCCCATCCTGATAAGACCGTGGTCCGGCAGGGCGCGCATACCGTGTCGACCTCAGCGTCTAACACGCTGCCCAAGACGATCGTCCCGCGCGGCTCGAACGGCAGCCTGCCCCGCGTCGGCAACCTCGCCGGGGGGACGATCAAGACGAACATTCCCGCGTCGCGCCGCCGCACGTGGGGAAGCCGACAGCTAACCGCCGTCCTAGTCGAGCAAGGATGGGCCGCGCCCGCCGAGCCCGGCAAGTAACCGGATCCGTGTCGACCCTGAACATGCGGTAACCCACGGGCTACTATGTGCACGGGGTTGATTACCCGACGACCTACACTCACGACCCCGGAAAGGGACCGGCACACGATGGCAACCAAGATCCAAACACTCCTGATCGATGACCTCGACGGCGGCCCGGCCGAGCGGACGGTACGGTTCGCGCTCGACGGCCAGGACTACGAAACTGAGCTATCCGTCCCGCACTTGCTCGAGCTCACCCAATCGCTCAGCCCGTACATCGGCGCCGCCCGCACCGTGCCGAACGGCAATGGCCGCGGCAAGGGCAAGCGCGGGCGCAAGACTCCCGGCCGGGCGGTCCCCCCCCCATCGCCCGGCCGGGCCGCTCAGACCGTGCTCACCGCCCCCGACGTGCACGTCGACCGCGACGCGATCCGCACATGGGCGCAGGCCGAGCGGCCCGACCTCGAGGTGAAAGACCGGGGCCGCGTATCGGCCGCTGCGGTCGCCGCGTACAACGCGGCGCGCGGTCTCCAGTGAGCGCGTGGGGAGACATGATGGGCGCCACATGGGGCGACGGCGACGCCGCCCGGATCCACGTCCCAACCCCCCGACCCGAAGTCGGCCCCGTGGCGGCGGCCGGGCCGGCGCTCGAGCGGGCACTCGCCGACCTACGGCGGTCCCTCGACCAGTGGCACCACGGCAAGGTCGGCGGCATCAGCGTCATCGACGCGACCCGCGCCTACCTCGCCGCCCTCGACGCCGAAGGGGCCGGCCCGCCATGATCCACGATCAGCTACGGTTCCGCGTCTGGGTCGAGGGCGTGCTCGTCCGCGAGGACTGGCTACCCGGCGCCCGGCCCGAGTCAGGCGCCGCCCTCGCCCTCGTACACGGCGGGCTGGCGACTGAGGCCGAGGCGCGCGGCGAACGCTGGCTAGTCGAGGTCTACGACCCCGACGCCCCGGCTGAGGACGGATACCTGCGGTTCGGGTCGGACACGGCGGGCATGGGACCGGCGACCGTCGCCGTCGTGCTCATCGGATCCGATGGCGTCGCGTAGTAACCCCGCCCCCGGACCGCCGTCGCATACCCGGACCGGGCCAGCAACCGCAGGGCCTTACCCGCCGTATCACGGGCGACGTGAAACTCGCCCGCCAACTCGATCACGCTGGGCAGTCGCCCGGTGATCTGCCCGCCCTCGACCCGGGCACGCAATACCCCGGCGAGCTGCACATACAGCGCGACCGGAGCGTCCGGGTCGAGGGCATGATCAGCACTCACAAGCGCACGATACCCCCCGGTAGCCCGCAGGCCACCCGGGGACGATTGGACGTAACAACCATGTCAGTTCACCCCCTCAACCCGCCCCGGCCCGACCGGCTATCAGCCCTCGATATCGTCGCGCTATCGGACGTCGAGGCCCGCGCCGCACTGCTGCATCTCGCCGGGCATCAAGACCCCGCTATCGGCGCCGTGGTCGCCGAGACCGTGCGCGACATCCTCGGGCACACCCGGCCCGGCGTCGACCCCGCCGAGGTGCTCGGATTCCACCGGATCCGGCTCGACCGGCCGGACACGTGAGCGTCGCATGGACGTGCTCATATTGCGGCGCGACCGGACCCGAGGAGCGTTACCGGATGCTCGCCCAAGTGTCGAGCCCGGTCCGGTACGCGCCGGTATGCCGGGGCCGCGCGGGCTGCTACTGGCGGGCGCTGCGCCGCCTCGCCCGGCTCGACCGGCCGCACCCGTGACCGGGCTACCGTGGTGCGCGTATTTCGATCCCGACCCGGACGCAGGCGACGGCATCGTCAGCCAGGATCCGCACGACGCAGGCGACGGCCCGCTGTACTTCTACGTGCCCGTAGCTGACGGCGCAGCGGTCCGCGTCCCGGTGTGCAAGAAACACGCCGAGATGCTGCGCCGCCAATTCGAGGGGAGGTGACCCGCCATGCGCGTTACATGGGGTTAACCGAGGGCCGCCGCTGTACGCTGGCCCCTAACCGCGTGCCCGCCCGATCATCCTCGATAGTAGCGCGGCGCATAGTCGCTCCCGGCTGCCGCGCACGGGCGGGCACGCGCCCCCGTGCTGGACGCCAACCCTCGACCCGAGGTTCAATAGCCCGGGGAGCGGTCGAGGAGGCGCCGACATGTCGACCCCGCTGCCCGCCAACGTGACCCGCGTCCGCATCGGCCCGAATGAGGCCCGCGACGTCACCGTCATAGACGACACGACGCTGATCGCTACCTACATGGGCGGCGGCGACGGGCCCGAGGACGTCACCGTGACGACCGCCGCTGGCGAGGCGACCGCGGCGGGCGCGTTCTACGCCGTCCCCCCGCCCAGGCCCCCGACGATCAACGGGGTTGAACCGAACAGCGGGCGCGGCGGGACGATCGTCACGATTCACGGATCCGGGTTCCAACAGTGAGCCTCACCGCGGCGCAACGCCGCAAGCTGCCCCGCTCGGCGTTCGTGTACGCGCCCAAGTCCGCGCCGCGCTCGAGCTGGAAATATCCCGTGCCGACCAGGGCGCAGGCTAAGCGCGCCGGGATATCCGAGGGCAACCGGCTGCGGATCGCCCGCTCGGCGCTGTCCTACGCGGCGCGCCGCTCGACCTCGGGCACCCCCGGCCGGGTCGGCGCCGTCGTGCACCGCCGCGCCCCCTCGATCGGCCGCAGGAGCGGGCGCCGATGACCTCGACCGGACGTTCGAAACGTTCGCCCCGGTATTCGAACCGGCCCCCCTCGGTCCGGCTCGGCCCCCGACCCCCCCCCCCC
>Ga0210383_10000590_pt1 | contig 33277 bp, 70 predicted proteins | sample IncBWC14OmetaG_FD_160072 | JGI IMG/M metagenome (GOLD analysis project Ga0210383, IMG submission 160072) | Forest soil microbial communities from Barre Woods Harvard Forest LTER site, Petersham, Massachusetts, United States - Inc-BW-C-14-O ... | reverse complement strand
CGCCCATCGCCGCCTCACGGACCAAGAGGTCCGCCTTCAACTTAGTCCAATAGAACCCGTCCGGGGTCTTGCCGTCCTTCTCGATCCAGTTCGCGGACAACGGCCCGTGGGCCTCGTCGCAGTACGCGTCCAAGAACCCCCACGTCGCCTTCAAGAGCTGGCCCCAGGTGATGACGGTGACGGTGTCGGCATCGTACCCGACAATCGGCACCGCATGCCCACCCCAGGACCCGGGGGCGCCGTCGCCGGTCGTCGAGACCACAGACCACTCGCTCTGAGATTGTGCGGTCAGCGGAAGATCGACGCCGATGTAGATCGCGCCAAAGAGCTGAAGCGCCTGCTTCATCTGCGTGTGATTGCCTGCGCTGACGTTGCACCAACCCGCGAGCGTGTGCCCCGGGAATATGCCGCTGTCGCGCCAGTACCGGAGCACCGCGACCTCGACGCCGCCTTGGTCGGTGCTGGGATCGCCGGGGACGTAGCCGCATGACTTCTCGTACAGCGTCTCGATGTCGGCATCCGGCAGAATCACCTGGGTACCGGCGTTAGCGGTCCATGTCTGGATCATGTGGCCGACGGCCGCACACGTGCAATCGCCGAGGGTATCGTTCAACATCATCCCGAGATTCGACAGTTTTGCGCTGAAGTCGAGAGTCGCCGGGGGATTGTCGATGATCGCGGAGTCGATGTAATTCGCGAATCGAGGGGTGCGGCGGTCGTAGACGGGCGCGTGCTTACCGAGTTTGATCTTGGTCAAGTCCATCATGGTCAGTCCTCCTCGACTGGGGATGACCTTGAGTGTACCGCCCCCAACTTCAGCGCGTGGTTTTCATCAGGTGCGCGAGCAACCCGTTGCCGTAGATCGTGAAGTCGCCCCAATCCCGCCGCAGTTCCAGGAACTCCTCCGCCTGCTGCATCATCCACCGCGTGCACAAAAACCAGCGATCATTGATCTCGGTCCAAATCGCGGGGTCGGCGTCGTTCTCCGGCTGCGGGTATGCGTGGTGGCACTCGTCATAGGGCATGCACGAGTCGAACCCGAACAAATGCAGCTTCTTGACGCCCATCCACTTGAGGATGGGGATCGCGCACAACATCACCGTGCTCCCGCATTTGAAGTCCTTGACCGACCACACATAGAGATGACCGGGGGGTATGCCGTCGATGATCGCGGGATCGCAGTGATCGCAGACCACATACCAGGTCCCGGGCGTCGGCGGATGCGTGAATTTGGCGTTGAGCGGGCGCGCATCGACCACGAACTGGAAGCTGGGCCAGAACAGGGAGTCGTTCGCCCACTTGTGGGCACCGTTGACCGTGGCAATCGTCACGCCTCTGCCCTTCAGGTCCTTGATCAACTCCCAGTCCAAGATCATCGACGGCCCACCGCCGAGCAACGCCACTTCTTCGATGCCACGCCAGCCCTGATGCAGCCTCGGCAATTTAGCGTTTGTCTTACGGTTGCGGGCAAGCGTGAACTCGTCCACGTTCTGGGAAAGCGACTGGAGCAGTGCAGCCGCTGAGTCGAAGTCAGCGTCCCCAATTTCCATTCTTGTGCTTCCGTAGCTCCCAGACCTCGCGTTGGTGCTCGCGATTCTCGGCTCCGCGATGATGCCGGGGATCGTGGTACACACACCCTATGGTGCAGACCTCTTGCTTTGCCGTTTTCGGCACGAACTCGTCCCCGCACACTCGGCAGTGCCGGTGCGCGACGATAAGCGACACAAATTATACCGTGACGGCGTCGGTGTCTTCGATGGGGCCACTGGCTTTGGGGTTGTCCGCTACCTGTTTGGGAGCGCGGCCGGGGCGTTCGCTGCGCGGGCGCCTGTCGTTCTGCTGGCGCGGCTTGGGGCCGACATTGACATTGTGCTCACGGACCTCGTCCTTGATCTTGGACGGGGTCTTACCGGCTTCCGCACCCTGGTACAGCTCGAAGAAACTGAAGCCAGTGCTGTGATCGAATTGCGCGAGGAGGTAGTCGGCGCGGGCGTCGTCGAGGGCATAGACCTCGGGGTTGCCGCCGTTGTCCTTATCCAGGAACAACTCACCGTTCTGGTTGTAGCGCTTGCAGCCAGTCAAAATGATCTTCTTCATAGAGCCTCGGGGTAAAAGAAAAGGGTGTGGACCAGTTACGATCCACACCCTAATACAGCATCACCCAAGAATCAAGCAACTTCGCTTAGGTCGCGAGGTTGATCAACTCCACCGCCGCCAGTTCTTCCTCGATCTGGATGGCGACACGAGCCGTGACCACGATGACGTAGACGCGCTGCGTGATGATCTTGTCGGTTTCCATCATGATGTCGCGCTGGACACCGAAGATCAGGTTGAGGGGGTTGGTGAGAATGCCGCTCGATCCCGGCATGAGAGGCACGCCGACCACCGGTGCGCCTGCCGCGTATACCGGAGCCGTGCTCTGAAGCTGTGCATCACCCAGCGAGGTCTCGCGGTTCGCGATGGTGTCGCGATACTCGATCTCTTGCTCGGTTGACACGAAGTGGGCGAGGGCCGCACGGTTCCGACGATACTGCGAGGGCAGCGTCTTCATCGCGTTCTTCAGGATCGTGCGATTGATCTGTTGACCACCGGCATCGACGATGTTGCTCTGAATCAGTTTCAGGTAGCCATTCGTCTGCGCGAGGTAGGGATCGGCGCTCGAAGTGTCCCCGTTCAGGGCCTGTTCTTCGAGGTCGATGGCCACGCGCTCGGCAATCAACGTCACGATGGTGTCGCGGAAGCCACCGGCCATCGGCGGGTTACCGCCTTCGTTGAAGGTACCGACGTTGCCGCCTTCGATGTTGTCTTCGATGACGTCATACGGCAGATGGATTTCAGCGATGACTTCGTGAGTCTGGAGCTGAATCTGCTCGGTGGTCGCAGCCGCGCGCTGGTTGCTGGCCAGGGCAGTCGGGTACGAACCCGTGCCGCCTGAACCAGCATTCAAAATGCGCGATGCGAAGGAAATTTTGTTGATCTTCCGAATCGGAGCCGACATCGTCACGCGCCGGACTTGCGCGAGCATCGTCGGGGCCACGAGCAACTTGCGAATGAACGCATTGCTCTGCTCCGGGTTCAAGAGACCGCCGTTGGAACTCAGTTCGCTGATGACTAGATCAGCCTTCCGAATCAGTTCTGCATTGCTCGTCATAATATCCTCGCTATTTTCGTCAGGTGATTGCTGATCAAACCATCAAACACTTTCAACGCCGGGGATGTGCGATTCCAGCGCGCTCAACGCGCCTTCCCACACTCTCTCCGGGAACTGGGCCTTGGCCACTTGTTCGCGGGTCCGGGTCTCACCCTTCACCACGCGCTTCGCGCCGCCACCCAAATTTTCGTAGGCCGAATCGTAGTTCGTGCCGATGTGCACGACCGTCTTTTCCTCAGCCTTCTTCACGGCACCGGCCGCAGTCTTTTCGACGGCTTCCAGGCGCGTGTTCTGTGCTTTCAACACTTCACCCTGCGCTGCGATGGACTTTGCGAGTGCCTCGACCAAACCCGGCAGTGTCTGCATGGTCGTGACGAGTGCCTCCAAGTCTTCCTTCTTCAGGCCACCGGCTCCGGTGTGCTTCAGCTCGTTGTCGGCTTGGGTGCCAGGGTCAGCGGACTTGCCCTTGTTGTTGCCGTCGGTGTTGAAGTTCTTGTCGCCGTTGCTGCCTTCCTGTTCCCACTCCTCGGTCATGGTCGTGTGACCCTCGGGGATCTTGGCACCGGGGGTGTACTTGATCACGGCACCGGTCGCGGTGTTGACCGCGAGATGAAATTCTTTGCCGCCACTCTTGACGACGACCGGCTTCGCGGTCTTGTTGAAATTGTACTTGCCGTCCTCCGACGTGGTCGTCGAGGAGCTGGACGAGGACGATGATGCACCTTTGCCCGCCTTCTCCACTTCACTGGTGGTGGTGCTGGACGTGCTGCTCGAAGAAGCCTCTGCTGCTTTGGTCATTGTCTGGTCCTCTTTGATCGTCTTTCCGCCTTGGTTGGCTTTCGCCGCCGAGGCTTTCCGCTGGTTCTCGTCATCAGGCGAGTCGTCCGCGTTCCCGGGCAACTCCGAAGTCGTGCTTCCACCCGGGTTCTGGTTCTCGGCGTCGGAGCTGGAGCCCGTCTGGGCTTCGGCTTGATCCTTCGCGCCTTTGCGACCCGGATGCGGGTCCTTCAGAATCAACTCGGCGATGGCTGAAGCCGCTTTCGCAACTTCACTGGAATCAGTTGTACCACTTCCAAAGCCGCGCTGAGCCGCCTCAAACTTGGCGATAGCGTTTGGCAAAGCCTTGGTAATCTGCTTCGAGTACGCGTGAAAGGCGTCGAGGGTCTCGGTGGAGTCCGCCTTCTCGACGTTGATCGCGACTTGCATCGCCTTCATCGCTTCATTGGGGCCGGGATAAAACCCGGTCTGCTCGACACTGGGGTCGAAGCTGAGGCTGCCGCAAAACACGTCCGCGAACTTACCGACATTGGCGACGGCGAAGCCGATGGTGGCCTCGCTCTTGACCATGATGACTTCGCGGGCGTCGTCGAAGCCCTCTTGCTTGAAGACCACGCAGTCGTCCTGCATCTCGTAGTCGTCGAGCGTGAATCCGGCTTCGGCCAGGTTCGACGCGGCCTTGGCCAGCGCCGACTTTTCCACGAACACCGCCACGACTTTCGCGGCGGGGTCCGACATCTGGAAGAACTTGGTGACGGCTCCGACGAGGCCCGTCTTTTCGACTGTGCCGCCGTCTTCGGCCTTGATGACTTTGAACGGGGCTCGATTGGCGCCGCGCTTCACGAGCGACAGGAATTCGATATCGACCTTCTTCAGCTCCGAGCCTTTCATCTTGACTTTCATGCGGTCACCCGTGGATTTGCAATTGATTGCAGAAACCCAGGGTACAACCACCAAAGACGAGACCTACCAGATGTAGTAGGCGTCCGGGTCTACGGGGATAACTTTGGGGGGCTTGTCGTTGATGTTTTCGCTGAACAGCTCGTCGGTGTTGCCGTTGGCCCCCGGCTTCTGACTACGGTATTCAGGGGCTTTGCCGCCGTAACCGGGGCTCGACATCCACTGCGGCCTGCCGCTGTTGTCGTACTCGGTCGTGGGCTCGGTGTCGGCCGAGTCCTTGGCCAAGTTCGCGGGACCCCCTCCTTGTTGGGCTTTATCCAGGGCCGCGCACGACGCCGACGGGCACACGCGATAAGGCCCCGTGATCAGCTTCGGCACTGCTCGTTTTTCGCTCAGCGGCTTCTGCTGCGGCAACTTGTGCCATGCGAAACCAGCACCAACCAACCCAGGACTCAAACCCGGGGAGTTGTTGTCGCCCTGCACCGTCGCGTCCTTCATCAGTGCCGCCGTTTGAGCCTGCACAATCTTCTTCGGATCGAAACCGTGGCCCGGGGCGTCGCGTCCGCCCACCGGGATCGGCGGTGTCTTCCCGCCGACAGTTACCCCCGGGGCCGACTGCGTTCTTTTCGTCCACTTTGGCATTGACAGCGTCCATCCTACGGCAGTTATCCGCGATCTCGGGCTTGTCGCAGGGACCGACTACCAGCAAACCGCAGAACTCACAATAGCCTGAGTCTATCACCGTCAACCCTTGAGGTCGGTGTTGGCATGAATCCGGGCTCGAATCGGGCCGAATCCCCGATGCCCCAGTTTCAGCTTGTTCGCGGCCTGGTGTTTATTGGGCTTGCACATGAGGCAACCAGCGCGGCCCGATTTCGGTTTACCGCGCTTGTGGTTCATGGGTCGATGCTGTCTTCGTTGCGCTGACGGAAGTACTGACGGCACTGATCGCGCAAGCGCGGCTTGGTGTCAGTCAGCCGCAAGATCCCTTGCCAGTCGTTTTTCACGTCCATCGACGGCTGGTAGTGGTTGTCGGCCAAAATCTTCCACCGCGTCGCGTATCCGCGCGCCCGCTTCGGCCCGTGCCACTGGTGCATGATCGTGCCCGCGACGTAGCCGACGTTGTACTTGATGTGCTCGACGGCCCGCCGCTGCCAGAGCATGCACATTTTGCGGTAATCATCGGTCAACGGGCGACTGATTGTCTCCTCGATGCGGCCGAGCAATCCCCAGGCCATGTGCCAGTCGGCACTGCCGAGGATGACCTTGTCCATCAAGCCGCCGACGGCGTTGAACGCCTCCCGCCTCCATGCCCAAGCGAATCCCGGATGACGGTACATCGTGCCTCCCTTCATCGACACACTCAATTTCGTGTCTTTGGGGCCGTAGGCATCGGTTTTCGTGTTGACGGCATCGTTCAAGATCCCGTGGACATGACACCAGGCATGGCCCTTTTGCTGGACACCGGGCTGCGGGCTGCCGTCGGGGAACAGGTCGATGGCGTCGCTGAACATCTGCACGACGTGATAGTGCTGGAGCTGGTGCAGGGTCTCGGAGACCCAATCCGGGCGCGTAAAGAGGACGTCGGCGTCGATAAACGCCACGTACTTCCAGTTCGCGGGCAGCCGACTCACGCCGATGTTCAGCAGATTTTCCTTGAGCCAGATTTCCTGCAAATGGTCCATGCGCAATTGCGTGTAGACACCGTGGCCTTGATTGGGGACGTTTGGCGGACCCGCGCTTTTCCAGGGCATGTTGGGGCTGCCGTCGTGCACCGCGTGCTCCTCAAGTGCCCAATCGCGCTCGCCGAACGCCGCTTCGACCGTGTGCAGGATCGCGCCGGATTCGCGCACATGGCGCTGAAAGTCTCGGTACAGTTTCCACCGGCTTTTGTAGCGAACGGTGTTGGTGATACACGTGACAACGTGCAGGGGTTCGTCGATGACGTCCTTCGGTGTGTACATTCTATTCGGTCTCCATCATGGCAAGCGGCGGTACTACGGGCAGGCTTGACAAAATGCCACGTTCATGATGAGGCTGTCTAGCTTTTTCAAAATTATTTTTTGTTTGTCGTCAGCACGAGACAAAAACGCCTGCTTTTAGGTGTCCGTGCCACACTTCCTTGCGGTTGGGATCGCGGTAGTAGCGGTCGCTGACGAGTATCGACGGCGTGATCGTGGGCTTCAAAATATTGCCGTCCCAATTCCACTTCGGGTGATTGTCCATGGTGCCGACGAACGGCAGTATGTGTCGATTCGCGTACGCCGGATCTTGGATGACGATGTTGCCGTGACCATCGACGTGATACCCGCCCCACCAATCTTTCCACCACAGGCCGTCGATCTTCGACGGATCATCCCGCCACGAGTACGTGAATGCCCCGGGCCCCGCAGTTCGCCAGTCGTCGAAACTCGCGAAATACGTGCCGACCATCGAGACTTTGTTGGGGAACTGCATGCCCCCATTTTGGGGCAACCAATCACGTCTCGCGGTACCCGCCTTGGATGATGGTGTCCATGAACATCACGTCCTTGGTTTGGTCTCGGATATAGAAGCAGTTAACGCGTTTTCCTGGTTTCAACTTGAAGCACATCGCGGCTTTGTAGCCGTCGAATTGCATGACCTTGACCACGACATCCTCCCACAGCCCGGTCTTCGCGTTCCTCTGCATCATGTTGACTTTGTCGTAGACGCCTTGACCGCCGGTGTCCTGTTCTTCGTCGAGCTGCGGGAGGCCGTCGGCGCGCGGTCGCTGGAGTTTGAGTATGCCGAAAGGATCGTCGCCCGTCGTCGCGCAGCCTGCAATTAATTGCAAACTAAGGGCTAGTGCCAGGACCTTGATCGCCGTAACCGTGTATCTCATGGATGACCCTCGCTTTGGTACGTTTCACGCCAGTCGCCAGCATGTGTGCCACACGATGATTGCCATTGTCAACCACGAGTTGGTTGTCTCGGGTCACTATCACCAGAGGATGTGCCATGTCTCCCGCTGGCAATTTGGTTCTGTCAAATCGCTTTACTCGATCCGCTTCAACGTGAGGCTGCCGGGTGCGGAGGTCGGCAGTATTGACATTCTGGACCGAGTACTTTGTCCGATCAACTGGACCAATTGTCCCGCCATACACTGGTATAGGACTGACTTTATACCCTGGCTTATTGGGGTCATCCGCGAGTTGGGTGACAAACTCTGAAGCCTGTCTTGAAGTTCTTGCATCTGCCGAATCAGTGTATTTTCGGGCATCCATCTTCCTCATGCGAGTCCAGAATGACATGGCGCGCGCTCACGAATTCGCCGGTGGCACTTTTTCGGTGCTGCGTTTGTTCAAGGTATCGACCATCGACTGCCCGATCTTGCGATGAAATTCGCGCAACCGCTCCTTCATCGCCGGGTCAATAGTCTTTGAAGCCTTTGTAGGTCCGGTCTGAGATTCGCCCATTTTCATGCTCCGATTCTAACGCAGTACGCACGCGCGCGATAGTCTCGTCACGGTCGTAGTGCTTGATTTCAGACATCGGCACCAGCTTGGCTCCGCCTTTGCCGTTGCTGTTGTCGATTAAGTCGAATTGTACGCGGTCGTCGTTCTTGAAGTGCTCGGCCAGGCGCTCGACGGTCGTCGAACTCCCGATATGCGTCTTCACGTGCTCGGCCAGCGGCACCGTGCGACCGCTGCCAAAGTCCTTCTCCTGACGCGTGGCGCGGCTCAGGGCACCGTTCACCAACGCGTCCACGGGGTCGCGCTGGACCATGGTGATGTGGACTTCCTTGCCCGCGTCCAGGGCTTGGTTGACCTTGTTGAGCGCGCTCTCATAAGTGTTCATGTTGGTGTCGTACACGATCTGCGCGTGATCGCTCAGCGCCTTCATCTCGGGAATGCTGTCGAGCGCCGTGCTCTTGCCCGCGCCCGTACCGCCCGCCGTGAACAGGACCAGCGGGAGTTTGTCGCCGGTCGGGGCCTCCGACAGCTTTTCCTTATACAGCTCTTTGATGAACGCGGAGCTGGGTTCGTGGACCGCCGCCGCGCGCGACCGGTCTTTCATGTAATCAGGCGATAGCTCGCGCGCGGTGTCCGTGTTCAAGATCGAACCACCTCTCGAATCCTTGAGCTGGTTGTAGTCGGACTTGGCTTGGTCGTAGTTCTGGACGATCTTCGTCGCCCGCTGCTCGATGGCCCTATCCGTCGCGATTAAGCCCTCAGCTTCTTTGACGGACACGCCACCGCTGCCCCAGCGCCCGTGGGCGTCTCGGGGCTGATCGGGGTCGTACTTCCTCAGTACGTGGCGTTGACGGAACCAGAACGACATAGCGGCCTCACAGCCGCTCGACGTAGCCGGTCTGCGGGATCGGGGGGTGCGCTCTAAAACTGATGATGACGCGGGGCTTGGAGAACTGGCCACAGAGATAGCCAATCCCAAACGCCAGCGTCACGCACAACGCCAACACGAATTTGCGGCGCGCGACCTCGGGCGAGGTCGAGGTACCGCTGCCCACGGGCTCACGCTTATGCGGCCCTCGGCTCACTGCCGATACCCCTGATCCTTGGCATCCTGCGTGTCGCGGGCCATGGCCTCGTGATGCTGCTTGCTCTGGAAGTGCTGCTTGGCTTGCTGGAAGTGGGCAGCGGCGACGGTGTGCGCGCCCTTGGCCTGCGCATTCTTCCCGGCTTCGACATGGGCTTTGTCGGCGGCGTCGTGGGCTGAAGCGGCGTCGTTGTGCGCCTTGACCTCATCATCCGCCGGTGCCTGCTGCTGGACTTGGGGAGCATTGGACTGCCACGCTTGGCCGCTGGCTTTGTTGGCTTTGGACGTCGCGACCATGCAATCGCCTTTCAGCAACTGCACGCGGTCGCCGGTGACCGGGGCACCCCGGACCTCGCCTTTGAGGACTTGGGCAACGGCAGCGCGCCGGGTTCTGTTGAAATAGCTCATTGGTTAATCCTCTTTGTCAAGTTCTGCGTGATCAATGTTGAAATTCGAGCCTGCGGCGTGGGGGATGTGCGCGTTGGCCAGCGCGGTGTGGGCATCGGCCAGCTTCTTGAATGCGTCGCCCTGCCGACCACTGGCGTATTTCGCTGCTGCCAGGTGCGCATGCGCCGCCGCCTCGTGGTTCATGCCATAGCTCTTTTCCCCGGCCTTGGCCGTGGCCTCCATGGCTTTGCGGCTGTTGCCGATGGCGCGACCATCATGCGTATCCAGGGAATGGCCCAGGGCCGTTTTTGCGTGACCGTTGGTGCGCTCGGCGTCGAACTTCGCCCAATCCTTTTTGATGGACCCGGCTTCGTCGCCTTCGCCGTCGCCCACTTCCTCGTCGTCCTTGATCAGCGCCGCCGCCAACCACTCGTTGATGCCGTCGCTCTTGAGGTAGCGCACGTGGCCGCTGTTGCCAATGGCCTCCATGCCGTTGGCCGGACTGCCGATGTTGCCGCGAACCTGCTTAGTCGGCCCCTTTGCGCCTGCGGGGTAGTGGATGTCGCCGGTGTCGCGGTTGACGAAGCTGTGGACGCTGCGTGAATTCCCGGAGACCGCGATGACTTTGTTCCACTTGTCGCCTTCGCGGGTCTCGAACGTCTTCTTCCAGGCTTCGCCGCCGCCATTGGCCGCGCGGTGCTTCTCGGAGACGTCGTGGAGTCCGGCGACATACTTGTCCATGTTCTCTTTCGAGTAGGAACCCGAGGCGCCAGGCTCCTGTTTGGCGGCACCGTATTGAGAGCCACCGGGCCTATTCGTGCCGCCGTAAGTAGACCCGGAAACCGCGTGATCAACGCCCTGCGTCGAGTGCCCGCCCTTCGCCCGCTCCTCGTCGAACTTCTGCCAGTCCTTTTGCACGGCCTCGCGCTCGGTTTCCATCTCGATCTTCGCCACGATCTCGGCGAGGTCCTCGCTCTTGCCCCAGGAATCGGGGAGGGCGGAGGTCGCGCCTAGTGCAGCAGCCCGCGATCTGATATGGGCCTTAGTTTTAGCCGGATTCTTCGCACGGCCATAGGCTTCGATGGCGTTGTGCAAGTCGGACACGTTCTCGATTGGGTAGCCGCCTCCCGGCATAGCTGCGCCACTCTTTGCGTCTGCCTTGCGTTTCGCCGCAGTAAATTCCCGCTTTGCCACGTACTCTGGGTCATAGTCGTCCCACTTCTGGAATTGATCTTCGGTCGAGGTCGTGCTCGATACCACCGACGTTGACGTCGTCGAGCTGCTCGCGGCCTTGGTGTTGCCCGGTGCATTTTCCTCGGTGTTGCCGTCCTTGAATAGCTTGCCAACGGCAGTCTGAAAATTCTTGCTCTCATGAGCCATGGCTTGTTCTTTGGTCATGCCGGGGTTGTCTTTCATATGCTCCTGGGCGATACGACGCGCAGCGTAGGCGCCGTCAGACTCACCGTCGAGTCTGCTCTTACTATGCCAATCCCCGCTTCCACCCCCCTTACGCGGGCCGCTACCTGGTCCGCCCTTCTCGATATCGTCCTTCTTGACCTTGCCCCCCGCCTGCTTCGCCGCCTGCTCCATGAGCGCATCGTTTTTGATGTTCTCCGCGTGCTGATCGGCCAGGTACTGCTGGGCGTCGGCGTGCTTGTTGAAGCCGCCTTTGATCTGGCCAGAAAACGGGACCGCTGTCCAGCCCTTGCCCACGGCGTTCACCGTGTGCCCGATGAGCTGCCCCGCGATCTTGTGCGCGTGGACGCCGCCGACGGGGTTGTCGTCGGTCGTCACCTTGAGGCCCGGGGACTCGGCGGGCGCGTCCTTGGGTTTGTCGGCTTTCACGAGCCGGAGTCTGCGTGTCAAATACGTCATTTCGTTGCTCCCATGACCGCTGCGAGCGCGTCAGATACTGAATAGCGATGGCTGTGACCGGCAGCGGGCTCGGTAATCGTGCCGCCCTTGATGATGTGCTTGTGCGAGACGCCGTTGACCGTGACCTCGTTGGTCTCGCCCTTCACGACCTTGCCTTCCTCATTGAACTGGAGGTCGTAGGTGTGCTTGTGGCCGCCGAAGTCGTGGGTCTCGCCTTTGATGATGCCGTCGTCCGGTAGTTCGATCTCGATGACCGCGTCATCACGCGTGCCGCTGCCGTACATCGACAGCGCGTTGATCTCGCCCTTCTCGATCATCGCCCACGTCTTGGGATCGACCACGTGCATGCCCACAACCCAGGCCCCGGGCTGGAACTCGGGATCGCCGGGGCGCGCGATGAAACTCTCGATGACACAGGTCTCGTTTTTCTGGAGATTGTGCTCGGTGTCTACGTTGTACATGCGCTGCCCGCGCATGAAATTGTGCGCCGTCTTCTCGATTTCGGCGGCAGTGCAGAAGTCGCCTTGCGAGTCCGGGACCATGGGCACATAGACCTCGGCCCAAATCATTTGGCGGGCAGCGTCTAGCTTCTTGATCTGAACGGTGTCGGAGTGCATCGGGCGGTCCAAGTCATAAATCGGCTTGGTACAACCCTACCACCCCCAACTCAGGGACCGGGCATCCCCGCCCAGACTTTACTGAAGTCAAAGTCCACGGCCGGTTCCGGGGAACTGCCTAGGGCCTTGGTTCCGGCGTCCAAGATGCAGGGAACGCACCACAGCTTTTCGTTGAATCGGACGACGTTCCCGTTTTGGGTCTTAAGCCACGTGCGGCAGACGTTGCACACGTCTTGAGGTTTGAGTGATGTTGCCCAGGTCCACGCCATCTGCAATTAATTGCACGCGCGCGAGCACGTGTCAATCGCTGCTGTCGATCTGCTGGAAGTAGCCGCAGAGTTTGCACTTGTACTTGGTCGTGCAGTTATAGACGGGAACCGATTTCTCGGCCTCGGTCAGCTCACCGCCCCACTCGTGCTCGCAGCCGAAGACGAAGTACCGGACCTTTTTGCCCCAGTAGTCGTTGACCATGGCGAAGCCCGTGCCGTCGTGCAGGTGGTACATGTGCGCGTGCAGCATCGGCGCTTTCGGTTGTGGCCAATTCAGGATCTGGCGGTGCTCGACGCCCATGAAGCCGTAGGTGAAAAACGCGGACTGGGCGAAGTCGCCCTCCGTGATCTCGCGGAACCCTGTCGGGGCCTTGTTGTATTGCCCGCTGGCGGGCTGAATGCGTTCGATGCTCATGCTCGGTCTCCGTTGGCGCGAACAGCGTAGGCTTCGCGCTCCGCCGCGCGCCCGGCAGCGAATGCGGCTCTGGCTATGCCTTTGATCGCATCCAAATCATTCCTACCAAATCGCGGATTGAATGTCTGCTCAGCCCACCACTGTTCGAAGGTCATTTGTACTCTCCCACGTAGCTCACCAGGTTCTTGCTGTAGCCGTCGGCGTGGACGTAGTGCTCGCCGGACTCCTGCAAGAATCCGCGCTCGTCCTTGACCATGACGCGGCGGTAGCCCAGCATCTTGCCGGTGTCGCGTTCGTACCAGTCACCCTGCACCGACCAATACCACTGCGGGTAATTCTTGGTCTCGCCGATGATCCAGACCTCGCGGCCCCAGCCGTCTCTGTAGATCGAATTTTTCTTCAGCTCGATGCTCATGACGCGTACTCCGCGCGCACCCGCGCTGCTGCTGCCTTTATCAACCGCGTCGCTATCGTGAGCCGACGCAGGTGTTTGACTATCTGACGATTCGCGCGCCGCGCTCGCGTCACATAGAACGCCCGCGATGCCGAATTCAGTGACGGGTTTCTGGCCAACTTCATGTTCTTGGTGCGGGACATCCGCGCGCCCTTGAGAGTCAATTGGTAACTCAGTTTGGCCATGGCTTACTCCCAGTAGACCGAGCCCGAGACCGCGCCCCGGACCTTGACTAGGCCCATCGAGCGCATCAAGGCGTCTTTCGCCTTCTGCGTGGTATTGCCGAGGTAGATGGCGTCTTTCACGCCCGCCGCCAGCCGCTCAGCGGCGAAGGCTTTGGCTTCTTTGGCGGTGGCGAATGCCTCGAAAACCGCGTTCCCGGACTCCGAGACCACCATCTTGACTTTGAACTTTTTCATTTCCGTCTCCATGCTATTTCCGAACCACGCCTATACAGTAACACCACAATTAGCGTTTGTCAAACGATCCAGTTCACATTTTTTGATGTGCGCAGCGCGAATCGCGTCCCAGGTCGCGCGTGTGCGCGTGATGACGCACGGCGACGACTGGCTCTGGCCGTTATGCTGGCAGCACAGATGCGGCCCGCACGGATAGCCGTCGCCGTACTCGTGGCAGACGCACTCCACGCTTCCGGCCTTGCCGAAGTACACGCGGATCATGACACGCCCGTCCACTGCACATGACCCTTGAAACTGGCTTGGTTGAAGACGTTGCAGCGCACGAAATTCATGGCCGGTGCCTTCCAGCTCGCACACTTGAGGACGTCGCCCTGCTTGAGGCTGAGGCCCTGGGGAGTCAAGTAGTCCTCCATCACGATAAAGCTGTGGGAACCGCGATGGCAGGCTTTGCCGTTGGCGTCCCGCTCCTGGTGGATCACGCGAGTGTACCGGCGTCCGGCCTTCTCGACGACGACCTCGAAGCTGGCGTTGTGACCTTTCCACTGCACGTGGTAGTCGTTGCTGGCGTAGGCCAAAAACGCGGCCACGGCCTCTGCAAATGATTGTCTTTCCATTTTCATCTCCATGCTTAAAACACAAGACACTTGACGACGGTCCACAGCGCATACGCGAGGCTCAAGGCGCAGGCGTAGGCAGGAAACCGAAACACCAGGACTTCGGCGCTCATGACGCTGACTCCTGACTGGCTGACACCATGGTCTTGCCGTTGATCACGAGCGAAAAGTTCGCGCCGTGGGGAACGCTGCGGAAGGCTTCAGTCCTAGCAGCGATCATCGACTGCCGGTGGCTGCCGTAGCTGCCGCCTTCTGGGTTCCGAACCACGAAGCCCCAGTAGCGGGCACCGTGCTTGATGATCTCAATTTCCCAGTTCTTCATTTCCATCTCCATGCTGTTTCTGACCACGGCTCTACTATGCCACAGTCAATTAGCGTTTGTCAAACCTAGTTCACAGTTTTGATCGTGCCCAGGATTATGTCACCCCGAGTAAAACAGGTGGTTGCCGATGCGGCAGACGAAGTGGTGGTGCCACCCTGGGTTGCAACCTAGAGTGTGGTAGTAGGTGACGTTGTTCGCCAGATGCCCGCGTATATCGCCCGCCAGCACGGCGCGGGCAATGGCCTGACACTGATCCATGACGCGGGCGTTGATCGGCCCGCGTGCGCGCCAGGCTGCGCCCAGGGTCCATGAAAACGCAGCGACCTTGTGACCCGCGCCGTTGACCTTCTTGAAGTACACGGTATCGCAGACGCGGTCGATGGTGATGGCGCGGTTGATCGTGACCTGGGCGACGGCGACTCGGCCTTCGTAGCCCTCGCCCTGCGCCTCGAAGTAGATGTTCCGCGCCAGGCACACGACGGGATCGGTTGCCGGTTGCTGGACGCCAGCATGTGATACGGACACCAAGACTACGGCCAGAAGTGCAATTAATTTCACGACTTTCACATCCGCCAATAGCCACGAGGCACATAGACCATGGTGGCCATGCGAACGCCGTTGAAGGGCTCGCTGACTTCGTGAGTGACCCAGCCGCGCTCGACGAGGCTGCCCCATTCGATGCCGTGATAGATGACGATTTTCATGGTCGGTGTCCGGCTTCTAGGTGAAGGCGTTCGCGCTCGTCTTGGTTGCGCTTGGTGATCATCGACTCCAGGCCCGCGCGAGTACCCGCGCACATCGTCACGCCGTGGCGTCGGGCTTTGTAGCGACCGGTGATCGGCGCGAAGCCGTTATACACGACCTCCCAGCCCTTGAAGGTGTTGTTAGGCAAGGCATTCCTCCCGACGCCGGGCAACGATCTGCCGACGTATTCCGAAGTTGCTGGATGCTGTCAATCTGCTGGCCCCGGCCTTGGTCGCGTAGTAGTTCTTGCCTACCCGATACACGAACCAACCGCAAAACCATCTGCTGCTACTCATCTCAATCTCCTCATCAAGCCGATAACTGGCCTCCATTGATCACAATCTTCCCCAGGTTCGTGTACAGGCCCGTGGCCATCGTGAACACGCTCTGGAGCGCGTCGTTGTAAACGTCCTGGTGTTTGCTGACTAAAGTCATCTTCATCGCGCGCACGCGGTAGAACTCGACGGTGTAGGTGTCGCTGGCTTCCAGGCGCACGACGACGTAGTTGATGCCGGAGGTCGCGAAACCACCGCCTCCCGGTAACTTGAACCGCAGCTCGTTGGCCGTGCCCACAAACTGCTTGGCCCCGGTCATCGCGCAAAACTTGTTGCCGCCGAGCTGGGCCAGGATCTCTTTCGCTACATTCATTTTCGTCTCCATGCTGTTTCGATTCGGCTTCAGTTTAGCGTTTGTCAAACATCCTGTCAATAGCCGCCTGAACTATGGCATATGTAAACTTCGACACTGCCTTGATTGACGTAGTCCAGGTCGAAAGCTGAGCCCAGGGTCTTGCTCAACCACGCCGTGTAGCCGTCGCTGTCGCGCATGTTGAAGAACGCACGGATCACGCGGTGGTAGGCGCTACAGAACTCGGCTCGGTCCATGGCGTTGACGTTCGACGTCCACGCGCGGTCCCTGAGATTGACGTGAGACACCAGCACCTTCTTGGCGAAGTCGTAGTCGTCGAGGGCATCTGCCAGCGGCCCTGCGGCGCGCGCCGGACCCGTGGCCACGATCATCATCACCACCATCCCAATCGGTATCAACAGTTGTCGCAATTTCATGACACACTCCTCAGTTGAAAGGTCTACTATGCTGTAGCGTACCTCTCCAGTTAGCGTTTGTCAAAGGGATGCGTTATGTTACTACAGAGTGTGATCGACCGGCTTCTTGCGCTTCTTGGGTTGCTGGGCCGGTTCACCCTCGTCGTAGGCATCCTGGTCTTCGCCCTGATCTACGGCAGCTTCCAGCTCCTGGTCACCGCCGCCGAGCGCTACCCCGACCCCGATCCCCGTCGCAAACCCCAAAAGCGTCGCAAGCACCGACGCGCTTAAGTCGGGGGCATCGGTCTCCGCTTCTTCGGTGGCGGAATCGGCACTCGCGCTGTCGTCGGCCACTTCTTCGTCATCCACATCCACTGTAATACACCGGCAAAAAGGATGGTACGGCGGCAGTTGTAGGCCAGCGTCAACCAGGTCCTGAGCATCGGCGTCCTGTATAGAATTGACACTGTCCTCGTCTTGATCCGGCCAAGGCGCGATGTCGGCGAGACTGTCTGGGTCCTCGGCATCCATGACGGCGGTGGCTTGGCGGACGCCGTCGGCGACCGGGAATATTTGACCATCTAGGGCCTCGCATACGTCGCAGGTGTTGTCGTCGAGGATCGCACTGATCATGTAGCGCTCGGCGCCTGCACTGTACATCGTGCTCAACGCGCCGTAGTTCGAGAGCCGGGATGTCAGTAGGCTCGCGGCGAGCGTGGACATCGACACCCCGAACTCCGTGGCGTCTTCCATCAGGTCCTCGACCTCCATCCAAATCTCGGGGGACTCGGTTTGCAGCTCTTGCTCGATCTCGTCTTTGATGATCTGCGGCTTCTGCCTGACCCCGTGTTCAATGGCCGCGATCTTGACGTGTAGGCGCTTGCGCACGGTCGCCGCCAGGTTCCGGCCCACGACAAAGCCCCACTGTGTGACGCCGTTACCCACGGATCTGACGTTGTCGGGGCTGAGCCGATAGTCGCGGATCTCGCGCACCCGCGAGACGCCGAGCAACAGCGCGGCGGTCGCCAACAAGTTCGTGCGCTTGGCGTGGTCCAGGACCAGGTGCTCGGTGTTGATGGAATCGACAATGGACCCGGCTAATGTCCAATTTTTGACATTAATTGCACGCTTGAGGTTGTGCTCGATCCCCAAAAAGTACTTGCGCCAAGCCTCGACCACCGGCTGCGCTGTCGCATGCTCGATGTCGAGGAAGGCGCGGTGTCCAATCTTCATTTGATGACTAAGGTGCTCGGACCCAAGGGAACTGCAATCACCGTGACCACGGTCGTGGTCGAGGCCGTCGCCGGACCATTGACTTTGCTGCCGACGTTCGAAGCCGAACCCTCGCCCTCTGACGCGGACACTGCCGTGACCTCGACGTAGTTCGTGCCGACCGGCAATCCCGTCAACAGGTAGCTGGTAACGGCTGGCGTCAGGGCCTTGGCCAATGTCCAGGGTCCGGTGGCCGACGTCGCCGTGTAGACGTTGTTACCCGTCAAATCCGTCAACGTCGCCCCAGAGCTGTCTTTGGTCGGATTGACCCAGACCATGGCCGCTGTCAAGTCGTTCCAGGTGCAGGTGATCGAGTACGTGGTCGTGACCGTGGTCACGGGCTCGGTCTGTGTACCGGAAGTCGCGAGGGTCCCGGTCCAGCCGTTGCTCGCGGTGCAGCTCGACGCGGCGACGCCGTTGGCGTTGGGCGTCGTTGACCACGTCAGGACTGCGGCGACGCTGCCCTTGGCCGAAGTCGGGACTGCGGTTAAGGTGACGGTGCCTTGGAGTGCGGGAGCGGCTTGCGCAAAGGTCGCGCCCGCGAACACCAGCAAGCTGGCCGCAACAAACGCTTTGACTAACAAATTTTTCATGGTCGATCTCCTGGTGAGGAAGGCCGGAGTCTAACACTTGCGGGTCTCCCGGTGGAAGTACAGAACCGCTGCCTGTCGGCGATCTGCGGGGATAATCACACCGGGCTAATTTTATCGTGGCTGGCTGGACTAGCCTAACCCCACCACGCCCACACTTCACTCAAGAAGTAGGTAATGACCCGGCGTTCATATTTCACATGCCACCGGTAGGAGACTTTGACAGCAACGAGCCGACGGCGATGATCGTCGCCACCACCAGCACGTAAATGAAGAACACGAGCCACGCGCGGCCGTCGTTGTCGTCGTTCACATGCCACCGGTGATCGGATTCGCGCCACCCGTGGATTCGGTCTTGAATGAGTGCGCGCGACGGATCTCGGGGATGAGGACATCGTCCACCCACTCCGACACCGTCTCGTGACGCAAGCACCATCGAAACAGCCATCTACGTAATCGCTTCATGTGGCGTCGTCCATTGCGTCTCGAAGTTGTTTGGCCATGAGTCTGTGAATCGCTGCCATTCTCGCTGGCGTAGGCGGAGCCCCACGCGGACACCCTTGAAGCACGCCGCCGGTCCTCGGCCCGCGATAGGCATCTGGATTACCCCAAGCACTCAGGTGCCGATACAGGCGCTCGACGAGGTCATCGGGCAGATTCACGTGGGCTTCCATTCGATTACATGGCCGCAATCTAGGCAGGTAGAACGACCATCGCTCGTGCCGTCGCTACAGAACGAGCCCCACCCTTGTCGGTTCTTATGCTGACACGGCGAGAATTCTGTCTGTCGTGGCGGACACCAGAACCTAAGCGGCGTCCCCATAGCCCTGTGCTGGCTCTTTGGATACCGGCATGTGATGCAGATTTCATCCATGCCCATCGCCTCCTAAACTACGATTCAGCTCACGATCCCAATAAGTCCGTCTTGGGCAACTCTCAACATGGAAAGGCCCCTGATGTGGGAGACACGTGCAAGGGAATCTGATGCAATCCGGCATAACCAATGACCAAGACGCCTTGTTATGCAGCTTGGCTGCAGACGGCCGATCTTCATAGTCCTCTTTACAGTACTGACAAATCACGGCTTCTCGCCTCCGCTGGATTGTGAGTCGTCCTCGACAACCGTCATTTGATAACAGGTTTCGCACAGCATGTGCGGGAGCATCCCTCTCGACCATCTCGACCAGCCCAGCACAATGTGGCAACAATTGCAGTTTATTTCGCTGTACCCGCTACTCACGCTTAGTTCCTCCGCTGCCGATTGCGTCGTCAATGATTCGATAGACCGCATCGGCTTTAAGCAAGCGATCCGGCGATGCGTCGATGCAAATCCCTTGGGAGATGCTGTATGTCGGCAATGCGCGTATTTTGCGCAGCGCCGCCATAAGTTCTTGAATGCGGGCACGATCCGCATTGCTACTCGGCTGCATATGGGATTCAAACATGATTTTTCACTTCCCCGCTGGGAGTAGATGCAGGCGGCAACATGGCTATCGTGTGCGAATGTGGCCACGATATCGCGCAATCTGGTGCCTGACACTTCCATGGAATCGCATCTCGTGCATCCCAGAGTGCATATCTAATCTCGCGTCGCTGCACAATTTCCTCGACCCGGCGCTCCATCTCGACCATCTCTGATAGAAGCGCTTCGATGCGTTTAAGTCTTTTGAACATCAACCTCTCCGCTGTTCATTGAACGTAGCGCGGACAATAGGTCATCGGCATATCCAACACCGTGATCTTCTAGGTAATGGACGTATCCTTCTGGAATTCGATACTTGGTTGATCCTCTAATAATCTCCAACTCCCTGCTGCCATTCTGTTTCCCGCATAAGCGACAATTCGACCAGCCACGATAACTAACAAGATGGCCAGTCTTCATTGCAACTTTCAAGCGGTCTATTACCTTTGCTTGATCCACGCGAGGCGTTCCAGCCACCGGCATTGGCAGACCTTTCTCAAAATTGGAACCCCAATACCCGATGCTGACTTCTTCGCTCATTTCACTTCCCCGCTGGCAGGTGGGTGCTTGGCGTTGACCGCTTCCGCGATTAGCGCCGCATCGCTCTCCATGCCGTTCACCCGACACACACTCGTGCCGTCTGCCCGGATCACGAATTGTCCTTCCGCGCGCCACGGCCCTCTGGTCGTTAGCCATGTTCTGATCCTGCGCTCGGACTCTACATCGGATTGAGAACAGGCTTTCGTTAAACCACAGTCGCAGTCTTCATCGACAGTCCATCTCGTACCGTGTCCACGGTTCTCGTGCCAGGCTTTGCAGAACTGTTCGTGTCTGCCATAGCGCAATAAAGCGGCTCGTAACTCCGCAATCGTCATTTTGGCTTCCTCGCCATGTTCTCGGCGACCATGCGGTTGATGTTGTCGATGACCCCGGGCACGACGAAGATCAGCGGAATCCGGGGATCGTACTTCATGCCAAAGAGGTAGATGAGCGTGTCTTGCTTGACGTGGCAAATGCGCCCGGTCCTCACCGCGTCCTGGGGCTTGAGCGTGCCGTCGGCCGATTTCGTGCTCGTGTCCTTGGCCTCGACCAACGCCACAAAGCCTTGATCGTACATCTCCAGATGCGCCGCGCACAACGCCCAATCCGTGGCCTCTTTCATCTCCAGGCGCGCGATGACCACGACGCCGGTGCTGCTGTGCCCGCAAACCGGACACGTGGTTTCAATACTCATACACATGACCTCCGTCGTGGCCGCTTCTGAGAATGCACATCGCCGCTGGCTGCCAGGATTCGCCGACGCGCTTGAGGTCGAAGTCCAGGTATCGGCAGCGGCTGGCGCGGGTTCGCGCGAGTCCTCGGACCAACACCGCCAACCACAGCATCAGTAATCGTCCGGCGTCCGCGCGGGCTTATACGGTTTCGTCGGCAGCGGAATGGCTTCGCGGCGCTGCTGCTCGCGCTTGGCGCGGGCGTACCAGGTATTTGATCCCGTGGGCTTCGGTGGGTCCTGGCGTAGGTTCAAGTGATCTTCTCCCAGATTTGTTCGATGATTTGGCATTGCCGGATAGTAAGGCTATCGCCGCGCCGAAGTCTAGTGGCGACGCTGTCGATGAACTCGCGCTCCCAATCACTCATCTTCGACTCGCGCTTTTCGCAGTCGCTGATGAGCTGGTCGTAATCCAGGTCTTCGCTCATGACCACAGGACCTCGGCGATGGCCGTGTTCAAAACACGGGCAGCGGTCAACGCGAATTCCCCGACCTTGCGCACACCCTTCTTAGGATCTCCTGACCACTCGGCAATGAACTGGCGCACGCCCTCGACACTGAGGTCGGCGTGGCCCGCGCGTTTGCCGGTGACGCTGTAGTACTCGTAGACCTGACACTGGCCTTTGAGCGCCGAGTAATGCCAGCCCAAGTTTTCCCACACGCGCGGTTCCCAGCCCTGGCCTAGGTCATCGCATAGGCGATTGGCGTTGCGGCGGGCTAGGCGATGAGCGGCGTCTGTGCAATCACCGCCGCAGCCCGGCGAGCAGTATCGGTGGATGCCGGTCTTCTGGTACTTGCGCGGAACCCACAGGTCTTTGAGGTCTTTCATGGTAGGCATTGATAGTTCACCATCCACACGGCTATAGCTCGAACAACCGATACGCGCGGCCGTGGTCAAAATACTGGTCTTTGCTGTCAATGTGCTCGAAGCCCAACGGCCCCATCCAGTTCCAGAAGTGACCGCAGCCCACGCACTTCAGGTTCACGCTCATGCCGCCACACGGCCCCCGAAAAAAGCGCTCGCTGCCGCAGTCCGGGCACGCGGGCTCGGTGAGTGGCGGAGCCTTGAATTCGGGGATCTTCGGCGCTGCGGGAGGTCGCGGTCGCAGATACCACCAGACCCAGGCTCCCGCTGATATCGCGGGCACCCAGATAATTGCGTGTTCGATCCAATTCATCGTCCTGCCCTCTTGGCTAGTTTCCGCTGACGCTTTTCCTCGGCCGCGCGCTGCGCCGCATTCAGCTCGACGACGACGCCGATGTCCGCGCCCACGCGTATGGCGCCGACCCCGTTTGGGCTCAAGCCCATGTTAGAGGCGCGCAGGATCTCGGGTAGCATCGTCACGGTCATACCCCGATGCTTCATAAGCAGGCGGGCTCCGGGCAACCGGGAACGTCACAGCCGCCGTTAATGTTGCGGGAATGTGTGCACTGCGTTTCCCGGGATTCGCCGGTCATTAGCTTATCGGAGGTCGGCGTGGCTTCCGTCACAGGTATCGTCCCCGCAAGTTGGACATTCGACGGCGCTGCGCGTGTAACGCGGGCCTGCTTCAGCAGTTGCCTGCGCAATGCTCTGAGGGCCTCGACTTTGTTGAGTTTGCGCACCACTGACTCGACCTGTAGTCGTTGCGCGCCCAGGGGGTTGCGCATGATGCGGTTGGTCTTGGCCTTGACCCGAGCCCGTTGCGCCCGCTTTTCCTTCTTCGACATAGACTTCCTCCACGTAGTGATCGCACATGTCCGCGAGCACGCGGCAGCGAGCGGCCCATTCCATATTTTCCTTCAAGCTGTGGGAGACCCGGGCGCACACCCCGTGCGCTTGATTCAAATGTGCCGGGGAATTGGCGACCAGACAATAGAGCATGTCGCCGTTATGGGTCGAGTGTATGCAGTTGCGGCAACTCCGGGTCACTGAACACCCATGTTCGACATCATCATCCACAGGCAAATGCAACCAATTGCAATCGCCGCGTAATTTGTCCATCGCTCTAAGTCTTCCATGTCGCGCACCTTACCAGCTATTTAGCGTTTGTCAACTATCCTTTGAATCAAGTCAACCAGCTCCAGGCCCACGCCAGCGGCTTCGAGTCGGGATTCGGCCAACGCCAGGTCTGTGCCGTAGGCATCGCGCTCTTTTTCCAGCCGCGCAATCTTCTCGCGGAGCTGTGCGTTTTCCTTCACCAGCATCTGGAATTGGGTGTGGTTGGTGCTCACTGTTCCTCCGGGCCTTCGCGCATCTCAAGTTTCGGGCTTTCGATCTGAACGAGCTGTTCCAGGCTCTGCAGCCCCAGTGCCTTGGTGCGGACGTCGATGAACGCCTCGACTTCGATCTTGGCGTGGTCCGTCGCCTTCTCCAACGCCTCCTCCGCGCTCTTGACGACGAACGCCATGTTGCTGGGCGCGTTCTGTGCCCGGATCTCCATGTCGTGCACAATCGCCTTCAGCCGCGTCTTGGTGATGGTGTTGGTCTCAACCATTTCCTTGAGCTGGGCAATGCCTTTATTGATCTCGTCAAGCGAGTCCCCGGCCATCGCCTTGATCTCGGCGCGGAACAGGTCCTGGGTATTGGCCTTCCACGCGATCTGCGGAATTTCCTCGGCGTGGCCGGACGCCGCGTACTTGAGGGTGACGGGGGTGCCTTCGCCTTTGCCCACGCCCGTGATGAACGCCGCGAACTGCGAATGCGTCATCTCGAAGCACAGTATCGGCTGATGCCCATGAATCCAGTCGCGGCTGAGGTCGCGATGCAGCTCCGCGTGTTTGATCTCGATCCTGACCGTGCCCATGTGCCCGACTTCGCTGCCGAACATCTTGCTGTTGCCGCCAGTCGGATGCGTGAGCGTGACCGTGCCGTACGCCGGATGCCGGTAGAGGTCGTGGGGCTTGCAATTACCCGTCTGCGCCTTCTCAATCGTCGGTGCCACCGGCTCTTTCATGGGTTCTCCAGTTGCTCGATCAAATCGAAAATTGCTTCCTGCTCCGTGGCGCCGCGCCCGACCGGGTGCGTGCTGAAATATCCGTGTTCGTCGCAATCGCAGTCGTAGTTGTCGGTGACCGCGCTCCAGTCCATGCAGCGTATGGGGATCGGCGGGTTCTCGAACGACGTATGGATGACGGGCGTCGGTAAGTTGAGGGTCATGTCAGACTCTCCAGGCTTCGGACTTTGGCCGCGTATCGGTTCTTGCCAGCGAGCGCGGCAGCGGTAAGCGCGTGCTCCACATTCTCAAATCTCAGGGCGTCGGCGATGTCGTAGACCCACACCGGCTTCAGCGTCGCGAGGTCCACCTTCTGCCAGTACCTGCGCTTGCCGTGGCTCTGGCTGTCATAGAACACGATCAACGGGAACTTCACGGGACCGTCGCCGACCTTCACCAGGTGCCCGGCGGTCGCGGGCATCGTGATCTTGGTGAAACCGCCGCCAAGGGATTCAACTTTGGCAACGGCATCGTCAATGGCTTCTTCCAATCCCGGAGGCAGAGGGGTGTCCAGCAAATTCTTGCCCGCCGCCTTGTTGATGGCGGCACCAACGATTTCCTCGGGGGTTTTTTCTTTCATAGTGACAGCTCCTGTTGCGGGTGCGTGGGGTCGCGTAGGCGCTCGTGCAGCCACTGACTGCGCTCCGTCGCGGTCTCGGCACCACGTGCGCGTCGATCAGCGTCTTGGCGGGCGGCGGCGCATGCCGGGCACCTGCCGTAATCCCGGATCATGGCCCCGCACTTTATGCAGCGCTTGCGCATGCCCGATCCTGGGTGCGTGAGGACTTGAGCGCGGCTTCAATCGCCGCCGCGACACTGGCACCACTCTCGCGCGCCATCCGGTATTCAAACTGCTGGGCAGCGGTCAACGCCGCCAACTGATCCATGAGTGACTTGTTCATGCGGCCTCGCGTTTGACGATGCGGAAGTGCTCGTCGTGTTTATCGTGAACCCAGCGCATGTGCTGCGGGGATTTGACAGATTGCAGGAGGAACCAGGGTCCGCGCTCGGCACTGAACTGGACACCGACCGCGATCTGGATAACGCGCCATTCCGCGCCCTGTTCCCGGACCCGGTTTTTCCCGTGTCGTGTAATGCCTTCGAGAATCATCGCCCGTCTCCATGCAATTAACTTCAACCCAAGGCTACGACATCAGTTAGCGTTTGTCAAGTCTTTCACGTGTCGGGAAAAAGTCTTTGAGGTCGGCTTCCCTGACCATTGCCAGGCGCGCGTAAGACGGCTGGAAGTTCTGATTGAGTTTGTAGCGATGCCCGTCTGTCGAAACGTCACGGTCATATCGTATTTTACAGAATATGGTAACTGATGAGTATCTGACGTAGCCCCGCGCCTTGAGCGTGCGCGCGGCCTCGACGAACGCCTCATAGACCTGGGGATTGGCGGCATGAAACCGCTCGAATCTCCGCTGCCATACGGGATTAATCACACCAGGAACGCCAGTATCACGAGCCCGAACCCACACAACGTCGCGACGCCGTAATCGTGCCGCCACATGGCAATGGCAAAGCCCAGGCTGAGGGCAACCGTCACCCCTATCTCAATCATGCGCGTCATCGCGGCGGCGGCGCGTCGAGGCCCGGCGTGCGGCGGTCTTGTTTGACGTTGACGTCCACATCAATCTTCGACGGCTGCACGACGGTTGCCGGGGGCACGTTAATAACCGGCTGCATTTTGCACGTTACGTGTGAGTGATGGGGTTTGGGTTTCGGGCACTCGGGGGTCGGATGCGTCTCAATGTACTCGGCTATCGCGTGCTCGATTCTCAACAGGACTTCGGCGTTGCACTGGGGTCCGCATTGGTCAACGTATTCCACGCGTTGGACGAGTAACGCGCAGTCTGCGATCTTCGCTCCGCGCCTCCGCGCGCGCTCGGTGGCGGGATTTGAGTGCAGGATCTCGCAAGCAGTCTGGTAGTCGCCGACTGCCAAATTGGCTTGGGCGTCGATGTAGTCGTAGCAGTCTTTGGTCGTCCACCCAAATCCCATGGCTACTGCACCATGTACATTCGAGCCTCCCGCAGAGCCCGCACTACCGCAGCCGAGGATGAGCTGGTTGGGGAGCACCACTCCCGGTGCGCTTCCGGCGACGTAACTAGAACTGATTTGACTGTTGCCTGTATTGCTCGCAGTCGCACTCTGGTTTTGCCCTTGGTGAGAATTCCCACCAGCACCACCTGTTCCCCCTTGCGCAGTATTGGTGTTGGTGGTCGTCGAATTTCCAGACCCAGTAACAGCACCACCGCCTGCGGTAGCTGTGCCCCCGGTCGCCGCAGAAGTCGCGTTGCCGCCTTTAGCAATCTGCGCTTGTCCTTGACCCTGAGTTTGGCCTTGGCTTTGGTTCGAGGTCGCGTTGGCATTGGCACTGGCTCCGGGATCGGTCGGGGGTTTGTAGCACTCCATGCCGGGTACGTTCGAGGTCCAAATCGAACAGTCCCAGGCGAATGCGCTGGTCGAACACAGCGCGAGCGCTGCAATTAATATCAATCGCTTCACAATTTACTCCAGGTCGGGGCGGGTGTAGTCGGTATCGTCAATCGCTTCTTCACGAATCACGTAGCGCGCGCCCTCGCGCAGCGCCAGCGGGGTCTCGTCAAGACTCAGAATAAGTCGCGGCCCCGCACCTGCCGAGTTAACAGCCTCTGTCGTGGCCTTCGTAGGCGAAGCTGAAACCGGCAGCCTCTCGGCAGGTTTGGGGTCGCCCGCCAACTCTAGCAAGAGACCGGCAGCAAGTTCAAGTTGATTTTTGGTCTCAATGCGGTCGCCCCCCATCTCGCGTGAGACTTTGAGGACGGTCGCCGCGAGTTTGCGTATGTCAAGCACGCTTGCGTTTGCGGCCCAGAATCACGGCTAGGCCCCCGGCCAGCAACGTGATCGCGGCCACCCCTTGGCCGGGGTCGATCTCCGGTGCCTGCACAGTATTCGTCTGTGTCTGCACTTGGATCTGGTGTTGGTTCTGGATCTGGCCGTCTTCGCCCACGATCAAGTTCTTGAGATAATCCATTTTCAAATCCTCTCTGATGCTCGAATTGGTTTGATCACGCGTTCCCACAAATCTTTTGGCGGGTTGTCGCAGCAGGGGCCACAGGTCGTGCTCCATAGCGTCCACCCGCGAGCGTCCGGCAACTCGATCCACCCCGCGTGACAGAGAACGCAGATATGCGTGGGCGTGGCTGGACGCGACGCCTTAATCGTCTCCAGCATGCGGTTGACGTGGGCATTGGCCTCGACGACGTTGGCGAGAGACCGGCGTGTATCAGCGGCTTCGTCGAGGGCAGTGTCCCTGGCCCGGTGCGCCGATTCGAGGGAAGCCTGACTGTTGTCGATGAACGCCTGCAAGTCTTTTATTTTCCGGTTCAAGTTGTCGTTCTCCGTCAACAGCTCCTTGAACTTCGGGTCCAACTTCGCGCCCCGGCGTAAGTCATCTACAGTACGTTCGAGGTCGTCGGCTGTCTGACGGGCTTCGCTCAACTTCGAGCGTAAATCGGCCAACTCGATGTCGCGGCGCTCGAACTGCGCTTCGGCGTCGTTCGCCAACTCCGCGAAGTTGACAGCACGCAGCTTTGACACCAGGTCTCGGGCCATTGACATGCGCCTTCCCCAATACCCCATGGGCAACGGCCGCTTCACCGGACCCTCACCACCGGGCGCGTGCTTTACGATGGTGCTGGCCATCACCAGCATCTGCGCGACGCTGCTGTCGTAGGGAAACCGATGGCTGAGTAAGTTCAGCCGTGCCCAAATCGGGGTGCTGGGATCGTCCTTGAATTTCGCACCCTCGACCTTGGGCTCTGGCCACAGCTTATCGACGATGGCATAGAGCGCGATGCAGACGCGCACGTCGTTGATCTCAGAGATGACGTTGCGGATTTCCTTGCTCACGTCGGCTCCCCCCAACACGCTTTGTAGGCTTCGACGCCCACGCACCAGGCGTGTGCCACGAACGCGCTCGCGAAACCGATGACGATCACCGGCCACGTCAAGATGGTAAAGGTCACGACCGTCGCGATTTCGCGCTTGGTTTTCATCTCATCTCCTGAGTTGGTAACATTCGGGGTAATAGTGATGCGTGGGCATCGGGTCTTCGTAGTAGGCATTCGCCAACCACATCGCCAGTAAAAACGCTAACAGACCCCCGACTGCCACTCCCAGCAGCACCCCGAGTCCGAATAACGCCTCCCTAGTCATCCGATGTCATGCCGAGGCACTGTCTCCCAGTAGCTGTCCAAATTCAATGCCACCACGTCCTCGCGCTGGCGTTCGCGGTGTCTGCGGAACGCAGCTTCCAGCAAATGGATTTGCGTGTCAATCGGCAATTCGCCGCTACGACCTTTGTCCCACAGCCGCTGATGCAGATTTATGACGTCGGCGCTCATGGCGTTTCCTCTGTTTTTCCAGGGTTTCAGGGCGGTAGCCGGGATGGCCAAGGCCCAGGTATTCGATGTACGCGGGTCCCGGCTGCCCCTGCCATTCGTGGGCGTGGTAGCGATCAAAAGGGTGTCCCGCGATCTCCATGCGCAAACGGTAACCGACTAGCTAGCGTTTGTCAAGCAGCGGGTGGATCTTTTTTACAGGGGTCGATGTACACGGCTTCGCGTAGGACCTCGGTCTCGCCGATGTTGCCGACGACCCTGCCCACTGGCAGCAGGATATCGACCTTCTCGCAGTCCTTGCCGAAGATATGCGAGGGCACGCCCGTCTCCCACACGTGATCGACGCGGCTATTGAATTCGTGGACTTCGCCCGTGCACTCATCGAGCATGAACTCGGGGACGCCGGTAAGGTACGCGGCGATGACATCTTGCTTCGAAAAAAGCCCGTGGTAGTAGTGGGCCATGCACAAGTGCGTGTGGTAGGTGCCGATGAGTTGTTCGCCAGCCTTCAACTGGCTGAAGTCTACGACGCGAATTCCAGTCTCATCGCCTTGCGCGGGTTCGACGAAGCGGTAGTCGTCGCCGGATTTGATGAGCATGCCCCCGTGCTCGACCACGGTCCCGGTCGCGCTATCATGCGCCGCGCGCAACGCGATGATCGCAGTATCCTGAAGCAGGGTGTTCGAGAACGCGGGCGCTGACGCCAACAGCAGGATTGCAATTAACTTCATCCATTGAAGTTCTCACATCCAATCTACTCGTACGTGATTTCGGCAGTCGTTTCGATGTAGACCCGGGCTCCGCATTTCAGGGGCTTGTCGCTACGCATAAGACTGGGGCCATGAATCGCGACTACGCGCGCGGGTGTCGGGCCACCAGTGTGTTGAATGCTGATCGCTGGCAAATCCGTGCCGTGCTTCAAGTTCTTTGCGATCACGTGCTTATTGACGTGAATGCGTTTGATCTTGCCCGCGCCCAGGCTTCGGGGTGCGCTGATCATTCGAATTCCGTAACTTCCGTAAAATCCGGCATAGGCCCATATAGCACGGCGTGCGAAAACCGTGGCCGATAGAATCCGAGCCGCGCTTGGTGGCGCTGATACCGACGACGTCTGATGATCTTGCGCGCACGTCGCGCGGGCTCCCGGGCCTCGACAATCGGCGTGACGTCGTTGTGGTAGCTGTCGAGAATTCTGCCACCGATCACGTTCTCGCTCATGTAGTGCTCGCCACGATCTTGAGGCAGACGGGAACCGCGCGCTCGCCGACCACGCCCCACGTCTTACCGGCTACCGTAAAACATAGGGTTTTGCCGAGTGGCACCGTCCAGTTCACGGTCCATCGCGTTTGCGTGCCCGGCAGCTCCGTGTACTCGTACATGCTCACGTACCCGGGTTCGCTGAGATACACGAGATAGTTTTGCGGGGCCGGGGTAATCGGTGACCACGCGATGGTGATTGTCCCCTGACCGACGCTGTTGAACTCGGTGATGCCGATGATCACGTTTCCGGCCATCGACTCGACGGCCGACGCCGTCATCGACAGCGCCGTCAGCAATAACAGTGCAATTAATTTCATCTTTCGGGCCTGTGTTTGATGTTGGTACGAAGTCGGTGTATGGCCCACACCAGGGCAATCAACAGCACCAGCATAATCCCTGCAACTACTCGCATTTCGGCTCCTGTCGGTGGCTTTCGACCGCGTGCCGGGTGACGATGAACCAGCACGATAGCATCAGCACCATCACCGCACCCGTGATCAGCGGGCCGTAGAACACGAACATCATCGCCAACCCCACGCCCTGCGTGAAGCCGCCGAGGATCTGGCCGACGCGGCGCGCGGCTACGACTTGGGCGGGCACTGGAGATTGAACGTCCACTCGTCACTCCCTACTTCGACGTACCCGAACTCCGCCTTTCGACGGTCGGCATCGCGCGCACGAACGCACCAACCCCGACGCCTGCTGTAATTTACGCGCGTCTGCGCGAGCGCGAATACCTGACCATCTCCGTCAACGACATTGACGGTGTCGCCCGGTAATACAGCGGCCACCGTGCCCGCGACGTCCGTGAAACCACAAGCAGCCATACTAGGAATACGAACAAAAACAGTTTCGCCAACACCAACCATGTCTCAGCTCCCGCGTGATAAAGCAGCCACGCGACAATCGCGAGCGCAGCCGCAACCGAGTAAAGCAGGGTATACGCCAACATCACCGTCGCATCAGACTCTCTAGTGCCCATGGCAGTTACCTCCATCGGACTAGCGTCACACTTCAACTTGCGTTTGTCAACTAGCACCCGCAATTCTTAACCAATTCGTACCAGAATATGAGGAATGGCCCCAAGATCCCGACCAGGATTATGGCAAACACCGTGAAGCCAATGATTTTGAGCCAGGTCCACATCAGCGCCTCCGTATCCACTCGATCAACCCCCGGCGCTTGCGCCTGCGGACTTCGCCGGTCTCCCCCGCCTGCTCCGCGTTCAGCAACCCGCCGTTGGTTTTGAGGTCGTCGTGCGTGAGGTCGGCTTTCGCCGCGAGTAACTGCTGCGAATGACTGCGGGTTTTTTGGAGGGAACGGTTTGTCGATCCCAGCCCGCCACCAACGTCGTCACCGGCTTCTTCCTTCTCAACTTTGCCCTTGTTCCCGTCTTCTTTGATGTCGGCCCAAATCTCGGGGCCGAAACGTAGATCACCAGCGTACGGTTTCAAATCTTCGACCACAAGCCCCGGCGGAATATTTAATGTGATGGTGACGTGGGGGCGGTAGTCGGGGAAGTCGGAGGTCGCGCCAGCGGCCCGGTACATGGCGTTGTCCTCACTCAGCTCCGCGCATTCAAATCCGAGGACCGCAGTATCCTTGACCTCGCGACCGAACGCCGCCACGTACCGCAAGCCGCCTCTGCAATTAATTGCATTCTCATCGGGCTTGACCTGGGTCTCGTCGAACGCGCCCTTCGAGAACACGATGGTCACGTGCATCTCCGACGGCTGAAGACAGGTTTTGAAGCCTTGCAGCTTCGCCCACGCGATCAGCGGCTCCGGGTTAAGAAGATCGCGACTTACGTACAGGGATCGCACTGCTGGGTCCTGGCAATGCCGTGGAACTGGAGGGAGTGGCCTTAGCCAACTTGAAGCTGGCGTTGGCGCAATCCAACAGCTCCCGCGAGCCCTCGGGGTCGTTCGTGAACTTCGCGATGCGCTGGGCGACGTTGTCCTCGAACAGCAGCTTGAGCGCGGGCGTAAACGATTGGATCAGCGCCTCCATGTTCTCGACGTGCGACTTCAGGAATGTGCGGGCACCCGTACGATGATCGGCGATGTCATTGGCCAAATCCGTGAGTAGGTGATGGTCCAGCTTCTTGATGTTGCCGGAGCGCGTGACCTGTACCTTCATCGAATTCGGCCATTCGCCTTTGGCGACGTTGCCGCCGCCGAATCCCGGACTCTGACCGCTGCCACCGCCAGCACCGGTCGCCGCGCCACCGGCACCAGCGCCGCTTCCGGCCATGTTCTTGCCTTCGCTCCCCTTTTGATTGGGGGAGGGTGCGCCACCCGGCGGCGCGACCACGGCATTCGGGTCATACACCAGCTTCATGCCCGCGATGTCGTTGACGGCTTCGATCAGGCTCTCGCCCGTCGCCTTCAAGTTGGGTGTGGCCAGGGCCTTGATTTGCTCGTCCAAGAACTTGGCGGTCATCGGCTTGCTCTTGTACCGATACGTGCCGTCCGGGTCCAGCTCTTTCATGATCGTACTGTTGATGATCTCGTCGAACTTGTTGCGCTCGACGCTGAACACCTGTTCTTCGGCGACCATATACGCGGTCTGCGATGACGCGTAGTTGTAGTCGTCGCTCAACCCAATCAACAACGGCGGCAACCGGAACGCCATGCGCACGCGCGACGTGCACTTGTCGTCGTACTTCTCGAACTTGCTGTCGTTGCCGACGGCATCACCAAACTTCTCAGTCGTGACCTTGACCTGGCTGGCGCTGTTCAAGTCGCCACCGCTCGGCGCGATCTCCAAGATCACCCCGCGCTGTTTGAGTTTTGCGGCACCAGCAAGGTACTCGTTCAGCTCTTTGCGCGCATACGCACTCAAGGTACCGCCTTGGATGAAGACCATGACCGGGGGCACGCCGCCGTGCTCAAAGAACTCCAGGTTCAGTTCCTCGGCCTTGCGGCTGCCCATGACACTGGGCATCTGGTTGATCCACGACGGGATACCGTACGGCGTCAGGACGTCGCGGTCCTTGATGAAGTGAATGACTTCGGTCGCCACGTTCTGCGGCGGGATCTTCTCAATGGACTCGGTTTCCCAGATACCGGTTTGCGCGTTCAAGTTGCGCGTGGCCTTGTACGCCTTGAAGAAGCGGGCGTTGAGGCCGATGATCTGCACGTATCGGCGCTCGTGCACCAGCACCATGATGTCTTGGTCGTCGCCGGGCACGCCCGTGCGGTTAACCGTCTGTTTGACGGCGACCGGCAAGTCATCGTGCCTGATCAAGCGCGTCAGCTTCGAATCCATCGGATTCAGGAGCGCGATGCGGCCCTTGGCGTCACGAATGACTTCGAGGTAGGCGTTGCCCGTGGTCTCAAGGTCATCGCGCAGCTTCTCGCGCATCGTCTTGAAGCTGATGCCGGGATACGGCTCATCCCAGAACGCTTTCAGGAGCGCGACGTCCGGCGGGTCGATCATGATCGGCTTCGGCTGCGGGGGCGTGGGGTACGGCTTACCTACCTGTGGTTGCTCGACCTTGGGCTTCGGCGGCGGGGCCGGTGGCGCTGGCGGGCCGTCTTGATCCGTGGGATT
>Ga0210383_10000589_pt1 | contig 33314 bp, 29 predicted proteins | sample IncBWC14OmetaG_FD_160072 | JGI IMG/M metagenome (GOLD analysis project Ga0210383, IMG submission 160072) | Forest soil microbial communities from Barre Woods Harvard Forest LTER site, Petersham, Massachusetts, United States - Inc-BW-C-14-O ... | reverse complement strand
GCTGACCCGCTCACCTATCCGCTGCACATCATCCTGCGCTTCGAGCTCGAGCTCGCGCTGATCCACGGCGAGCTCGCGGTCGCGGATCTGCCGGCCGCGTGGAACGACGGCATGCGCCGGTTGCTCGGTGTTGAGGTTCCCTCCGACGCGCTCGGCTGCCTACAGGACGTGCACTGGGGCGCCGGCAGCTTCGGCTACTTCCCGAGCTACGCGCTCGGCTGCCTGATCGCAGCCCAGCTGTGGGAGGCGCTACAGGTCGAGCTCGGCCCGCGCGAGGAGGATCTGCGCCGCGGCGAAGTCGCACCGATCCAGCAGTGGCTCGCCGAGCACGTACATTGCTACGGACGGCGCCTCGACACGATCGCGTTGCTCGAGCGCGCCACCGGACACGGCCTGCAGATCGAGCCGTTCCTGCACTACGTCGCGCCGCTGGCCGGCGGCTGAGCGGCACCCGCAACCACCGTCACGCCGCCCGGTGCGCCCGTGGCGTCAGCGTGAGCGCCGCGTCAGGCCCGTGCGCTCGTCTGCGGGTCAAGCCGCGACATCGTCACCGCCGCTGTCAGATCCGAGAGCGCGCCGCCCATGTACAGGCCCTTCACCGGTGGCACATCCGCGTAGAAGCGGCCGTGGCCGATCTTCACGTGCGTCTCGCCCGCCAGGCGGCGGTTGGTGGGGTCGGCGCTCACCCACACCGGCTCGCCGCGACCGCCGCTGCCGGGCAGTAGCGCCTCGAGCCACGCGTGCGTATCGACCTCGACCGAGTCGGTGCCGTCGTCCTCCGGCGCAGACCACAGATAGCCGGAGACATAGCGCGCAGCAATGCCGCGTCGGCGCAGGAGCACGAGCGAGAGGTGCACGAAGTCCTGGCAGACGCCTGCGCCGAGGTCGAGCAGGTCGCGTACGCTCGAGCCCACATATGTTGCGCCCGGCCGGTATTCAAAGCGGTCGGGGATCATCTCGCACAGCTGTTCCAGCGTTTCCAGGGGGCTGTCCGCTTCGAGTGTTTCGTCCAGGCTCTCCAAGCCGGCGAGCGCAGGCTGGTCTTGCCACGGCAGCGCGAACTCGCCCGCCGCGTCGACGTAGGAGGCGGTCAGCAGGCTGTCCCACGAGCCGTCCGGCGGCTCCGGCGGCGCAGAGGTAACCACTCGCGCACGCACGTCGATCGTCAGCTGCTCGTGGCTCGTGGGGATGCCGAACTCGAGCACCTCCGTGCCGAAGTAGTCGAGGTGGCGGCTGACCCGCGCCTCCGGCTCGATCCGCGTGTGGAACTCATCGCAGCGCTGCGTCGAGGTCGTGGCTGGACGCACGCGCAGTGCGTTCAGGTTGTCCGTCACGGGCACGTCGTAGCGGTACTCCGTCAGGAAGCGGATCGCGAAGTGCATGCCCAGCTCACCTCCTCAAGCCTGCCGCCGCTGCGCCCGCGAAGTAGCGGTCGGCGACGTCCTGGTCGATGCGGGAGAGCTCCTGTTGTGTCTGTTTGCATATTCCTGTGAGCTCCGCTCCGTCTGGGAGCGCGCGGCGCTGGAAGTCTAGGTCCGCCGCCAGTCGGCTCACCCGCAGCACCGGCTTTGAGTTGCGCGGGCCCGCATCCGCGGTCGTGAACACCTCGTGCAGCGAGTCCACGCAGGCGGCCACGCTGTCCGGGTAGGCGCGCTCGAACAGCAAGAAGCGCGCCACCGGATGCGCGTTCGGCGGCGCGGTGACTGCACGCAGATACGCGTGAAAGCCGCCCACCGCCTGCAGCAGGATCAGCGCCGTGCCATCCGCTGGTGCCGCGTCGCCCGGTGGCATCGCCACGTGCAACATTCGTAGCACCATGTCTGAGATCTCGATCAGTCCGCCCGCGTCCAAGAAGCACTTTGCCTCGTCGCGCAGCATCGAGCGGTTGGCCACGCCCCAGATCAGGGCCGTGCGCTCCTTCACATACTGCGAGGCCAAATACGGCCCCGCGGGCGCCGCCCAACCCGGCTGTCCGCCGCCGCGCAGTCCCAGTGCCGTCGTGTTGATCGCCTCCCACATCTCCGCGCTGATCACGTCGCGCACCGTGCGGGCGCCCTCGCGCGCACGCTCGATGCTCGCGATCATCGACCCGGGGCGCTCGGCGTCGAGCGTCAGCTGCCCGAGGGCCTGGCCGTTGCGAGGCCGGCTCGTGTCTTCGATCACATCGCCGAACATCGCCAGCAGGCCGCCCGAGCCGAAGCTGACGCCGGGCCTGTTCTCCGAGGTGCCCTGCAGCTCGGCCTGGAAGACGGCCTCCACCGCGCGCGCCGTGAACTCCGCGCGCGCCAGGTTGCGCCCCAGCCAGTAGAGCTCGTGAGCGATTCGCGCGAGCATCAGCTCGCGGGACGGGGGAGGCGCCCAGTCGGCTGGGGGAGACCCTGCTGTTGTTGCTGCTGCTGCTGGCCGGTCCACGCGCCGTAGCGCAGGTCGGGCAGCGCCGGCGGCTGGGTGTCGGCGATCGGCGGGCCCGCACGGTCGGCGTCGTCGCCGTCCTCGAGCACCCACGTGTCCTTCGAGCCGCCGCCGCGCGAGGAGTTGACGATCAGCGAACCGTCCTCCAGCGCCACCCGCGTGAGACCGCCTGGGACGATGTCGATGCGCTCTCCGAACACCGCGAACGGACGCAGGTCCACGTGCCGTGGCTGTAGCACCGCGTCGGGCCCCACCGTTGGCACCGTCGACAGTCGCACCACGTCCTGGGCGATCCACCGCTCGGGGTGTGTCGCGATCACCCGCCGCATTTTCTGGATTTCGACCTCGTCGGCGTGTGGCCCGATCATCACCCCACGCCCGCCCGACTCGCCCGTCGGCTTGACCACCAGCTGATCGAGGTGCGCGAGCACGTACTCGCGCACTTCCGGATCAGTCAGCAGATACGTCTTGACATTTTCAAGGATCGGCTCCTCGCCCAGGTAGAAGCGGATCATTTCCGGCACGAAGTAATAGATCGCCTTGTCATCCGCCACCCCCGTACCGAACGCGTTTGCGATTGCAACGCTGCCCGCACGGTAGGCGCGCACGAGACCCGGCACGCCCAGCAGCGAGTCGCCGCGGAACTCCAGCGGGTCGACGAAGTCATCGTCCAGCCGGCGGTACACGGCGTGCGCGCGCTCCAGGCCGCGCGTCGTGCGCATGTACAGCACATCGTCGCGCACCACCAGATCCGAGGCCTCCACCAGCTCCACACCCATCTGCCGTGCCAGGAACGCGTGCTCGAAATACGCCGGGTTGGCCGGTCCCGGAGTCCACACCACGACTGTCGCCTCGCTCTCCGCCGAAGGCGCCACCGAGCGCAGCGCGTGTAGCAACAGCTGCGGGTAGTGATCCACTGGGCGCACGCGGTAGGAGGCGAACAGCTCCGGCACCAGCCGTGCCATCGCCGCCCGGTTCTCCAGCACGTAGGAGATTCCCGAGGGGATGCGCACGTTGTCCTCGATCACCTTCCATGTGCCGTCTGAGTGGCGCACCAGATCGCAGCCGGCTACGTGTGTGTACACGCCACCCGGTGGGCGGATGCCGTGTACCGCCCGCGCGAAGTGCGAGCGCGAAGCCACCAGCCGCCACGGCACGATGCCCTCGCGCACGATCTCCCGCGCGTGGTAGACGTCGTCCACGAAGTGGTTCAGCGCGCGGATGCGCTGTGCGAGACCGCGCTTGATGTCGCGCCATTCCTGGCCGCTCAGCACCCGCGGCACGAGATCCAGCGGAAACGGTCGTTCGTGTGTTGGCCCGCCACCGCCGCTCGTCTCGAACGTGATCCCCTGCTGCATGAAGATCGCGTCGCGGCGGCGCCCTGCCTCGATGAGGCCCTCGGGACCTAGGCGTCTGAGCTCCTCAACGAGCGCGCGCGCCGTCGGGCGTGGTGTTCCGTCGGCTTCAAACAGCTCATCGAAAAACGGCGCCTGTGGGCGATACGAATCGGCAGGCGGTATCTGCACCCCAGAGCTCACCTAGAGAGTCTCCCGCGCACAGTGCGTCGTTGCCTTCGACGGATGGAGAAACCGCCAGGTACTCACATGCGCAACTGTCATAGTCCTGCTCAGCTCGGCCAACGGCCGTGGCGTGCGAAGTAGTCGCGGGCCGCTTCCTCGCTGTCGCGCTCGCGGTCTCCCTGTACGCCGATGCGGTAGAGCCAGTTCAGGAAGTAGATCGCAAGGCCCGCGCTGACGAGGCTTGCGCCGCCCTCCAGGTCGGTTTCGCCACCAAGCGCCATGAACACCAGGCCGCAGACCGTGACCACCACCGGCAGCACATAGCGGATGCCCACCAGTAGCCATACGTATGCGCGCGAGTGCCGCGCTGCAGGATCGGTGCTTTCGAGCGCTCCATCGGCGGGCTGCGCGGGTTCAGTGCTGCCAGCGGGCTGGGCGACACGCAGCCGCAGCCGCCGGCCGCGTTCGCGGGGTGCAAGGCGCGATTGACGTTTGTCACTCATCGACTACAGCGTAGTGTCACGACCCAGGACTATCGGGGTTCGTTTGCGGTGCTCATGCCGGCTGTAGTGGCTGTGGCGTTTCCTGTTGCTCGCGCTCGAGCTGCTCCACACAGCGGCGCGCCGTCTCCCGCGCCCAGCGCCCAGTCGAGGCGGCCCCCATCGCGAACACGCTCGCGCCGCAGCCGGCAACCACCCACCACGCGGGGTGGCTTGCGGCCGCCAGGTGCACGCCGATCTCCCCACCCACCGCCGCGCCCAGGATCGAGCCCATCACTGCCACGCCCAGCGCCTGGCCCACCTGTCGACTGGTCGAGGCCACCGCGGCTGCCACACCGGCCTGGTTGTTGGGCATCCCTGACACGGCCGTGAACGTGATCGGCGGGTTCACGAACCCGAAACCCACGCCGAACACCGCGTAAACGACCAGCAACTGCGTCAATGAAGTGGACGGTGTGAGCGTCGTCATCACCAGGCCGCTCGCCATCATGCAGCCGCCGGCGATGAACAGCGGTAGGCGCGGCCCGCGGCTGCTCAACAGGCGCGCCGACAAAGGGCTGCACACGAGTGCCGCCGCCGCCAGTGGCAGCGTGCACAGCCCCGCGTTGAGCGCGGAGTACCCGCGTACGTCCTGTAGGTAAAGGGTGTTGACCAGCAAGAAGCCGCTGAACCCCGCGAACGCGCTCACCGCGATCACCGTCGCGCCGGAGAATGGCGCGCTGCGGAAGAAGCGCAGCTCGATCAAAGGGTCAGCCCGCCGCGGCTCATACAGCACAAAGCTCACCAGCGCCACCGCAGCCAGTGCGAACGTGCCGATTGTCTGCGCGGAGAACCAGCCCGATCCCGGGCCCTCGATGATCGCGTACGTCAGCGATGCCAGCGTGAGGATCACGAGCGCTTGACCGACAGGGTCGATGCGCCGCGCCCGCGGCGCACGGGACTCGGGCACATACAGCGCCGTCAGCGCTACCGCCGCCAGCCCGATCGGCACGTTGATCCAGAAGATTGCCCGCCAACCGACGCTCTCTGTCAGCGCGCCGCCGACGATCGGGCCGAGCGCCAGGCTGATGCCGACCACCGCGCCCCACGCGCCGATCGCGCGGGCGCGTTCGCGGGGATGGGTGAACACGTTCGTGATGATCGACATCGCCACTGGGTTGAGCATCGAGCCGCCCACGCCCTGTAGCGCGCGTGCCGCGATCAGCCAGCCGAGGGTGGGGGCGAGGCTGCACAACAGCGAACCGAGCACGAACAGCGTCAAGCCGACCTGGAACGTGCGCTTGCGTCCCAGTCGATCCGCGGTCGAGCCCGACAGCAGCAGCAGGCTCGCGATCACGATCACATACGCGTCGATCGTCCACTGTAGGCCCGACAGCGACGCGTGCAGATCGCGGCGAATCGAAGGCAGCGCGACGTTCACGATCGTGTTGTCCATCGCCACGATCAGCAAGCTCATGCAGCAGATCGCGAGGATCGCCATCTTGCGGCGGTCGCTCAGCTGCGGGTGCCCGCCGTCCGCCGCGCTGGCGTTGCTGCTCGTTGCCGGTGTAGCGTTCACGCCCGTTCGTTTTATCGCGCCTGACGCCCGCTACCCGGCCGAGCGAGCGTTCAGCGGCGCAAAATAGTGCTCAACAGCGCAGAAGCTCATCCCATCATGCCCGCAACCACAATCGATCAGCTCACGCTTGCCGACGACCCCGCTCGCTGGGCGGCGCTCGGCTTCGACATCCATGACGGGCACTGTCAGATCGGCAGCGTTGTGCTCGGCTTCGTCGACCCCCAGGACACACCTGGCCAACCCGGAATCCGCGCCTGGTCGCTACGCGAGCTCGTGAGTGAGGACCTCGACGGGTTGCCCACGACGATCTCCCATAAACCAATCCCGCAACCCGCTCTCGTGCATCCCAACGGCGTTGTCGCGATCGATCACATCGTGGCGGCCTCGCCTGAGCTCGACCGCAGCGTCGCTGCCATGCAGGCAGCCGGGTTGGATCTGCGCCGGGTGCGGGATGAGCCCACCCCGGGTGGTGCTCCTCGCCAGGCGTTCTTCCGTCTCGGCCACGAGATCCTCGAGTTGATCCAGGAGCCCGCTGGGGTCATCGAGCGCGCAGGCGGGCTCGATCATCCCGTGCGCTTCTGGGGGCTCGCTCTGCAAGTCGCGGATCTGGATCGCTGCGCCGAGATGTTGAAGGACAACATCAGCGAGGTGCGCGAGGCAGTTCAGCCCGGCCGTCGTATCGCCAGCGTGCGCCGCGCCGCGGGGCTGGCGGTGCCGCTCGCGCTGATGAGCGCCGCTGTGCGGGGAGCGGGGGAGCAGTGAGCCACGAGCAATGGGATGCCGTCGATGACTATGTCGGCGGGCTGCTCACCGGCGAGGACTCAGCCCCACAGGCCGCCCTCCAGGCCAGCGAAGCCGCGGGGCTCCCAGCGATCGCGCTCTCGCCCCCTCAGGGCAAGCTGCTGCATCTGCTCGCCCGCATCCGCGGAGCCAGGCGCATCCTCGAGATCGGCACGCTGGGCGGCTACAGCACCATCTGGCTGGCCACCGCGCTACCCGACGACGGCAGCCTCATCTCCCTGGAGCTCGAGCCGAGCTACGCGAAGGTCGCCCACGCGAACGTCCAACGGGCTGGCCTTGCCGGTCTCGTAGAGATCCGGGTCGGACCGGCTCTTGACGGGCTCCGCGAGCTGATCGACGAGGGCGCTGGGCCATTCGACCTGACGTTCATTGACGCGGACAAGCCGGCCACACCCGAGTACTTCCAGCTCGCGCTCGAGCTGTCGCGACCCGGTAGCGTGATCGTCGCCGACAACGTCGTGCGCGACGGAGCCCTCGCCGACGCTGACAGCCAAGACCCGGGCGTGCTCGGAATGCGCCGGTTCCACGAGCTGCTCTCCCGTGGGGTCGGCGGGCATCGCGTCAGCGCCACCACCATCCAGACCGTCGGCGTCAAGGGCTACGACGGCTTCACGCTCGCGCTCGTGGGCGTGTAGTCTCGCCAAGCATGGGAGCGGATCTGAAGCTGGGCCTGAACACGGGCTACTGGACCGGTGGGCCGCCACCTGGCGTGACCGAGTCGGTCGCGGAGGCCGAGCGTCTCGGCTTCGACTCGATCTGGACCGCGGAGGCGTACGGCTCTGACTGCCTCACGCCGCTGGCCTGGTGGGGCGCGTCCACCGAGCGCATCAAGCTGGGCACGGCGATCGTGCAGATGTCCGCGCGCCAGCCCGCTGCCACCGCGATGGCGGCGATGACCATGGATCACTTGTCAAACGGGCGCTTCATCCTCGGCCTGGGCGTCTCCGGCCCGCAGGTCGTCGAGGGCTGGTATGGGATGCCGTTCGCCAAGCCGCTCGCGCGCACCCGCGAGTACATCGCGATCCTGCGCAATGTGTGGGCGCGCCAGGGGCGCCTGGAAGCGCCCGGGCCGCACTACCCGCTGCCGCTGCCCGAGGGCACCGGCCTGGGCAAGCCGCTGAAGTCCTCAATCCACCCGCTGCGCGAGGACATCCCCATCTACCTCGGCGCCGAGGGCCCCAAGAACATCGCCCTGTGTGCCGAGCTGTGCGACGGCTGGCTGGCGATGCTGTTTTCACCGAGCGTGTACGACGAGCTCTACAAGCCATCCCTGCAGGAGGGCTGGGGGCGCGAGGGAGCGCGGCGCGGCGCCGCCGACTTCGAGGTCTGCGCGACCGTGCCGCTGATTGTCACCGACGACGTCGAGGGCACGGCCGATGCGCTGCGGCCCTTCTATGCGCTTTATTTCGGCGGCATGGGCGCCAAAGGCGCCAACTTCCATGCGAACGTCCCCATCCGCATGGGCTACGAGCGCGAGGTGGATGAAATCCAGGAGCTGTATTTGAGCGGCAAGAAGGACGAGGCGGGCGCGAAGATCCCCACGAAGCTGATCGAAGAGCTGTCGCTGATCGGCCCGCGCGAGAAGATCCGCGACGATCTTCAAAAGTGGCGCGAGTCGGTTGTCACGACGCTGCTCATCAGCGGCGACGCAGCCACGCTGCGCAGCGCCGCCGAGCTCGTGCTCGGCTGAGAGCTCTGGCGCTCGTTCAGCTGCTGAGCGTCGCCACGCGCGACTGACCCAGCGTGTTTCCCCAGCGGTCGAGCGCCTGTGCGGCGAAGCAGGGCCCGGCCGAGTTGCTGCGCAGCGAGCTCTCAAAGCCCCGCGCACGGGTGCTTGCCACGGGGTGCAGAGCATCCTCGCTACCGCCCGCGAGTAGCCGCCAGCTGGCCACCTCGGTCGCACCGTTCCAGCTCGCATACGCCGTCAGCCCGCGTCCGGCGCCCTTCAGCGCGAGTGCGGGAGCTTCCGCGGGGAGGCCCGTCCACGGCAGGCGGAAGGCCCGGTAGCACTCGTAGGTCTTGCCGAGCACTGCGTCGAAGACCATCCGCCCCGAGTAGTCGAACTCGCTCACGCGGGGGATTTCACCCCAGCCCACGAACACGTTTTCGTTTGCCAAGAGCTGCACGCTGCCTTGGCTGCCGGCGAGAATCCCCGGGTGGGTGTACTGCTTGAGCAGCGTGGCGGTCATGGTTGGCTCATCGACGTCCAAGATCAGCCCGCGCGAGAGTCGCTCGACGGCCGGCGTGGCGCCGTTGTCGAACACTGTGATCGTGCCGTCACGCTGGCGACGGGCGTGGTGCTGCCACGCGAAGTTGGCGCCGGGGCCGATGTTGAAGTCGCTGTGCTTTCCGCCCAGTCGCCAGACGATCTTGCCCTGCCTATCGATCTTGTAGATCGTGTGGGTACTGCGTCCGGACACCAGCAGGTTGCTGTCGTCGTCCAGGTCCACCGAGTTGATGTGAAAGAAGTCCCAGTTGGCAGCTTCCACGGGGGAGTAGGACTCCTCCAGCGGGATGTGATCGAGGCTGTGCCACTCCACCAGCACCTCGCCGCTCGCTAGGTCGATCTCCTGGAAGATCGCGTCCTGGATCGTGCCCTTGCGCGAGCCACCCACCGAGGAGAGGTCGGCGCCCGTGACCACGTAGCTCGTCAGCAGCGCCGTGTCGCGGGGGGTGATCACGAACTCGTGCAGGTCGCCGCGTAGTCCGCGGGCTGCCTGCACGCGACGGATGGTCTGGTAGCTGGAGTCGGCGATCACATATTCGCCCACACCGTGACCGAGTTCGATGTCGCCCTCCCACCACGTCAGCACCGGGCTGCCGCGATAGCTCTGCACGCGGAAGTTGGTCGTCACCTTGCCCGCCAGCGGGTTCTCCCAGATCGGCTCGCCGCTGTTGTCCACGATCACCGCACCCGCCTGACCGTTGGGGGCGTTGTACGGCGCAAGGAAGATCGGGTCGGTGGAGACACCGTGCTCGCTGTGCGTGACCGTCAGCGTTGGGATCCGCAAGTCCGGCCGGGAGTGCCAGCGCGGGGCGAGTGGGGGTGCGTTGCTGTGCGATAACGCCAACGCGCCGGTGACGAGCTCGCCGACGGTGCCCGCAAGCGCCAGGCCGGCCGCGCCGACTCCCGCGGAACGAAGCAGCTGCCTGCGGGTCATCGGGTGGTCGGTCCTTGCCATCACTACTCCTCAGAGATACACACAACGAGAAACGCCTCCTGAACAGCATCTCAAGCTAGCGTCAACGGCGATGAAGAACTGGATCAATCATCTAGGGTCTGATGCATGAGCGACGCCGACCCAGCGCTACAGGAGCAGCCATACGCGAACTTCCAGTACGAGATCTACGCCGGCGGGCTCGCGGATCAGGTTCCGCCCCAGCCACTGACGGCGGCGGCGCTGGAAGAGCGCGCGCGGGAGATCCTCAGCCCAGAGGCATTCGGCTACGTCGCGGGCGGCGCGGGCGCCGAGCTGACGATGGCGGCCAACCTGCGTGCGTTCGAGCGCTGGCAGATCCTGCCGCGGATGCTCCGCGATGTCTCTCAGCGCGATCTCTCAACGACTGTGCTGGGCACGAGTATGCCGACGCCGGTGATGCTCGCGCCTGTGGGCGTGCAGTCGATTGTTCATCCTGACGGTGAGCTGGCGGTTGGCCGCGCGGCCGCCGCCAAGGGATTGCCGTTCATTCTGAGCACGGCTGCGTCACACACGCTGGAGGATGTGGCGGAGGCGGTCGGCCCGGCGAGCCGCTGGTATCAGCTGTACTGGCCCAAGGACCGCGACCTCGCGGAGAGCTTCGTCGCCCGCGCGGGCGAGGCCGGTTACGAAGCGATCGTGGTGACGCTCGACACGTGGATGCTCGGCTGGCGGCCACGCGATTTGCAGAACGCCTACCTGCCGTTCCTGAAAGGCGAGGGGGTGGCCAACTACTTCTCCGACCCGGTTTTCCGTGGCGCACTCGAGCAGAGCCCTGAGGAGGATCCGGGACCGGCGATCGGCCACTGGGCCTACCAGTTCGCCAACCCGACGGTGACGTGGAACGACCTGGCGTGGCTGCGCGAGCAGACGCAGCTGCCGATCGTGCTGAAGGGGATCCTCCGCGCTGACGATGCCCGGCGGGCGCTCGACGCGGGCGTCGACGGGCTGATCGTCTCCAACCACGGCGGCCGTCAGGTCGATGGCTCGATCGGTGCGCTCGACGCGCTACCCGCCGTTCGCGAGGTCGTCGGCAGGGACTTTCCGCTGCTGTTCGACAGTGGCATTCGCACCGGCGCTGACATCTTCAAGGCGCTGGCGCTCGGCGCCAACGCCGTGTGCCTAGGGCGGCCGTACATGTGGGGCCTGGCGATCGACGGGCAGGCGGGTGTGGAGTACGTGCTGCGCTGTCTGCTTGCGGAGTTCGATCTGACGCTTGCGCTCAGCGGCTACACCGAGATCTCACAAGTCGGACCCGCCGCGCTGTGTCGCGCGTAAAGCGCCTGACGCTGGTCGCATGCATCATGGGCTCGGGCATCGTGACGCTCGACGGGACGGTGGTGAACGTGGCGCTGCCGACGATCCAGCGCGCGCTGGGGGGAGGACTGGCGGCACAGCAGTGGGTGGTGAACGGCTACCTGCTGACGCTGGGGTCGCTGATCCTGATCGGTGGCTCGTTGGGTGACCTGTTCGGCGAGCGGCGGGTGTTCGCTTTGGGTGTGTCGGGGTTCGGCGTGGCCTCGCTTGCGTGTGCGATCGCGCCTTCGATCGGCACGCTGGTGGCGGCACGCGCAGTGCAGGGGGTGGCGGGCGCGCTACTGGTGCCGAGCTCGCTTGCGGTGATCGTCAACACCTTCGATGAGCACGAGCGCGGTGCGGCGATCGGTAGCTGGACGGCGTGGGGGGCGATGGCGGCGGTGCTGGGACCGCTGGCGGGCGGTGAGCTTCTGGCGATCGCGTCGTGGCGTTGGATCTTTTTGATGAATGTTCCGTTCGTAGTGGCGTGCGTGGCGCTGATCATGCTCGCGATCCCGCGGGCGGCCCCCCGCGCGGCTGGCGCTCGCCGTGTCGATCTGCCGGGCGCGGTGTTGTGTGCGTGCGGCCTTGGCGGGCCCGTGTTCGCGCTGATCGAGCAGCCGCGGCTGGGCTGGTCGAGCCCCGCGGTGATCGTCCCGCTGGCCGTGGGGGTGGCGCTGCTGGTGGCATTCATGTTGTTCGAGGCACGGGCACGCGAGCCGATGCTGCCGCTGGGGCTGTTCCGCCGGCGCAACTTCGCGGCGGGCAACATCGAGACGTTCTCGATGTATGCGGGCCTGTCGATCCTGTTCTTCTTCCTGGTGCTGTTCCTGCAGCAGATCGGCGGCTACACGCCGCTTGACAGTGGTCTGGCGACACTGCCGGTGACGGCGATCATGTTCGTGCTCTCGCGTCGTTTCGGCAAGCTGGCCGATCGCTACGGTCCGCGTCTGTTCATGGGGCTGGGGCCGTTGGTGGCGGCGTGTGGGCTGCTGTTGTTCCAGCGGATTGGCGTTCGCGTGGAATACGCCTCGGAGGTGCTGCCGGGGCTGCTGGTGTTCGCGCTGGGGTTGTCGATGACGGTTGCGCCGCTGACGGCTGCGGTGCTTGCGGGCGCTGAGCACCAGGCTGGCATCGCCTCGGGGGTCAACAATGCGGTGGCGCGCGTCGCTGGGTTGCTGGGTACCGCAGCGATCGGCGCCGTTGTGGCGGGTTCGTTCGTCGCGACGCTCGATCGACGGCTGGCGGGAGCAAAGCTCGGGCCGGCTGCGCGGACGGCTTTGAGCGCGGCCAAGCGCCTACCGCTGGGGCGCCCCGACGTGCATGCCCTGGCGCCCGCGCAGGCACGGGCACTGAGTGGCGCGGCGAATGCGGCGTCGCTGCACAGCTTTCACTTCGGCTTGGCGATCGCAGCGGCGCTGGTGGCGATTGGCGGCCTCGTTGGGGCTGGCGGCATACGTAACCGACAGGTGAATGTGCAAGCGGCCGATTGCGCAACTGGTCAGCTTGTTGGGATCAACCCGGAGCCCTTGGAGACAACCCGGTAGCCGCGAATGTTGTATAGGCTCGCCGCGCCGTTGGCCGATTAGGAGGATGTGTGTCGAGCGTAGAGCCAGAGCGAAAGCACCGAAGGTGGACGGAGATCCTGGAAGGCGATCGAGTGGAGACGTTGGAGGGCGTGGTGGGCTCCCCGCGAGACAGAGACCTGCGAGCGGTCATCGAAGGTACTAACAACGCTTTTCTCTTCAACAAGGAGCTATTGAGCACGCATGTCTTGTTTCTGGGCAGCATCGGCTCGGGCAAGACGAACGCGATGGAGGCACTCTTCCATTCACTGCGCGACAAGAGCGAGCCCGACGACGTGTTCGTTGTATTTGACACTAAGGGGGACTTCCTAGCCGATTTCTATCAAGACGGCGATGCCGTGATCACCAACACCCCGGATCCAGGTAAACAGTGTGTTACGTGGAACATCTTCAACGATCTCTTCGAGACCGGAGCAAGCCGTGTCGATGAGTCATTCGAGCTCGCCTCTACGATCTTCGCGGACCAGCTTGGGCAGGCAGGCGAGAACTTCTTCTTCGCCGCTGCAGCGCGTGATGTACTCGCCGCCGTGCTCGAGACGATGGCGCGCGGCGAGATGCACCGGCCACGGTCGAACAAAGAGTTGCGGGAGCAGCTGGAGTCCACCCAGCGAGCGCTCTATGACCTGCTGAGGGAGCAGCCTGATCTAGCAGGCACCGCAAGCTACCTAGTTCAGGAGCGGCTGGGGCAGTCGGTCCTGGCGTTTCTGCAGCAGGCCGTGAGAGCGGCGTTCTCCGGCACGTTCAGAGATACGGGTGACTTCTCAGTTCGCCAATTCGTTCGTGAAAAGCAGGCCCGTGCGCTGTTCGTCGAGTACGACATCGCCAAGGGTGCCGTGTTGCTGCCGATCTATCGGGTTCTGCTCGACTTGGCGATCAAGGAGGCGCTCAGCAGGAAACACACGGAAGGCAATGTGTTCTTCTTGATGGACGAGTTTGCGCTCCTACCAGAACTGAGTCACCTTGCGGATGGCATCAACTTCGGCCGCTCTCTGGGCCTGAAGTTCGTGGTCGCGACTCAAAATGTCTCCCAGGTCTACAGCTCCTACGGGGAAGACATTGGCACGAGCATCCTCAGCGGCTTTGGCACTGTCTTCGCGTTCCGGCTGATGGACGCGGCCAGCCGCTCGTTTGTCAGCGAGCGATATGGTCGCAACCGCAAGCGCATCATCATCGAGCACGCCGTGAGGGCGCAGGGCGTGCAGGACACAGTGCTCGACGGCAACGTGATCGAGGACTGGGATCTGTCAAAGCGCAAACGCGGCGAGACGATCGCATCGATACCTGATGGCCCTCCGTTCTTCTTCGGATTCAAGCGCTGGAGCGCCAGTCATGGCAGCCGCGAGACGTAAAGAGGCCGACTCCACCGCGACGATCGTCGGCAGTGTCCCCGCCGGCGGAGTCCTGCTGGCCGTCGGGCTGCCAAAGGGTGTTGTGACGCTCGTGCAGGAGGGTAAAAGGGATGCCACGGCCTGGGTTCGCGCCGGTGGAAGAAGTTGCCCTCTGATTCCCGAGGTATGGGCTGTGTGGCTCGCAGCTCTGCGACCGCGGACAAGGGCCGAGTTGCTTGTGGTGGCGGAAGCTGGCCGCGTGGAGGATCCGGAGGCTGCGATTGGCGCCTTGGAAGCGGCTCGACTTCTCCTACGCATCGACCCGAGCACAGTCGGATCTGAATTGGCGGATGTTCGGATACAGCCGATCGCGCTAGGCGCGGGCACTGTGCCCGAGCGCAATGGCGTCTACCAGGTAACGGACATGAAGACCTCGATGCAGATGGACTCCATCGCCTTCGGCCTGTGGAGCGAGTGGGATGGACTAACGACTGTCGCGCAGGCGGCAATGGCAGTCGCGGAGAGGTTCAAAGAAGTCTCGCCTGCCTTTGGTATTGACGAAGCGGCCGTCCTTGGGCGGGTTCCCCCGCTGCTCGTGGCCTTGATGGCCGCACGGTACGTGTTCCTAGACCGGCCGATCGACTATGCGTATCTCGCCGAGTAAGAGAATCATCGAGTACGCCGTCTCGAGCCCAAGTGAGGCTGGGACTTTGTCGGTGCTGTTCGAGCTCGTCCATCATGCGCCGCCGATGGAGGCGCTCCTTGGTGGTGCGTTCATTGCTGCGGGCACAGCAGCGTTCAAGCTGTTGCGGGACGCGGTGAAACCGACCGATGTGTCGACGCCAGCGGCGATGCCCGAGACAATCACGACCAGCACGGCTGAACCGCCGACAGATCCGACGCCCCCACCACCCGAGCCGAGACCGCCTCCGGCTGAGCCGACGCCGCCTCCGGCTGAGCCGACGCCGCCTCCGGCTGAGCCGACGCCGCCTGGTGTAGAAGCGGCTGAACCAGAGCTTTTCTAATGACTAAACGACGAAGCAGGAGGTGACGATGACCCCAATAGAACCTGGTGAGGGAGCGGCATATTGCGGTGATTGCGGAAGCGCTCTCGGTCTGGGCGCGCGGATTTGTGCGAAATGTGGCTGGAGTGTGCCGGCTGTTCTCACAGAGACTCAGCCGACACACTCGGGGATGACTCCAACGCCAGCGGCGATGCCGACAGTGCCCGGGGCGGCGCGGCCATGCATTCCCGGCACCGACATCGCGCTTGGCGACGGCGAGCGAGTATGGAAGCAGTACGCCGTGACACACCTTCCGGCGCGTGAAATCCTGGGGCTACGCATCTCGCGGGCGACGGGGAGAGGAACGTTGTTCGTGACGAACGCCCGTGTGCTGTTCTTCGCTACCTTCGAGCGGCGGGGAGGCAAGCGGAGCCTGGTCCTGCAAGAAACCCAGGTTGAGCATGTGACGGGTGTAAGTGCCTACGTGTCCCGCAGCTTCAGTCTGTTCGCGGCGGTCATCGTTTGCGTGATTGGGCTCGCAGGGCTGTCCTCGGTGCTGGAAGGCTCCACCGGTGGTGGCCTGCTGTTGCTGATCATCGCTGGCTTCGGAGCGTTTTTGCTCAGTCAGGGGCTTGGCCAACGTGGGGCGGTTGGGGTGAGCATTCACTCCGGATCATCACAGTCGAGTCCCCTGGGATTCGGCGGTGAGACACGTGGAGGAGGATTTTTCAAATCCCTGTTTGTGTCCATCCTAGGGCCGTACGGGCAGTTGCTGACCGCTGCTTCAGGTCCCCAGGACGCGAGGGATTTGCTGCTGGCGCTGCCGGGCCCGCAGGCTGAGCAGGTGGTGGTGGAGCTGGGAGCACTGATCGCGGATCTGCAGTCGAAGGGTGACCTGGCGGGGACGCATTGGGGAGTCATCGATTGACCGGTGAGACATGTCCGGTGGTTGCTCGCGTTCACGTCAACGCAAGATGCGCTTCAGCTGCTCGATCCTGGCGACGGCGGCGCGAATGCGTATTGGGTTGAGCTTGTCGACGCGTGCGTCCGCGAGCAACTGCCGGTACGCCGTCGCAGAACCGCGTTCGGTGGAGGCATACAACGCCAGGTCAAGTCCTGCGTCGATTGCCCGGAGGCTGGATGCCGGGATGGATGCCAGCGCGGGCGCTTCCAGGTTGTCACTGATCGTCAGCGGCGGGTCGCCCTGGACGGCGATGTGCAGCTCGCGCTGGTAGATCTCTGGCGATATGACCGCGGGGAGTGAACCCGAGAGCATGGGGTACGAGGCGCTATCGACCATGACGAGCGCGAGTTGACTGGAGCTGCACTCGAGATAGGGCAGATAGTCAGCCCGCAATACGCCGACGGGGGCGTTCACCGATACGGGTGCGACGTCTGTGCTGGTTTCAGCCAGGCCAAGGCCGGGGAAGTGCTTGAGCGTATAGGCGACGCCCTGTGACGCGAGCCCGTCAGCAAAGGCACACGCGTGGGCCGCCACGAGACCCACGTTTGAGCCGAAGGAACGCGTCCCAAGGAATGAGGACCGGCCGTCTTCCTCGACGTCGACGACTGGCGCGAGGTCGACGTTGATCCCAACCGAGCGCAGCAGGCGGCCTGTTTCGACGCCCTGCTGTTGGGCGATTGCTATCGAGCTCATAGCGGCGGCCGCTAACGTGGGAGGCCCGGCGAGGCGCTTGACCGTGCCACCCTCCTGATCGGTCATGATCAGCAGGGGCGGGCGGCCACTGCGGGCAGCCGCATTTTGGAGACGTCGATCGAGGGCGCGAACCGCATCAAGGCCATCGGCGGTGTTCTCACCGTAAAGGATCACGCCCCCGATCTCGCCTGCCTCGATCCGGGCGAGCAAGTCCCGAGACGGTTGGGTGCCGTAGAAGCGCGAGACGATCGTCTGTCCGATCAGCGCAGATAGGCTCATAGGATGCTGCGAGCCGGTGGCAGCCGTGCTGTGGCGGTGGTCAGTGCTGACGGTATCAGCGTGGGCTGCAGGCGGGTGGGTGCTTGCATGTCGTTTGTTGTTGTTGCGCGACGATGCGCCCACAAGAGCGATGGAAGCGCCGACGGCGATTAGCGCGGGTATGCCTGCGCGTGCGACTCTCAGCCGGCGGCGGCTGCTTCGTCTCGTCATCGACTCACTCAGCCGTCCTAGCCTGGGCAGTTCGCGCTGCCGGGTGGCACTACCACGGCGACGAGGTGACTAGCAGCAGGTTCATATTGCCATTGGCTTCCGACATGGACCATGGTGATAGCTCCGTTGAACAGGCGACACTGAGTATCGCTGCCATGCGAAGGGAACTTGTCGCGACCATAGAATTCGACCGGCACAGCGGCTGCGCCCGCGAAGTAGTTGGCGGTACCTATCGAGATCAGCTTGATCTGTGGGTGGGCTTCTTCACGCTCCGTCACCCAGGATGGATTCTTGTGCCTGTAATTGGCTGACATGGAGCTGAAGGCCGCGCGCTCGCGACCTGAGCCCAGCTCTTGAAGATAGGTGCGCAGGGTAGTTGTAGGACCTGGGTTGGTGGGTGGGAGGGCGTTGGTGGCTGTGCTCGTAGTGGTGCTCGCCGATGGCGGTGGGACCGTGGCAGTCGTCGCGGGTGTAGTGGCTGTGCTCGGGACGTTGGGATGAGACTTGCCTGATGAGCCGAAGACACCGCTGGCATACAGAGCGATGGCGATTACGACTGCGAGGATTGTGACGCCCACTATGGGTAGAGCCGGAGCGCGGCGATCTGATCTGCACGCAGCCTGTGTGAGTGGCTGAACTGGCTGGGGCTCAGCCGGTCTAGGGGATCTGGGTATAGCTGTGCCGGCGGCCTCTAGAGACGCGTCTGGAATGGGCGCAGCGGCTAGAGCTGTTCCGCAGCCTGTGCAGAAACGGTCAGATCCGTTAGAGGACTTTCCGCAACCGGGACACGCTGTGGCATTTGGTTTGCCTGACATGCGGTTGCATTCTGACGGTTAGATCGGTTGACGTGCGTAGTCGCGCATCGCCTCGATGATCGGTGCGAGTCGCCGGCCCTTGGTCGTGAGCCTGTACTCGACGGTGGGCGGGCTGGACGGGATCACGGTGCGCTCCACGAGCCCCGCCGCCTCGAGATCGCGCAGGCGCTCTGAGAGCATACGCGGGGAGATCCCGGCGACGGCGTCGGCGAACTCGTTGAAGCGCAGCGCGCCGGTGAGCGCGGCGTAGAGGATCGAGAGCTGCCAGCGCCGCTCGAGGAGGTCCGCGGTCTCGCGGACCTCCACGGGGACGGGGTCACATCTACGCGTGCGCGACATGGCGAGCGGGCTCCAGCGCGCGGTCGAGGACCTCTTGGACGGTCATCACCGGGTGGAAGGTCATCTGCTCACGGACCTCCTCGGGGATGTCGTCGAGATCGCCGCGGTTACGCTCCGGCAGGATCACGTCGGTGAGCCCGGCAGCATGGGCGGCGAGCGCCTTCTGCTTGAAGCCGCCGATCGGCAGCACCCGGCCCTGCAGCGTGACCTCGCCGGTCATGCCGACGGTGTGCTTGACGGGACGCCCGGACAGCAGCGAGGCCAGTGCTGTGACCATCGTGACGCCGGCGCTGGGGCCGTCCTTGGGGATCGCCCCGGCGGGCACGTGGACATGGAACTCGCTGTTCTCGAACGCGCTCTCGTCGATGCCCAGCTGCTCAGCGTGGCCGCGCACGTAGGAGAGCGCGATCTTGGCGGACTCCTTCATGACATCGCCAAGCTGACCGGTCAGCACGAGGCTGTTGCCGCCAGAGCTGCCGCCCTTCATGGCGGTGGCCTCGACGAACAGCACGTCACCGCCGGCGCCTGTTACGGCGAGCCCGGTTGCGACGCCGGGCGTGGCGGTCCTCGCGGCTGACTCCTGGAAGAACTTCTGGCGTCCGAGCGCGTCACGCACGACATCGGTGTCGATCTGCACGGGCGCTTTGAGCTTGGTCTTCCTGGAGGCGATCTTGGTGGCTGTCTTGCGCAACACGGTGCCGAGGTTGCGCTCGAGGCTGCGTACGCCGGCCTCGCGCGTGTAGTCGGAGATGATTGTGCGCAGCACCTCATCGGCGATCTCGACCTCGTCCTCGCGCAGGCCGTTGCGGTCGCGCTGGCGCGGCCACAGGTAGCCCTTGGCGATGGCGAGCTTCTCCTCGGAGGTGTAGCCGTCGAAGCTGATCACCTCCATGCGGTCGAGCAGCGGCCCGGGGATCGTGTCGGCGACGTTGGCCGTGGCCAGGAACATCACCTGGCTGAGGTCCAGCTCGACGTCGAGGTAGTGGTCGCGGAACGAGTGGTTCTGCGCGGGGTCGAGGACCTCGAGCAGTGCCGCGGAAGGGTCTCCGCGCCAGTCGGCGCCAACCTTGTCGACCTCGTCGAGCAGGATCACCGGGTTCATCGTGCCGGCGTCCCTGAGTGCCCTGACGAGCCTGCCCGGCAGTGCGCCGATGTAGGTGCGTCGGTGTCCACGGATCTCCGCCTCGTCGCGCACACCGCCGAGCGACATGCGTACGAACTCGCGTCCGGTGGCGCGGGCGATGGACTCGCCGATGGATGTCTTGCCAGTGCCGGGAGGCCCGATCAGGGTGAGGATCGCCCCGGACTTGGGGTCGGCCTCGATGTCGCGGTCCTGGCGCAGCTTGCGCACGGCCAGGTACTCCGTGACACGGTCCTTGACGTCCTCCAGCCCGGCGTGGTCGGCGTCGAGCACTGCACGCGCCGCCACGGGGTCGAGGTGCTCTTCGGAGCGCTTGCCCCAGGGGACGGCTATCAGCCAGTCGAGGTAGGTGCGGATCATGCTCGACTCGCCGGTCTGCTCGCCCATCCGCTCCAGACGTGCGAGCTCCTTGAGCGCCTGCTCCTTGACGTCCTGCGGCATGTCCGCATCCTCGATCTTGGTGCGGTACTCGTCGGCCACGGATGCGTCGTCCTCGCCCAACTCCTTGCGGATCGAGTCCATCTGCTTGCGCAGGAAGTACTCGCGCTGTTGCTTCTCAGCGCCCTCCTGCACGTCCTCGCGGATGCGTTTGCGGATCTGTAGCTCGGCGAGGCTGTCGCGCTGAAGCTTGACGGCCAGATCGAGGCGCTCGGTGACGTCGAGCGTGCGCAGCAGCTCGACCTTCTGCTCGTAGGTGAGGTTGGGGGAGTAGCCGGCGGAGTCGGCCAGCGCGCCGGGCTCAGCGATGGCGCGCAAGAACGCGGAGATGCGTCCGTCGTCGCCGCGCAGCTCGAGGATCTCCTCGACTGTTGCGCGGTACTCGCGCTCGAGCTCGCGGGTGCGTTTGTCGGTGGGCACCGCGTCGGGGCGCTCGTCGACCTCCACGCGCAGCTCACCACCGGGGCCGGTCTCGGCTTTGCCGATCAGCGCACGGTGCTCGCCGGAGATGGCGACCGCGCGGCCGCCCCCGGGCAGACGGATCTGCTCGGAGACCTCAGCGATGGTGCCGACCTCGAGGAACTCGTTCTCGTGGCGCGGTACGAGCACTACGCGCTCGTCATCGCCTACATCGATCGTGAGCGTGATGCCCATGTTGGGGAACACAACGGTGTCGTCGAGTGGGATCAGCCGCAGGCGTGGTGCTGGCACGGAGGGCTGGACGGTTGGCTTGTCTGGGTTTGAAGAGGAAGGTGCCATTAGATAGTCGCTCCATATGAGCTTACGAAAGTTTAGTTAGTATAGCGCGAGGTCGTTGCGCACACAAGTACTTTTCCAATCGCCCCAGATATGGCTTTGTGAAGCCAGATGTGGGTATGAGTTCGAGCGCGAGAGTGCCACTCGAGCGGAGCCCCGCCTGCTGGCGAAACCCGCGATACGCGCTCACTGGGGCACCGCTTGCGCCCTTGCTTTACAGGTGATGTCGTCCAGGTTGTGTCTATCTAGAGCAGATTCATTGACAGCCACGGTCTCAGCAGTTAGAACTCTTCAAAACCGGGCTGTGGGGCCCATGTCCATCGGAAAGGAAGGCGCACGTGGCGAGCGACGGCATATTCCAAGAGGAGATCAGCGAGCAGGTCGTAGGCGGCAAGCGGCTGGGCCGCCACATTCACCACGATGAGCGCTCGCGCGAACATCCAGCGGAGCGAGCGCCTGCAGTGGAAAGCGTCAAACACGAAGCGACCGGCCTGCCGCTCAACCAGGGCGAACTCGGCTCGTGCACGGCCAACGCCCTTTGCGGCGCGCTGGACTCGGCCCCCAACTTCTCCGGCGGCGCCGCGCTCAACGAGACCGAGGCCATCCATGTCTATGAAAGGGAGACGAGCCTGGAGGGCGACCCCTACCCCCCGAACGACCCGGGCGGCAGCGGCCTGATGGTCTGCAAGGCCGCCAAGGACCTCGGCCTGATCAGCTCCTACAAGCACGCGTTCGGCATCGATCATGCACTGAAGGCGCTCGTGCTGCGTCCGGTGATCACGGGCATCAACTGGTACACGAGTTTCGACACGCCGAGTGCAGAGGGCCTCGTGGAGATCGCGCCGGGCGCGACCGTGCGTGGCGGCCACGAGGTCGTCGCCGACCAGATCGACGCGCAGAACGAACTCGTGTGGTTCTGGAACAGCTGGGGCACGGTGTTTGCCGTGGGTGGACGCTTCTGCATGTCGTTCAGCACTTGGGACCAGCTGCTCAAAGAGAAAGGCGACGCGACCGTGCCAATGACGTAGCGCTCGCTACGGGTCTTCGAAGCTGACCTCAACGTTCTCATCCTGCACGCGCTCCTCGACCTCGGCCGACGAAGTCAGCGCTCGCTTGTCGGCCTCGAGCAGCGGTTCGGAGAAAAAGCTCCGCGGCCACAGCCGCCGGGCGCGCACGACGTTCACCTCGGCTGCGATCAGCGTAACTTGAGCGCCCAGGTAGAGCCAGGCGAGCATGCCCAGCACAAGGGCGAAGAAGCCTGAGGTCTCCTTCGCGTGGCGGATCACGTGATCGACATAGAGGCCCCCGACGTGCTGGAGAATCTGCCAGAGGATCGCGCCGAAAATCACGCCCGGCAGTAGATCCCCCGTCTTGACCTCCGCAGCAGTCAGCAGCCTAAAGGCGGTGAAGAACAGCAGCAGGTTGACGATCAGCGCGACGACGATTCCGCCGAGCACTTCCAGAATGCCCTCGCCTCCGGCGGTGACGAAGCCGGCGGAGACCGTTGAGACGATTGCGAGCAGGCCGAGAACAAACAGCAGTCCGACGCCGCGCAGCCGCGAGGTGAGGAAGTTCGGACGATGCTTGTGGGGCACATGCCAGACCTGGTTGAAGGCGTTCTGCGCCGCTCCAGTGACACCGAGTCCGGCGAGCAGCGAGCCGATCAGTCCGATAGCCAGCGAGACGCCGCTGCCCTTGAGCGAATGGACGTTTTCCTGCAGCTGGGTGCCGATAATCGGGAACTGGCTGAGCGTTGAGTTCAAGACGCTCGCCTGAGCGCTGGGATTGCCCTCGAGCACGAACCCAAGCACGGTCACGAGCACGAGCAGCAACGGGAACAGCGAGACGAAGCCGTAGTACGCGATCAGCGCGGCAAGCTGCCCCGCCTGGTCATCACCGAACTTCTTGACGACGGCGGCTAGGAAGCCGATCCGCGGCGCCTGCTGCTGGCGGCGGTCGAGATTGTGGAGGCGGTCGGTCAGGGTCATCGGATGGCTCTGGCGGACCGGCACCTGGCCAGGGGAGGTGTGGCGCAAGGAAATTGGGTGGGGGGTGTGCGGGGCGCTCGGCGCGACATGTGCATGTGTCTACCCGATCGCAGCCCAATGCAAGAGATCCGCGCATGCGCTTGTCCGCAGGCGCGCGTCGTGTGCATGGATTCGACCCGGCGGAGGAAGTGGCGCTGATCGCACGCGCGAAGCGCGAGCTGCTGTTGCGGGTGCACCACCACCGGCTGCGCCGTGAGGACCTCGAAGATTGCTACAGCCAAGCGACCGTTGAGCTGATTGCCAACGCCCGCACGGGGAGCCAGTTCTCTAGCCGGCTGCATCTGGCGAATGTGCTCGAGCAGCGCTTCCTGTCGCGGGTCCAAGATCGCCGTCGCGCGCTGGCGGGGCGCAGCCCGATGCAAGCGGCGCTCGAGACATCCGTGCCGCTTGGCAGCACCGAGGACACAGAGATCGAAATCGTGGATCGACGCGCGGATCCCGTGCAGCTGACGATTTTGCGCCAGGAACTGCGCAACGTGCAGGCGCTCGCGCGCCAGCTGACATCCGACCAGCAGCTGGCTCTTGTTTGCGAGATCGGCTTGCAGATGGAGCGGGGCGAGATCTGCCGGCGCTTCGGCTGGTCGGAGGAGAAGTATCGGAAGGTCGCTCAGCGTGCGCGTGCCCGTCTGCGTCAGCTGATGGCCGAGGACTCGGTGTCCCACTAGCTGATGGCTGGTCGGAGAGGAAAGCAGGGACGCCCTATGAACCATTATCCCCCCACTCATAGATGCGCTCCCTGGGACGCCGACGGTCGGTTGAACGGACGACCGTACGGTGAATCCGATCCGCACGCAAGCGGCCGGTGGCCGGCGAGCTCCCCGCTCTGGCCGCCGGCCGCAGGCGTGCAGGGATCGACGGTGGTGCGATGACGCTGCTGCGGCGAGCACCCCGTGAGGTCTATCGCGTGTATAGCGAGGACGAGTTCTTTGCCGCTGCGACAGCAGACGAGGACCAGGGCACAGCTTCGCATCCCAACAGCGCCAGCCATCAGCTCCAGACGATTGCCGGCGTGACGATCTTGCTTGCGGTCGTCGGTGTGGTCGGCGGCATCGTCGCGATCACGAGTGTGTCGAGGGTGGCCGGCGCGCGCCGCCGAGGCATCGGGCGCTTGTCGGCGGCAAGTGGGTCGTCCGTGCACGCGCGTGGCGGTGTGGCACCGGTGCATACAGGCATGGCTATCCCATCCCATCTCGGAAAGTTGGTTGGTCGCAGCGGTGTCGCGGCGCATATCGCTGGGCGCCGCAGCCGGGTGAGGACGGCGGGAAAGCCGTTCGCGGCGTCAGAACAAGGCGGGCGCAGTCGAGGTAGGGGCAGTCGTGGGGCCTCACGCTCGCCGGTCGAGAGCGTTTCAGGGCCGAGGCACGTCATGCAGGCGGCGGATACCGGGTCACCTGTGAGTGTCGCGGACTCTTGGGCCGGTACGTCGACGAGCGCTCAGCAGCCGGTACAGGCCGAGTTCGGCTTCGAGCGGTGAGAACCCTGTCAGTGGAGCTCACGCGGCGACACCCTACGGTGACGATTGCCACTCGCGCGCTGTGGCGCATCCGTCTAGCTCGTGAACTGCCCCGCTACTTGCTGTGCGTCATGGCCTTGGCCGGGTTGGCAGCGAGCGTCCGATTCGTGATCGCGCCAGTGGGGCTCGGCAGGGCCTCTCCGGCGGTGCATCAGGCCGCTCCGCCGGATCGAGCGGCCGAAGCATTTGCGGTGCTGTTCGTTCGTCTCTACCTCACATGGAATGCCTCGGAACCGCAGGCGGACGTGGCTGCGCTTGAACCGTTCCTTGGCCCGGGGCTCGAATCGGACGCTGGCCTTGTGCTGCCGTCAAGCGGCGAGCAGCACGTGGAATGGGCCGAAGCGGTGCAGGCGCGCGAACCGCAGCCACAGGAGCACGTCTACACCGTTGCGGCACAAACGGACACGTCGGGCCTGCTGTACATGACGGTGCCGGTATGGCGAACGGCGCGTGGCAGTCTTGCGCTTGGCGGCTACCCCGCGTTTGTTGGCGCACCTGATACCGGTCCGGCACAGGCGCAGGGACATCTACGCGAAGTCGCCGAACCGGCGCTTGCGACGGTTGTGCAGCGGGTGCTGCACAACTATCTCGCTGCGTCGTCCAGCGAGCTCGAAGCCGACTTGACCGAGAGCGCGCGCATCTCGCTTCCAAGCTTGCCGCTCAGCCTCGTCTCGATGCAGCGCCTCGACTGGGCGCCCGGCGAGGGATCGGTGCTGGCCACGGTGCAGGCGCGTGATCGACGAGGTGCCCAGTACACGCTCGCCTACGAACTGGACGTGCTTCGTCAGCAGGGGCGCTGGGAGGTCTCAGCTGTGCAGACGGACCCTGATGAATAGACCCCGGACCGAAGGAGAACCCGATGAGTAAAGGCAGGTTTCGCTTGCAGGCTGGCGCACTCTTGGCATGCGGTGTGTTGTGCATCTGGCTGGGAGCGCTGGCGTCTTCGGCCCGCGCTGCGGTTGAGGCCAAGTCGGCCGCGCCCACGCAGACGACAACGACTGAAAGCTCAGGAGGCTCGCTGGAATCTGCCGCTGCGAAGGCAGGGAATACAGGACGTGCCGTTGCGATGAGCCTGATCGGCCTTGCGTTCGCGGTGACCGCAACGGTGCTGGCCTTCCGCCGGGACTTCAAGGAGGCCGCAGGCGTATTCGCGGTGGGGATTGTGTCGGTGTTGATGGCGACCCCGGCTGGCATTGGCCTGCTGCGCGACACGGTCACGTCGCTGTTCGGGGCGCAATGATCGAGGTCCGCTCCTACCGACGAGTGTTCGATCTGGAGCGTCGCATCTACAGCGTCGACCGCGTTCGGCTCAACCCAGGTGGGGTTCCTGTAAGAGGCGTCTTGTATTTCTTGACTCTGCTCGCGGTGGGACTGGTGGCTTGGGGGCTGCCGCTGATCGGCTCGCTGTCCGGTGTGCTTCCGTGGTTCGTACGCGATCTTGCACTGCCGGGGGCGGGCGCCGCGGTGCTGAGCGTGATCCGCATCGAGGGGCGCGTCTTTCACCTCGCGGCGCAATCGCTCGTGCGCTACTGGACCGCTCCGCGCCGGCTGGTGGGTGTGCGTCGGTGCGAGTCGGTTGGGGACATGTGGCGCCCGGAGGAGATCCTGCTGCTTCCAGACGGCTCTGATCACCATATGCGCGGACTGCGCTACACCGGGCCGGGCGCCGTGCTCGTGTCCGTCGAGCACGAGCGTCACGGGAGGGCACGCGAGTTGGGCTCCAGCGGCATCGCGCGAGCCGGCTTGCGTCCGGTGCTGAGCTTGCGCCAGAAGCCCGGCGCGCAAGTGCTTGCACAGGGTCAGGTGATCTCGCTCGGGGTAGGAGCGAGACTGCGGGTGAGATCGAGTAGCGAAGCAGGCATCCGAGCGTGAGGCCGCCGCTGGAGTTCGTCTACGGCAACTGCGTTTTTGCTGGAGGCTCCGACGATGTGTGGGCGGCGTTTGCGGTTCGCACCTCCTCTTACGCGTGGCTTGGTGAAGAAGGCAAGCGGGGTCGCTTCCTGGCACTGATCGGGGCGCTCGAGGCGATCGAGGCCGACATCCAGATCTTGCGGGTCTGTCGGCGATGGGAGCTGGATCGCTACGCGGCAGAGCTACGCGACGAGGTTGCCGGCGGCCAGAATGGCCAGGGCACGGGTGCGCGTTCACGTAAGCGCTACATCGATGAGCACGCACGCCGGCTGGATCACATCGGCGCGGCGCAGCCGGCGCTGTTCATGCTTGTGAGCCTGCGTGAGCCCGAGCGCGACGTCGCCTCTTACGTCTCGCGCGTGGCAGCTCAGCATCCGCGGGAGTGGTTGGACGGACTAAAGCGCACGCTGACGATGCGCGACCGGCGCCTGTTGAAAGCAACAGAGTTGGAGCGAGCCCGGGTGAGAGCGGACCAGGTCCACGCACGGCTGTCCGACTTCCTCGATGTGCGCCAGGCGCGTGGAGTCGAGCTGCAATGGCTTGTGCGCAGAGCCTTCTGTAGGGGCTTGGGCGAGCCTGTGATCGACGCGCTGCACGAACCACGCGCACTCGTGTTCGAGCGCAACGGAGAGGCCATCCTGGCACCACTGGAGGGGGACGTGATGCGCTGGAGCGACAGCTATGTGGAGCATCGCGGTCGCGCACTGAGGATCGAGTCAGAGCTGGGCACGAGCTGGCAGGCCCAACTGGTGATGGGCGCCCTTCCCGAGCGCGTGCGCTTCCCCGGTGCGCGTGCCGAGCTGATGTTCGCGCCGGCCGAAAGCTTGCCCTTCGGGATCGACCTCTCGTTGAATGCGCGCTTCCTACCCAACGAGCTCGCGTTGAGAATTGCGCGGCGACGTATTCAGGACGCCGATCAGATCGTGCGGGCGGAGTCCAGCGGCGAGCAGGGAGTCTCCGATCTGGGCTACGAGCGTACGCAGGAGGCGCGCGACCTGCTCGCATATCTGCAGGCATCGAGCAAGCCACCGTTGTTGCGCGCGACGCTGGCAATCGCGGTCTCCGCGCGCGATGAGCAGGAGCTCGAGGAGCGCGTGGAGATGTGCAGGCGTGCCTACGGCGAGATTCGCCTGCACCGACCGCTGGGTGATCAACTGCAGCTGTTCCTGCAGCACTTGCCTGGACAGCGGACCAGGCTGGCCGGTTATGACGACACACTGACGGCCGAGCAGATCGCGGCGATGATGCCGACCGCCGCGCACGCGGCCGGGTCGAGTCGAGGGTTCTATCTCGGTCACACGTTGACCGCGTCCAGGCAGCCGGTCAGATTCAATCTGAGGGAGGGCTCCGACAGCGATCGCAACACCACGATCTTGAGTGTGGGCGCGCTCGGCTCAGGTAAGACGACCCTGGCACAGAAGCTGAAGTACGAGGGCTTCCTGCAAGGCGCGAGAGTGATCGACTGCGACCCCAAGGGCGATCACCGCTTCCACCTGCTGCCCGATGTTGCGCCGCACGTGGAGTGCGTAACGCTGCGGCCGGATCCGGCACTGCGCGGGATGCTCGACCCGCTCCGGGTGGCCCCTGCGCATCTGCGCCAGGACGCAGCGGTGTCGTTCCTGCGCGATCTGCTACCGGCTAGGGCCGAGCCCGCATGGGAGACCGCGGTCGTGGGCGCCGTCGATCGTGTTCTCACCCGCTCGACGGATCCAACCTGCCGCGAGGTGGTGCGAGCGCTCACGCAGGGAGATGCAACCGACATGCTCGTGGGCAAGGCGCTCGACGTGTACGCCCGTTCGGGGCTCACCCAGCTGGGCTTCGCAGACGACGAGGTGAAGTTGCCGCCTGTGGGCCATCGGCAGGTCACCTACCTGCCGATCCGAGACCTGCCCGCGCCACCGCCCGGTATGGCGCGCTCGGAGTACTCCCAGGCTGAGCGTGTGGGCGAGCAGATCGTGCGGCTGATCGCGATGTTCGCGATGCATCTGATGGGCTCGGAGCGCGACCGGCTGAAGCTGTTCTCCTTCGACGAGGGCTGGCGGCTGCTGGGGGATCCCGTCGGTCGCACGCTGTTGGGTTCGCTGCAGCGGATGGGTCGCTCGGAGCTGGCTGTCCCGATCATCAGCACGCAGCTGGTCACCGACGCGCTCGTCGGCGAGCGCGAGTCGCTCGAGAACTTGATCGGAGCGACGTTCGTTTTTGGGATGCGCTCACCCATGGAGGCGTCTCGTGCTCTCACATTGCTGGGTCTCGACCCTGACGATGAGCGGATGCGCCAGAGCCTGTTGGAGCTCGATGCGGGGCGCTGCTTGTTCCGCGACCACAGCGGGCGTGTGGAGGCGATCCAGGTGGACGTTGTCGTGCCCTCGCTGCTGCGCGCGTTCTCGACCACCCCGACAACTTAGTGAAGGCACGCCGGATTGCTGGTGTGGCACTGAGTGTGCCCCTGGCGATCGCCGGCTACGGCTACCAAGCCGTCGCGGTGTTCGCGCAGCCCGCGAGCAGCGTCGAGCGAACGCCTGTGACCAGCGCTGCGCGCCCTTCGGGGCAGGTACGCGCCGGTGTACAAAAAGCGCCGAGCAGTGCTCCGCTCACGTCGATCGACGCCGTCACTGGCGGTGAAGAAGACATCGGGCAGACACCCCAGGGGGAAGCCGATCCACTGGTGAGCAACGGTCTCGGCAGCCCCTCGTGCAAGGGCGAGCTCGTAAGTGAACTGTCGGCCACGGGTAGACGCAACTGCGAAACGTCGGGGTTCGCGGCGGCGCCCGCGCCAACAGGCAACTACGGCCTTGACGTGCATATCGACTCGGGGCTGCTGAACACCACCGCATGGGGGTCGACGATCCTGCAAGACATGTTCGTGACCCCGCTCTGGACGGGGTTGGTCTGGGCTGTGCACGCGCTCGTTGTGATGCTCGAGTGGTCCTTCTCGATCGACCTATTCGACGGGAGTGTTGCGGCGGACATGAGCACGCATCTGCGCCAGATGGAGGGTGCGTTCACCGAACCCTGGCTGCCGATCGCGCTGGCAATCGCGTCGGTGCTTGCGCTCTACCACGGCATGATTCGCCGCCGCGTCGCCGACACGCTCGGCGAGGTGATGGTGATGGTGGCGATGATGGTCGGGGGAATCTGGATCATCGCGAATCCCGCAGGTACCGTCGGGGCGCTCGGCCAGTGGGCTGACGAGGCGAGCCTCGGAACGCTCGCGGTAGCCGCTCACGGTTCGCCTTCGGCCCCGGGACAGACGCTGGGGACGAGCCTCGACACGGTATTTGCCGCGGCAATCGAAGTGCCGTGGTGCTACATGGAGTTCGGGAACGTGGGTTGGTGTCGGGAACCGGCGCGACTGGATCCGCGCCTGCGAGTAGCGGGCTTGAAGATCGCCGCGCAGGAGCTCGCGAGTCGCTGGTGTGAGCCGAGTGGCACGGTTCTGGCCCCCTGCGTAAAGGCGACCGCCGCGCAGGCGAGCGCATTGGAACACAGCGCCGAGCTATTGCGCGCCGCCCGTAGCAACGGCGCGGTGTTCCTCGCGCTCCCCGCCAACGGGCCTGCGCGCAACTCGATCAACAACCAGGGATCGCTGCTGCGCACGCTCTGCCAGAGCGCCGAAGCGACCAACTGCCATGGCCCCAACGCTGCGCAGGCGGAGTTCAGGACCGCCGGAGGAACGCTCATGCGCATCTTGGGTGTGCTGCTGATCTCATCCGGGCTGTTGGGCCTGCTGCTGCTGCTTGGATTCGTGGCGGTGCGGCTGCTGACCTCGGCCGTGTTCAGCATGCTGTATCTGCTGGTGGCCCCCGTGATGGTGCTCGCACCAGCCTTTGGTGATGGCGGGCGGGCATTGTTCCGCAAGTGGATCGCGCGCCTGCTGGCCGCGGTTGTCTCCGAGCTCGTGTTCTCGTTCCTGCTAGGGATCGCGTTGGCGACCATCTCGGTCCTGTCCGACTTGACAGCACTCGGATGGTGGATGCAATGGCTGTTGATGTCGTCGTTCTGGTGGGGCGCGTACGCACACCGCCACCATGCATTGGGCATCGCCGAGGGCACGCTCAGGTATCAGGATCACGGCGAGCACACGCTGCGCCGCTCGGTGCTGCGCCGCGCGCGGGACACGATCGAGCACAACCAAATGATTACCGCCGCGCGCTGGGCAAAAGGCAAGCTCGCGAAGCCCGCTCCGGACGTTGGGAGGCGCCGCCAGCAGGCCCTCGTTGGCAAGCAGCGGGCGCGAGCGGGTGCCGACGAGCAGTCGTATCGGATGTCGCGTGGCGAGCATGACGATGCGCGCCATCGCGTTGCGCGGGCGACGGCGATCGGCCGGGTGATATCGGCGAAGCGGGCACAGCTCGAGCGCCTCGAGCACCAACGCGCTGCAGCGGTTGGAGACGGTCAGCGGCGTCGGGCTACGTCCCTCGCGTGGCGTGCGCAGCGCGTCAGCGCCGAGATCGAGCACGAGCAGGCGACGCTCAACTCCGCCAAGCGGACTGCCAGAGATGCCGAGCGGGCGAAAGGTGGGCGACCGCCTCGCGAGCAGTTGGAGCGGCACGGGCGCTTCCTCGATGCGCAGGTAGCGCTGCCGAACGCTGCTCACGCACGCGCGGGTGAGCGTCGAGACTATGCGTCGCTGTCGGGCCTCGCGGGTTACGGGCGGGTGGTCTACGAACGGCTGAGCCCGCCCGAGCAGCGTCTCGCGCGCCTGGAGATCGATCGCGAGCTGGCTTTGCGAAAGGACCTGAGGGATACGGCGCAGAGCTTCGCGGACGCGGCTGAGGTGCCGAGCTTGGACCGCCGGGAGGGACGCCGAGCCGGCAAGAAGTTCGACGGTGCGGTTCAGCAGCACATGCGTGACGCGGGGCACAGGATGCCGACGGGGCATGGGGACGGCGCGCCACGCGACGCATGGCTGCAGATCGGCCGCACGCCGAGAGGTGGAGGTGGCGGTGCCGGGCGTGCTTCTGGCGCCGATCGCTCCAGCGTCATGCGGGACGCACGCGAGGTGGCAGCGCGGCGTAAACGCCAATTGGGCAGAGACCGGCCGTGACGGTAAGCTCCGCCACGGCACGCCGCGTTGAGCGGGCGGGGGCAGGGTTGATTGCCATCGGTGCGGCTGCGTGTGTGGGGGCGGTCTTGCTGGCGCTGGCGGCGCTCGCAGCGCTCGGTGGGTCGTCGCTGGGCAGTTTGGGTGCTTTTACCGCACAGGCGCCCGGCGGCAGCGTCTCGGCGCTGGCGCTGAGGGAAATTCCATCGCTCTACCTGCACTTGTATGAGCGCGCGGCGGAACGATACGGCCTCAGCTGGGCGGTTCTCGCCGGGATCGGCAAGGTGGAGTGCGATCACGGACGCGGCCCAGATCCGTCGTGCACGCACGACGGATCTGTCAATTCGGCCGGCGCCGGTGGCCCGATGCAGTTCCTCGCCTCGACGTGGACCGAGTACGGAGTGACCGCCGAAGGCAATGGCTCGCCCGACCGCTGGAACCCGGCTGACGCGATCTACTCGGCTGCGAACTACCTGCGTGCATCCGGGGCGCCAAGCAGCTACCGCCGGGCGATATATGCCTACAACCACGCCAGCTGGTATGTCGCAGAGGTTGAAAGCTGGGCGGCGCGTTATTCCGGCCCATCCTCACCCCTGGCAGCGGATGAACACTCATCTTCGCCGGCGGCGCAGTCCGGAGAAAGCGCCGAAGGGCTCGAAGGCGCCGACCTCGCGCTCGAGGGCAGGAGCCCGACAGCGGTTAGGTTCATCGCCGGTGAGCGGGCTGAGTTGGAGCCGGGCGATGGCCATCTCGCGCTCGTCCCGGCGGGAGTGCCGCCGAGCGTTCAGGCGATGGTCGTGGCTGGCAACGAGTTGCAGGATCTGCCGTACGGCCCAGCGGGGCACCCTGATCCCCTGGGCGCGCTCGATGAGGATTGCTCGAGCACTGTCAACTATGTGCTCTATCGCTCCGGTGTGCGCCCGTTGGCGGAAATAGTGCGCGACAACCCGCTCGCGCAGGATTACGTCGACTGGGGCGCACCCGGCCGTGGGCGCTGGGTCACGATCTACGCAAGCGCCGGCCCGGAACCGCACGTTTTCATGGTGATCGCGGGGCTCAGGCTGGATACCAGCCACAATGGCACCGACGTTGGTCCCAACCGCTCCGAAAATGGCCCGCGCTGGCGTATCCTCGACCACATCCCCACCTGGGCGAAGTGGTCAGTGCGTCACCCGCCCGGGTTGTGAGGCGCTACTCTGAGAGGGGCAGTGTCAGGCTACTTGCCGTCGCGCTTGCCCCTCGGTGAGGGCTTGCGCTCTTTCGGTACCGGCAGGTCCGTTATCAGCGCGTCTATCGTGACTCCGAGCGCGTCCGCAAGAGCGTGCAGGACCATCACGCGCGGCTCTGTTGCGCCTGTCTCGATGCGGCCTAGTTGAGTTCGATGAACGTTCGCGCGTTCCCAGAGGTCGGTCTGTGAGAGCGGCGGGTCGTGTTCTTCGCGGAGGCGGCGCACGTTCGCCGCGAGTCCTTTGAGATAGGCCTGGCAGCACGTACACCTACAACACTGCCCACGAGCTGGAAAAAGCGACCAACTCCAAAAAAGAAACGCTTGACACGTACACCTTCAACGAAGTCGGCCAACGCACCAAAACCAGCCCCGCTAGCGGCCCAGCCACAACCTACGGCTACGACCAAGCCGGCGAGCTGACCTCAGCGGAACGACCGAAAGAAGGCGAAACCCCCGAAATCAAAGACAGCTACACCTACAACGGCGAAGGACTACGCGCCTCCCAGACCATCAACGCCACCACCAGCTACCTGACCTGGGACACTACCGAAACCGAACTTCCATTGATCCTCAATGACGGCACCGACAGCTTCGTCTACGGCCCTGGTGATGTACCGGTCGAGCAAATCAACAACTCGACCGCGGCCGTATCCTATCTGCACCACGACCAGGCAGGCAGCACACGACTACTGACCAGCTCGACCGGCTCCGTCACCGAGCAATGCACCTACGG
>Ga0210383_10000588_pt1 | contig 33354 bp, 22 predicted proteins | sample IncBWC14OmetaG_FD_160072 | JGI IMG/M metagenome (GOLD analysis project Ga0210383, IMG submission 160072) | Forest soil microbial communities from Barre Woods Harvard Forest LTER site, Petersham, Massachusetts, United States - Inc-BW-C-14-O ... | reverse complement strand
GATGGCGGAGGAAACCGGCATGGGCATCAACGAGATCGCGAAGCTCGCTCATCGCATCCGCATTGGGTATGGCGAAGCCGCGGGTCAATATCTGACCAGCGGAATTCTTTCCACGAAACATCCAGAGTCCAGCGTTCTGGTAGCCGCTTACCGGCATCGTATCCCTGTGACCGTTCACCTGGCCATTGGTGCGGATATCCCGCATATTCATCCCGCCGCTGATGGCTCGGTGCTGGGAGACGCGACGTTTCACGATTTTCGTTTATTTTGCGAACTCGTTAGAAGAATGGATGGCGGGGGCGTTTATCTAAACTGGGGCTCCGCGGTTATTCTTCCGGAAGTTTTTCTGAAGGCAGTTTCCGTGGTGCGCAACCTTGGCGTATCGCTGGCACCGATTACTACCGCGAATTTCGATTTCATTCAGCACTACCGCCCGCTGCAAAACGTGGTGAAGCGTCCAACGGTGCCGGTAAGGGGCGACACTGGCGCAAAGTCCAGGGGCTTCGCGATTACCGGTCACCACGAACTTCTTCTGCCCCTTGTGGCGGCCGCGCTTACCGCTGGCTGGCCTCGCTCGGCCAGGAAGGGGAAGCGATGAATCCGTTCGAAGACTCCCCGAAGCCGCCCGAAGAAATAATTCCGCCTGCGGATCCCGCCGCCGCTGAGCCGGTTGTTAGAATTTTGGAACCTGATTCAGCCGCCGCCGTGGTTATTCGTCCGGACGAATTGGCTGCTGAACCCGGTACACTTCCGCCGCATCCTGAATATCCGGTGGACCTGCAAATCACCTGGTCCTGGGCGCACTTTATCATTTTTATTTTTTTCAGCTTTATCAGCCTGGTAATCATCCAGGGATTCCTGGCGCTTGCGGTTCTTCCGCGCGATCAGAAGCTTACGCCGAAGCAGATGGAGCAATTCCTGCTTTCCAAGCCGGGATTTGCCATCGGCAGCATGCTGGTGTGGTACGCGGTGGTTTTCTTTTTTCTGTACGTGACGCTTTCGCTGCTTCGCGGGCATCCGTTCTGGGAGTGCCTCGGCTGGCGCAAAATTCGTGCCTCAGCAAATGGCAGGGCGCGCACTCCATTTGTGTTCTTCCTGGGCGGCTGCGGCCTTTCCTTCCTGGTGGCGCTCCTCACTTCACACATGAAAACTCCGGACCAGATGCCGGTGGAGGAACTCTTCAAGTACCGGTCGACGGCCTTGCTGTTCATGGCGATGGCGGTGTTGGTGGCGCCACTGGTGGAAGAGACGCTGTTTCGCGGATATTTGTATCCGCTGTTTGCGCGCTCGTTTGGCGTGACGCCCTCGATTGTGATCACCGGGACGCTGTTTGGACTAATGCACGGCGCGCAACTGGGATGGACGGCTAGCCTGGTCACTGTGCTTATCATTGTGGGGATCGTCTTCACCATCGTTCGCGCGCGCACGGGGAGCGTTTTTGCCAGTTACCTGATGCATCTCGGCTACAATTCGCTGATTGCAGTGGCCGCCATCGTCACTACGCATGGGTTCACAAAACTTCCCGCGAATCAGTGAGCTTGCTTTACCTCTTCCGGTAAACTAGAGAGCGAGGCCTTACACGAATGTACGTTGCGCAACCGATTGAGTGGACCAAAGCCGGCGTGGTCATGTTGGACCAGCGGCGCTTGCCTGGCGAGGAGATTCACAACACCTATACGGATTACCGTGAAGTTGCCAGAGCCATCCACGAAATGGTCATTCGGGGTGCACCGGCCATCGGCGTTGCCGCGGCCATGGGCGTTGCGATAGGCGTGCAGAAATCGAGTGCGAGGACTCTGGAAGCGCTGCAAGCTGAGTTTCCCGTCATCTGCGAGACCCTAGCGAAAACTCGTCCCACGGCGGTCGATCTATTCTGGGCACTGGAGCGCATGAAGCGCCGCTTTGCCGAACTGGTTTCTTCTCGCGCATCGCTCAACGAGATTCGCGCGGCTGTAGTTGCGGAAGCGCAACAGGTTCATCTGGAAAAAACGGCCACCGACGAAGCTATCGGCAGGTTTGGCGCGGAGTATATGCCTCAAAACGGACAGGTGATGACGCAGTGCAATGCAGGGGCGCTGGCAACAGCCGGCATCGGCACGGCGCTGGGCGTGATTCGCGTTGCGTTCGAACAAGGCAAGCGCATCCATGTTCTGGTGCCGGAAACACGCCCCTATTTGCAGGGAGCGAGACTTACCGCGTGGGAGTTGCACCGCGGTGGAATTCCGTTGACTTTGATCACCGACAACATGGTCGGGCACTTTTTGAAGACCGGAAAGGTCGGCGCGATTGTCACCGGCGCGGACCGTATCGCCGCCAACGGCGACACCGCCAATAAAATCGGCACCTACCAGATCGCCGTGCTCGCCAAAGAAAATAATGTTCCGTTCTATATCGCCGCGCCCGTATCCACATTTGATCTGAGCATTCCCGACGGCGAGCACATTCCTATCGAGGAGCGAACTGCCGCTGAGGTCACGCACTTTCAGGGCGTGCGTATCGCTCCGGATGTGCACGCCGCGCATCCCGCATTCGACGTCACTCCCCACCGCTACATACACGCAATTTTCACGGAGCGTGGGGTCGCAAAGGCGCCTTATGTGGATTCGCTGCGGAATCTGGCATCGGCGGAAGAAGTGCGCACCGCGCGCTGAAGTTCACTTCGGCTGGGCGGCCTTAATCTTTTCCACCACCTCTCGTACCTGGGGGGCCATCGAGCCATTTGGCTCCAGGCGTAAATACTCTTCATACTCGTGAAGCGCGCCCGCGGCATCCCGCTTTTTCAGGAGTATGTTCGCCAGGAGCACGTGCGCACTCGCCAGGTCCGGCTGAGCCTTCACCGTGTCGCGAATGAGTGGCTCCGCATCCTGCCAGCGGCCTGTGGCCCAGTACGCCTTCGCAAGCTCATATTTCCCGGCGGACGAATCCGGGCTGAGCTCGAGCCCCTTTTTCAGCGCTTCCTCCGCTGCGGGATAGTTGTGCTGCTGGTTGGCGATGGCACCCAGATCCACGTACGACGCGGCTAGCTTTGGGTCCAGCTCGACGCTTTTCTTTAGCGCGGCTTCCGCCTTCGGCCAGTCCTGCTGCTCCAGGTAAGCCTCTCCCAGCATCCGGTACGCCTGGGGATAGTTGTCGTATAGTTTCACAGCCTTTTGGAAATGCTTCACGCCCTCATCCGGATTCTTACCGCGCAGTGCCGTTTCACCCTTGTCAAATTCTTGGCGCGCCTTTTCGGGGATATTCACCTGACCCACATCTACGGTGGTACCGGGTGCGTCAGCGGCGGGTGAAGCTCCATCGTCGCCCGCTACGCGCCGCAGGGTGAAGGTCACATAGGCATGTGGGACGCCCGTCAGTTCCACTCTTTGAGACTCTTCTCGATAGCCACTGGCGCGAAGTCTTACGATGTAGATGCCGCTGGATTGAGGTATCAGGCGGCACTTTCCGCCATCCACGGTGTTGCACTCCGCGTCTACACCGCCCACCGCGCTTTCGAGCACGATGCGAATATCCCTAGGGCCTGCGGAACCATCCGGGTTGCGAACTTGGACGTCAACTAGAGAGTCTCGGGCCGCGCTCATTCCGCCATGCTGAGCAAAAGTGGGTGAGGCAACAGCAAAAAACGTGACAAGTAAGCGGCGGAGAGTTGTTCTGATTTGCATATATCCCGCCTTAGAAGGGGTCGAACGACAGCAGATTGGCTCACATCCGAGAAGAATGCTACTCCAAAAAGAAAAAGGGAGGGTGCCAGAAGGCACCCTCCCCATTTCGGGCTGAAGTTTAGAATACGAGGCGAACGCTGAACCGCGAGCTGAAGGGCGGCACAAAGAAGTAATTGTGCTGACCTACGGTCCCAGCCGGCTTCATGAAGTCTGCGTTCGGGATGCCGAAGCCCTGATCGTCGTTCTGGTTTATCAGGGTCTGGCGCTTGGTGTTCGCAATGTTGAAGGCATCGAAGCCCAGCTTGAGGCTCAACTTTTCAGTGAGCTTCCATGGATATTCGATGTGAGTGTCTATGGTACCCGTTACCGGTGCGCGGCCAAGATCTCCGCGTCCGAAGAGTGGCACTTCGCCCGGGTTCTGGTAGGCCTGCTGGGCTACCAACGTGGTGAGTGGCACGCCCGATTGAATACGCAAACCGCCGCCGAGCACCAAGCCCTTGAGGAAGCTGCGGTCAAGGACGTAGGTCGGATAAACGTTTATAACGTGCTTGCGGTCCGTGTTCAGTGGGCCAATACCCTGTTGTTGTCCGAGGAGGCCAAACGCGCCTTCGGTCAAGTCGAACAGCGAGCTGATGCCCGGGTCGGCCTGTCCGTTGTCGTTGCGGAACGCGCCTTCATAGTTTCCTGTGAGTCGCGCGATTCGCCAATTGGCAACAAGCGACCAATTGTGGCTGAAGGACTTGTTGACTTCGAACTCAACCGCCTGGTAGATGCGCTCCGGGTTCTTGTAAGTGTCTGGCTTGCCGTCGGCATAGAATTCACCGCCGAACGCAGCGCAGGCACCGGGCTGACCCAGTGGGATTTTGCTTTCTGCTTGGCTAGTGCAATCCGGCAGTAGCTTACCGGTTGCAGGGTCAACCCACGTTGAAGTGTTTACGCCCGGGAAGCAGGCGCTCCCAAGGATGGTGCCGAATGTATTGGCAACGTTCGGCGCAACATAAGGCGTCGGGTTGTTGTTCTTGTCGATGCAGGATGATGGGAAGCCCAGAGCTTCCAACGCCGCGCTATTCGCCGCTGATGGAGTCTGTTCCGCCGTGGCAAGTGCGCAATCAAAGGTACCCGCGTTTCCACCCAAAGCTGGGCAAGCAATCTGGGTCTCGTTGACGCCATTGAAGGTCTGTTCGTTAGGATTTACGAAGATGTCCTGCGCGGCATTCGGATTGCCGATGAAGTAGTTCAAGCCGCCGCCGTTTGCAGCAAGGGCGTTGAACTGTTCCACGGAGATACCGCCTTCGTCTTCGATAACTCGCTTCAGACGGCGGTCAATGTAACGAGCGCTAGCCACGATTCCGCCGCGGAACTGATGTTCTGCACCGACCACGAATTCATCGGTGTATTCCATACGGGTTCCGGGGGCAAATGGTTCGCTGCCGCTCACGTTGATGTTCGGAGGAGTGCTGACGCCGCCGTTCGCTTTGTTGAGCAAATGCGCTGCGTCGGGAACGAACATGTTGCCGTAGTTGGGAGTTCCGTCTGGGTTCGTAAGAATGCACGAAGCCCCTGCCGGAGTGCCCGCCGGGCAACCGGTTGTGGTGGATGCAGGCGCCCAATAAGCATTCAGGAAGTCATCTTCGGAACTGAGTTCGCGAACGGCGGCGTCCAACGGAAGAATGAACGCATAGCGCCCGAAGTTAGCGTAGATTTTGGATTTGCGATCGCCCTTCGGATCGACGGTGATGCCGATGCGGGGAGACCACATGTCATTGAATAGCTTGTTGGCAACGTTGCCGATCAAGCGCTGCTCTTCCCAACGAACGCCAAGGTTCAGGGTGACGTGCTTGCCCATCGACCAGGCATCGTTGATGTAGGCGGAGTTGTATTTTCCGCTGCTCTTGGTAACACCGCCGTCAAAACGGCCGCGGACCTGTTGAAGAACAACTTGGACCGGCGCTCCTGGATTGTTGGGATCGGCTTCGTAGGGGCACAGCGTGCAGTTGGCGGCCGCCGCGACTGAGGAAGCCAGCAACAAGGTCAAGCTCGCATCGCTCTGTTTACCCGCAACGCCGATGGGATTGTTCAGGTAGCCAGGATCGCCACCGGAAGCGTTTGCCGAGGGGATCGTGTATTTACCTCCCGATTCTTGCGTGATGTCGTTGTATATCGGGAACTGCCACGTATAGCCCACGCTAAAGGTGTGTGCTCCGCCAAATTGATAGCCCTTCGATATGTCAAAGGAGATGCTGCGGGTATTCGAATCGTAAGGTTCGAGAAAGCCAAAACCCTGTGCGTTAAAGGTTCCAGCGGAAAGAAGGGTGGAATCCACGATTTGGCGGACGTCCACGCCAGGGGTCTCCGTGAAGTGGTTCCAGCTCCAGGTAAATGCCGCGTCGACCAGGAGGTTGGTGCCGAACGCGCCGTCGTAGCGGACCGCCCAGTTGCGTGTGCCGTAATCCCACTTGGACAATATAGTGGTGTCCGCAGCATTAAGCGTCGACCATGGCGCTACGTTGGTAGTCGATGGATCGCCGAACACCGAAGATTCAATCGTGTGGCGGTCATTGATTCGGTAGGTCAGCTTACCGGCGTAATCAAGAGAAGTGGTACGGCGGTCAGCCTGGCCATTGAGAAGATTAAAGAGATTCGATGTGCTGGCCGGAGCGACATGGTTGCCGGCAAAATTCGGGTTGAAGGTACCGAAATAGAAAAGATGATTTTTCAACTTCCAGAGTGGAACGTAGCCGCCAATTTCGGCGTCCGCTTCGTACGCAGTGTTGGAAAGTACGCGGCCGAATTGGTTTTGCAGTCCGAAATCATCGGCGTTTGCTGGCAGCGCCTGCATCCATCCGGACTTGGCGTAACCGCCGAGCACGCCGTGCGTTTCCGTACCGCCCGACTTGGTTACGATCTGAACGATACCGCCGCTGGCATGGCCGTATTGGGGTTCGAAACCGCCGGTCTTGACTTGAACTTCTTTCACGAACGACAGGTTAATACCAGAACCCAATGCGCCGTAGGAACGTGACCAAACGCCCAATCCACCGAAGGCCGGGTCGTTGATGTTGACGCCGTCTGCAATGTAGGCATTTTCCAGACCGGTGGAACCCGAAATGGAGGGGTTGTTAGAGCCAGTTCCCTGGCCATCCACTGCTCCCGGAGCCAGATAGAACAGACCTGCGACGTTACGCTGTACAGGAATGTTCTGGTACATGGTGTCCGTGATGCTGGTGTTGACGGAGGAGGAGCTGGTGTCAACCGTTTCGGTTGCAGCGCTAACCTCAACCACCTGGGTAACTTCACCAGTTTCCAGAACGATCTCAACGCTGCTGGTCTTGTTAATCGAGACGTCCGCGCCCTTGACATCGGAGACCCGGAAACCGGCCTTCTGTACTCGAATGCTATAAATTCCGGGAATCAGGGTCGAGAAAAGAAAAGTTCCATTTTCGCCAGTAACCTGCTTCTGGCTACCGATAGGCCCGGTGATGGTAACCTCAGCACCCGGCACGGTAGCTCTTGTTGGGTCGTAAACAATACCACTCAAGTTTCCTCGCGCCGCACCCTGATCCTGTGCCACAGCTGTCACAGTAAAGACCATCAGTAGTGCAAGAGCAAGTGTTGCTAATCTAAAGAACTTCGAGTTCAACACTAGTTCTCCTTTCAACCCCCAAATTGTTGAGGTCCACTGCAGGTTTAAAAAGGCCGACCAATTACCGACCAATCGTCTTTCGTCCCAAGGTTTTTTTTGAAAAAGGCCAGGGAAGACAACCCCACATTCTGTACATGCATCCCCTTAGCCAAACAGGCACAAGTCAGGGAAAAAATTAACACCCTTGTTTTGAATTGTTTACGTGGTCTGAGGAGAGACAGATGGTCGCGCGGAGACCGGGCTTATGGTTTGCAATAGTGAGACTTATGAAAAATGGAAGAGCGAAGCTGCCGTCTGGCTTGGCGTCGTTCCGCCTGACTCCGGTCCATGACCGGCTAGTTCGCACCGAGGAACGACTTGCCCTTCTTCTCGTTTTCGGCTGCTGCCTTTAGATCCCCAGCCTGTCTATAGGCGTCCGCCAGCGCAAGATAGAGCCGCGCCTCCTCGGGATGGAAGCCGATGGCGTCCCGGAGAATGGTCTCTGCTTTCTGAGATTCGCCAAGGTGTTCCAAGCTCTCCGCAATCCGGACAAGCGTTTGCGCGTTGGTCTTAGGGGTGACCCCGACGTCGTTGAACATGCTTCGCACGGCGGCGTAGTCACTTTTCGCGAAGTATGCTTCGACCAAGGCGGTGCGGGCTTCATCATTTGCGGAATCCAGTTTGATCGAGCGAAGCAGCCACTTCCGCGCTTCTTCAGGATTTCCCTGTGCAATCAGCGCCAAGCCCCTTTGCTCGTCGAGAACTCCGGTTTCGGCGTCCTTTATAATTCCCGGCTCGTCCACTTCCCACGTCTTTTTCAGATCAAGCTCTCCGTATACGCGGAAACGCGCCGTCGCGTAGGACTTTTGTCCGGTATCCGATCGTTGCAAACTTACCGAAAGAACATAATTGCCGGATGGTTTGTCGGCCAGGCTCATCCGTTTGCCACTCACCAGCGAGCCCGTAACATCAAACTGCTCCATTCCCACCTCATCCCGAAGCGTCGTCGCTGTTCCCGCCACCGCTGGCTGGCCCAAGCCGTAATCGACGATGAGCTTTTTTCCCAGGAGCGAGCGGGGATCCTGCGCATTGGCCCAAATCTGATAGGTGAATTGCAGGGGCATGTCTTGTCGCACCGTCGGGGAGGACTCGGGGAGCGGATGAAATCTCACTCCTCCCATGGCGAATGGTGTGAGATCCCGAACGATGGGGTCCGGCACTTCTTCTGCGCCACTGAACGGCAAAATTCCCGGGACGATGAAACTGTTCGCGTCCGGTTGCGGGATAACTACTTCCCGTTCCGTTTGGAAGCTTTTCTTTCCCGCCCAATCCTCAAGTGCGAAGGAGACCCGATATTTTCCAGGGGGCAGCGGCAGCAAACCCTCGTATCCGAAGGTTCTGTCAGCTATCGCTTCCATGCGCTGCTTGTCCATCGAGTCGCGAACCTGCTTTTCCTGAGAAAAAATAAGTTTGTTATCGGTGGTGAATACCCGAATTGACATTCCTACACCGTAAGAAAATCGTCCATTGTCTTCCTTCGTCAAGGTCATGTCGCTGGCGTTTTTGAGGTGGATGGAATAATCAAGCCTGGTAAGCCCGCGCGAATCCCTGACTGGCAAGGTGAGAACATCCAGATTCCGGCCGGAAAGCACCATCCGAGTGGAAACCATTTCCTTCAATGCGTAACGCTGGGCGATTTCCTGGCGATACGCAGGAAGATTGTTGTAGCCGCGAATACTGGCCAGAAGAATGTCGGATTGCATGGTGCGCGTCCCGGTGGACGGGTCCACGGGTTCGCCGGGAATCAAGCTGAGGGAGATTCGCGCCACTTCCGGGCCGATCGAGTTCTGAATCATCCGATAGGCTGAAGCCGGATCGTTGATTGCCTCCACGCCGGTTGTAAGCTTGTCGGGGCCGTCCATATAGGGACTGTAAAAACGGTAGTCGCCGTTGACGTCGCGATCATAAAACATGAGATAAAAAAAGTTCGGCAGGCCCGTCAAACCCGTCGAATAGAACCAAATCTCAATCGGATAAAGATTTGCCGCGTTCCGGTAAACCTGTTTTTGGTTGGGCGCACCCAGCAAGATATAGGCACGGCCCCGGTCGGTCCTCCAACCTTCATTGACCGAGCCGACATTGAAGCGTGAATTCGCAAACGCGATCCGCTTATAGTGCTCGTCCCGGAACTCATTGTTGGGAGATCCAGGAGTGGGGTTGCGGATTTCCCAGAATTTATCGATGAACTTGTCCCTGGCCTCGTTGGAGGCCAACTTCAGGAAATTGTCGCGCTCATCCTTGGTGATGATGTACACCACTTCTTCGTCGAGCCACTGCTTATAGGTCTTCTCAAGCTTTTCCTTCTTCTGCCCGAAAGCTCCCGTGACGGCCATTGCAAAGAACAGGGTAAGTACAATCGCTCTCCTGCCGACGAAAATGCCGTTCCGGCGATTCACTCCATGGCGTGCTGCTTTCATTTCTCATTCTCCAAATCTTTTTGTCGAATTTATGGTCGGTTTCGGCTCAACTGGTATGCCGCAACCGCTCGGCCAAGGCGCGCGCTCGTTGCCGCGCAATATCCACGAACCGTGTGTCTTCCGCGATCTGCTCCAGCAGCGGCAGAACTTTCTGCGGCTCCGGCAGCACTCCCTTGCTGACGTCGGTGTCCAGTTGCAGTAGAGCGTCGTTCACTCCCAGGCGGTCGTACTTCATCCTGCGTTGCAATAGTTCGATCAATTCCTGCTGTCTCGCGAGCCCCTCGCAGATTTGCAACAGCTGCGAAGCATTGCTGTTTAGAGTGTAATTGAACGTCGTCTCGTAACTTTCCGGCCCACTCTCCCAACGAAACGTTTTCTCTCCCAGATTGGCGATCTTGCGATGCACGTCCAGATCCAAGCCCTTGAAATGATTCAAGTGGTCCACGAGCTCGAATATTCTGCCGCGCAGCGGCCCGCTAACTTCAAACGGGCTTGCTCCGCCGTCTTCATCCAACTGGCGAATTTCGTAACTCGCAGTATCCGAGTTTTGCCGGATTTTAATTTCGATAAACTCCGGCGTGCTGGACTTGAAAACTCTCCGGTACGTAAATACCGCGCCGGGGGCAGCGGCGCGCCCCGCTTCCTGCAGCAAGCAAGAAAGGGCAAGCAAACAGAACAATACGCGCACGAGGACTTTCATTGCCTTGGTTGGATGCTTGCCGGGCGTTGCGATGTTGCGTGGGCCTGATCCGTACCCCGAGGATTCCGGACCGGCGTGACGGCCTGCCTGGTTCTGGCGCTGACCCCGAAACGCTGCTCGAATCGCCTCGCCTGAATGTGGCAAAGGGCTACCGCCAGCGCGTCTGCCGCATGCGAAGGCTCCGGCGTTTCGTTCATTTCCAGAAGTGCCCGCACCATCAGCTGCATTTGCCTCTTGTCCGCATGGCCGTAACCCGCCACGCAGGATTTTATCTCCCTGGGTGAATAGCTATGAGTCATCACACCGTGCTGTTCCGCCGCCAGCAACACAACTCCACGTACCTCCGATAACCTTAAAGCTGTGCGCAGATTCAACGCTGCAAACACGGACTCCACGGCCACTGCATGCGGCCGAAATTCCTGGAGCAGCTTGCACAGCAGTTCGTGAACATCGTGCAACGCCGCGCCCGCGGAGGCTTTCTGCCGTTTTGCTGGAATTTTCCAGGCACCGTAACGCAGCACACGGAATTTCCGACCGTCGCTTTCGACAATCCCAAACCCGGTGGGCCCCGCCGACGCCGGGTCCACACCTAAAACCCGCACCCAGACGGTGTTTCCCGTTGTTCCCAAAATTTCGCTCATTGCCACTAGTCTACGGCGAACTGCGGAGCCCTTCCAATGAATTGTCGCAATTTCCGTTACGCAAAACGAAAATGGCCACCGCAAGACCCTCCGGTGGCCGTTTCCCGTAAATATCGCTCAATTGGCCCCAACGGCCGCCTGTATCTCGGATTCGTCGATATCAAAATTGGCGTAGACGTGCTGCACATCGTCATGCTCTTCCAAGGCTTCTACAAGACGCAGCATTTGTGTTGCCTGCGGACCGGTCAGCTTAATGTAATTTTGCGGGACCATTCCGATTTCCGCGGATGCAGGCGTTACGCCGGCCTTCGCTAGAGCCTCTTTCACGGTTTCCAGCGTTTCCGGAGGCGTTACGATGTACCACGCCGACCCATCATCCTTCATATCTTCCGCACCAGCCTCCAACACCAGGTCCAGCAGCTTGTCTTCGGACGCGGCTTCCTTCGGCACTGTCAGTTCGCCTTTACGGCTGAACATCCAACCCACGGCGCCGGCTTCGGCCATGTTCCCGCCGTTCTTACTCATCAAGTGGCGGAACTCTCCCACGATGCGATTGCGATTTGTCGTCACTACCTGGATCAGGAGGCCTACGCCGCCCGGCCCGTAGCCTTCGAACATCGCCTCTTCGTACTGTTCGCCCTCGAGCTGCCCGGTGCCGCGCAGAATGGCCCGCTCGATATTATCGTTGGGCATGTTTTCGTTTTTGGCTGCGAGTATGGCCGTGCGCAAGCGAGGATTGGAGTTGGGATCGCCACCGCCTATGCGCGAGGCAATCGTGATTTCACGGATAATTCGGGTGAAGGCGCGGCCGCGCTTGGCGTCGGTTGCCGCCTTCTTGTGCTTGATCGTGGCCCATTTTGAATGCCCAGACATGACAAGTCCTCTTTGTGAATCGTGACCGGCGTGCGGTCATCTTGATTTCGTTTAAACAATTCCCGACCAGCGCCGTCACGAGCAACGGGAACGGACACGTGGCATATTCGACCCGCAATGGGGAGCGATAGGTGCGGAGAACTATTGCATTCCGGCAATCGCAAGTTGCGACTCCCCTTGTTTTTGCCGGAACTACAGGATTCTAGCACACTTAGTGAACCTCCAAAACCGTGTATACTTTCGCCGGGGTTTCTGCTTGGACCTGCTAGACCTTTCCTCCTCTTGCTGCAAAGATCGCCAACGCGCGGGATTTGGCCGTGACTAACCGAGGCGTGACTGAGCGCCGCTACCGCGTTCTCGCCGTGGGTGCTCACCCGGTCCAATATATGTCGCCGATTTTTCGTCGCATGGCGCAACATCCGCAATTGGACCTGAAGGTAGCCTACTGTTCCTTGCGCGGAGCCGAAGCTGGGCACGATCCCGAATTCAATGCCACCGTGCGGTGGGACGTTCCGCTACTGGATGGATACGACTGGATCGAAGTTGTTAACCGCGGATCGGGCTCCGAGTCTTTCTTTGGACTATACAATCCTGGGCTTTGGAAGCTCATCCGAGAAGGCAAGTTCGACGCAATCTTGTGCTACACCGGATACCTTCGCGCCTCGTTCTGGATCGCCCTTGCCGCCGCTCGCGCCAGCGGTAGCGCCATGATTTTCGGCACGGATGCGAGCAGCCTGGCGCCCCGCGATGCGCGAGGCTGGAAAATTCCGATCAAGAAAATCGTCTGGCCGCGCCTTTTTGGAATGGCAGACCAGGTCATCGTGTGTTCCAGAGCAGGCGTGGAGATGATGCACTCGCTGGGCCTGTCGGACGACCGTGTGACCCTCACGCCTTTTGTGGTGGACAATGATTGGTGGTCTGCCCGGTCCTCTAGCGTCGATCGATTGGCGGTTCGCGCGACATGGGATGTAACTCCGGGCCAGGCGGTGGTGTTCTTTTGCGCCAAATTGCAACCTTGGAAGCGCCCGCTCGACCTGTTGCGCGCTTTCGCCAAGGCCGATGCAGCCGATTCAGTGCTCGTCTTTGCGGGAGAAGGACCACTTCGACCCCAATTGGAATCCGAAGCGCAACGGCTCGGCATCGCTTCCCGGGTGCGTTTTCTAGGATTCACCAATCAGACGCAACTTCCCGCCGTCTACTGCGCTTCCGATTTGTTTGTTCTTCCCTCGGACTACGATCCGTGTCCGGTGGTTGTCTGCGAAGCCATGCTCTGCGGTCTCCCGGTGCTACTGAGCGACGAGATTCGCGGCCGCTTCGATCTGGTTCGCTCCGGAGTGACCGGAGAAATCTTTCGCTGCGGTGATGTGGACGCGCTCGCAAGTGCGATAAGCCTTCTTCTGCGCGATCGCGACTTGCTCACCGCGCTCGGAAAGAACGCGCGAATCCGCATGGATACCTGGACTCCCAAGGACAATATCTCCGCCACGGTCGATGCCATTTCTGTTGCCTTGCAACGCCGGCACGGAAGCGACCCCCGCGCTTCCGGGGAAGTGCCCGGCTCGTCGATTTCGACGTCGGCGAGAAACGCCAAGACATGAATTGGCTGGCGCAGAATTTCGTTCCATGAAGCTGCTCATTTACTCCCATTTTTTTGCTCCAAGCATCGGTGGAGTGGAATCGATTGTGATGTCGCTGGCCCGTGGATTGGCTCAACTTCCGTCATCAGAAAAATCAGCCGCTTTTGAAATTATTCTGGTGACGCAAACGCCCGCGGCAAATTTCGACGACCGCACCTTGCCGTTTCGCGTCCTACGCCGGCCCGGCGCCAGGCAGTTTCGCCGGCTGATTCGCGAAGCCGATGTCGTTCATATCGCTGGCGCGGCTCTCAGCCCTATCGTTTGGAGTTTACTGGCTGGCAAACCCGTGGTCATCGAACATCATGCGTTTCAAGCTGTTTGCCCTACTGGCCAACTCTTCCAGGAGCCACAAAACGTCCCTTGCCCCGGCCACTTCATGGCGGGGCGTCACGGGAACTGCCTGCGTTGCAGTGAATCTCCGCAGCCTGTGCGATCTCTCAAGCTCTGGCTACTGGCTTTTGTACGGCGATTCCTGTGTACTCGTGTGACTCTGAACATCGCCCCAACTGCGTGGCTTGCTTCGCTGCTTCGATTGCCTAGGACCGAGGTGATTCCGCATGGCCTGGAAACCGGCGAGCCGGTGGTTCTAGTTTCGCGCCCGCAGGAAAAACCGAGGCTGCTTTATGTTGGACGCCTCGTAAGCACCAAAGGAGTCGGCGTGCTTTTGCTAGCAGCAAAATTACTCGCGGAGCGTGGCTATGCGTTCGACTTAGTTATTGTCGGCGATGGCCCAGAGCTTGTCTCGCTTGAAAAGCAGTCCCAAGCGTCAGAATTGACCTCGCGGGTAAGGTTTCTAGGACGATTGTCCGAACAAGAACTTCGCGGGTATTTCTCAACCGCAAGCATTGTCGTCGTGCCTTCAATGGCCGGTGAGGTGTTCGGCCTGGTGGTCGCGGAAAATATGCTACAGGGAATCCCAGTCGTGGCATCGGATCTCGGTGCGTTTACGGAAATACTTGGCGGCACTGGCCGGGTCTTCAAGGCAGGAGACGCAGACAGCCTTGCGCATCAGATTGCGAGTGTTCTCGAGAACCCAGTGGGGGCCGCAAGGCTCGCAAGCGCCGCCCGCCAGCGAGTGCTCGATTTATTCTGTTTGCGACGTATGATAGAAGCGCATGCTGCCGTTTATAGGCGCGTGTCCGCCAAAACGGGAAGGTAATGCTTCACACGACGACCAATAACGGGCTCCACGAATATGTCGAGCAGCAAGTCCTCTCAAAGTACGCGCGTGCTGGCAAAAAGGCGGCCGATCTTGGCTCAGGTCCTGGCGCCATGGCGGCGCGTCTTCGCTCTCTGGGCTACGACGTAACTGCCGCCGATCGCAACGCCGGGAATTTTGAGGCTGGGTTACCGCATGTCACCATCGACTTCAATCAATTTGATTTCGCTTCACAATTGGGGCTGCAAGCTTTTCTCGTGGTGACCGCGATCGAAGTGATTGAGCATGTTGAGAGTCCCATCGGTTTTCTCCGCAATATCGGACGAATGCTTGCCCCCGGCGGCGTCGCCGTCGTGACGACTCCGAATGTCGATTCTCTTCCCGCCCGGCTGAAATTTTTATTGGCGGGCAAAATTCGCACCATGGACGAATTCGGAGAACCCACGCACATTTCCCCGATCTTTTTCGATCTCCTCCAACGCCAATTTCTCCCGTTGGCCGGACTCCGGCTGCGTCAACATCTGCTTTTTCCACCAGACGGATTCAAACTCAGTCGCAAATCAGTCGCTTGGTCCTTGGGACTCGCGGCCGCGGTGCTCCCCGGCGAATCGATTATTGGTGATAACCACGTCCTCGTCCTTGAGGGCGCTTCGTGAGACTCCTTGCAGGATCCCTGCCGGGACCGTCCCAGAAAAACCCGTTCATTGTTCTGGGCGTCATTACATTGATTTTTGTAGTTGCTTACGAACTCGCCCAGTACGTCATCGCCGGCGATACCATCGGACTGACCTACATTGCCCTAGCTGTCGTAGTGGGCGGCGCCATGTTGACTATCCTCAACAACTGGCGGGCCGGAACATTCATGTTTTTTGGCTGGCTTTTCTTCGAAGACCTTGCACGCAAGTATCTTGGCAACAACATGGCCATTTACTTTGGCAAGGACTTTCTTGTCGCAGTCATTTATCTATCTTTCTTTATCGCCTATCGCCGGAAGCAAGTCCAGATTTTCCGGCCCCCTTTTCTGATTCCCCTTCTGCTGTTCGTCTGGTTTGGAGTCATCCAGGTATTCAATCCGTCTTCCAACAGTTTCTTTACCGGTGCGTTGGGCCTGAAGTTGTACTTCTATTACATACCGCTCTTTCTTATTGGCTACTGCATTATACGGACTGAGGCGGATCTCCGCCGATTCTATCCGTTCCTGATGCTATTGACCGTCATCGTCGCCGGCTTGGGTATTGCCCAGGCCATTCTTGGCCATACCTTTCTCAATCCGGCCGTCTTGCAGGACGATATTCGCGAATTGAGCATGAACTATCGTGTTGCGCCTATTTCGGGTGTCATGGTTTATCGGCCCACGTCTGTTTTCGTCAGTGCCGGGCGTTTTGCCTTTTTCCTCGTTCCCGCTTTCCTCTTCGCTCTTGGCTATGGCGCCTATCTTCTGCTGCGCAGCAAATCGCACCGCCTGCTCGTTCTTTTGACGCTAGCGACTACCGTTGTGGCCATCGCTCTCTGCGCATCGCGTGGCACTCTCCTGTGGTCCTGCTGCAGTGCCCTCGTTTGCATACCGGCCTTCATCTGGGGCTGTCCGTGGCAGAAGGGCCAGTTGACGCGAGTACTGCGCGGCTTCCAGCGGGCGATCCTTGCCGGAGTGGCCGCGGTCCTGTTGACGCTGATGGTTTTTCCGGACGCGATCAAGGACCGGGTTGCCTTTTACTGGGAGACCCTTGATCCCAACAGCACCACCAGCGAATTGGTGCATCGCACCCAAACCTATCCTCTCCAGCAATTGGGTTACGCCTTTGACTATCCTCAATGGCCTTACGGCTACGGTATAGGTACCACTTCTCTGGGCACCCAATATATCAGCCGGATTCTGCACGTTCCGTCCCTGGGCATCGGGGTAGAGAGCGGATTTGGTGCTCTCATCTTGGAGCTCGGTGTCGTAGGGCTAATTTTCTACCTCATCTCGGCTTCCACGATTATTGTCACCGCTTGGTCTGCGGTCCTCAAGCTCAAGGGCACCCCCTGGTTCCCGTTAGGCTTCGTTATTTTCTGGTACGCGTTTTTGTTCTTCTTCCTGTATATGTGGGGAGGCTTCCAGCCCTTCCAGGATTTTATTCTCAATGCGCTGCTCTGGTTTTCACTTGGTATTCTCTTTCGCATGCAATCTTTGCCCGTGATCGGGCAGGCCTCGCCAGCGGCCGTCCACCACGCGCAGGGTTTCAGGCAGGCCTGAGTTGCGGCTGGCAGTCGTCTCACCTTTTCTGGACCGCCGGCATGGAACAGAACTCTGCATCATCGAGCAGATCGAGCGTTTTGCGAAGCAGAGCAACTGGCAGATTCACATCTATTCTCAACGTGTGGAAGACGTAAGGGATTTGCAGGGCGCGGATTCCTCGCCGCAAGATTCCGCGGGATCAATCGTTTGGCGCCGCGTTTCACGTTTTCCGGGGCCGCATCTCTTTCAATATTTGTGGTGGTTTTTCGCAAATCGCTTCCGCCGCCGCTTTGACGAGCGTTCCGGAAAATTTAAGGCCGACCTCACTTATTCTCCCGGCATAAATTGTGTTGACGCCGACGTTATCGTGGTTCATATCGTCTTTCGTGAGTTTTACAAAAGGGTTCGCTCTGAACTGAAACTTCTACACGTTCCTCTGCGAAGCTGGCCGCTGGTACTTCATCGCCGTCTGTACTACCGGCTCATCATGGCGCTGGAGAACAGGATCTATCCGAATCCCAGGGTCAAGCTGATTGCCGTGTCGCAGCTCGTCGCCAATCAGCTGCAGGCTTATTTTCAACGTTCGGACGTGGCCGTCATTCCAAACGCCGTCGACACTGTTCGCTTCACGCCGGAGGCTCGTGAAGCCCGGCGGAGCGCAGTGCGAAACTCCTATCACCTGGAAGATAGCGATTTCGTTTGTCTGCTTATCGGGAATGATTGGAAGAAAAAGGGGCTGGACACGCTGCTGAACGCATGCGGCAAGCTTTCGTCGGACGCTCCGTTTAAGGTCCTCGTTGTTGGCAGCGATGATACATCGGTCTACCAACCTCTGCTGAAGCGGCTGAATCTCGAAAGTCGCGTGTGTTTTCTGCCACTATCCGACGATGTACTTTCGTTTTACGCGGCAGCCGATTTGTACGTTGGGCCTTCGCTGGAAGACGCCTTCAACTTACCGATCGTGGAAGCTATGGCTTGCGGTTTACCGGTCATCGCCAGCGTTCGCGCGGGCGCCAGCGAATTCGTTCGCGACGCGGAGACAGGTTTCCTGCTTCGTGATCCCAAGTCCCCTGACGAATTGGCGACGCTGATTCGACGTCTGGCTAACGACAAGGGTTTGCGCCAGAGCCTGGGGCAGGCCGCGTCTTGTTTCGTGCAGCAGAACTGCAATTGGGATCGCAACGCCTTACGCACGCGGGAGTTTCTCGAAGCCGCGCTCCTCCGCCTCCCGCAGAACTAACCCCTTGCGCGGGTGTGCAATTTCTTGCTTTGCCGATTTTGGAGTCCAACGATCCTTCAACCGTAAGAACGGCTCTTCAAAATATTTGCGGGATAGGTAGGCCAGTGCAATCGCGGCCAGGCCGCCACAAATCATGTAGGACCACGTGCGCATCCATAGACTGAGGCCCAGGTGTTCCTCAAAGCCGGTGCGTTTCGCTATCCACCGATAAAACTGAAAAACGAATAAGTGATACAGATACAGCCCGTAACTGATCTGTCCAAAGAAAACCAGCACTTTGGGCGCCACCCAATTTTTGTAAGGACCGCTGCCTGCAAGCAAAAACATTCCCAGAATTCCGCCAAACCAGAAATTCCATGGGACCCACTGCAGCGCCTCTCCCACAGAAGTCGTTCGCGTTTCAATGCCAAACGGCAAACCTCCCAAGGCGATCAGCAAACCAACTCCAAACAGTGTCAGCGAAAGGTTTCTCAATTTTTTGCGGTCTTGGTTCCATTCCCGTACCAACAGCGCCACCAACGCGCCCAAAGCTAGTCCGTCCGCGGTGTTCCAGGTGTAATAAAAACACCCTGCCCGCGGCATAAGTGATCCAAAGGCACTCTCATGGCAAAGCATCCGCAGGATTGGCGAAAGTACAACAAGAAATCCGGCCACCCACTTAAGATGTTTACTCGACAGGTTTTTCGCTGCCGCAGGCCACAGGAAATAGAAATGTTCTTCGACTGCCAGAGACCACAACACCGGATAGGACATCGCAATTCCAAATAATGCCGAAAGGTTCGAAGAGTAAAGCAGGCTCATGAACAGAAATCCGCGCGATGTAAGCCCCAACACCACGAGGATCAGCAACGTGGCATAGTAGGCCGGAAGGATGCGTAGCGCGCGCCGGAAATAAAATTGCTGGTAGTAGCCGGCACGCTCCTTGGCGTCCACCAGAATCCCGGTGATCAGAAACCCGGACAGTACGAAAAAGAGGTTTACACCAAATTTCCCCGGTCCAGCGGCTTCCAGGATGACTCGCTGCCAGGGAGGGTACTCCGTGAAGTCCCGGGTCCAGTACAAACCGTGATAGATCAAGACGCCTAGTATCGCCAGTCCGCGGATGGCGTCCAGTTCCGGCATGTGCGGGCGTAGCAGCGCTTCCGGAGTTTCGCGCTCTTTTCTTGCGCTCAATTTGGCGCTCGGCAGCACGCTGTCAGCGTGCCACACACGGTCACGCATTACTAGGCAACAAACTCCAGACTTCTCCTTTAATGGCCGGCGGCAATCGACCTGCCGCTTTCCCGAATCCTCCGCCTGCGCCATAATAGCAGGATTGGGTTTGCATCCTCGCAAATGAGGCTTCGGCCTGCCTGGCGCCGGTCAACGCGCCGCGTCGGTTTTGCATCTCAACCCAATCAGGGTGCGCCTCGTGATCTTCCCCTCATGGGAGGGAGTGCGGCGCCGACCAATCGTTGGGATACGAAGGAGTTTTGATGAGGGGTTTCTGGACAGCACTGACTGTCATGGTTTGCTCGGTCTGCGTATTGACCGGCTGTAACGATTACAACAATTCCATTCAGACCAGCACCGGGGCAACAATCACCAACCTTTCGCCCTCGGGAGTTTCCGCGGGAGCCACCAGCGACTTGACGATTACGGTTATAGCATCTTCGTTTAATCCTCTTCCGACAGGCTCAGTGGTGGAATGGAACGGCGTCAAACTGGTCAGTACCCCCATTGACTCCGTGACGATTACCGCCGTGGTTCCCAAGGCTTACCTTGCCAAAGCCGGGACCGCCTACGTGAATACTTACGCGCCGCAATCCGGAACCGGCATGAACGGTCTGTCAAACGCTCTGGCATTTCTCATTTACGGCGCACCCAATCCGGTGCCCACGCTCACTTCGATTTCCCCCGCGACCGCGCCCGCCTGCGGCACTTCTTGTTCAAGCAACGTTACGCTCACCGTTATGGGTTCCAATTTTCTTCCAGCCTCCACTAACGGAGGCACTACCGTTGCCTTCGCCAGCCCAAGCACCTCGAATGGACAAGCGACTGCTCTGACGATCTCGAGTTACTCCGCCACGCAATTAGTAGCGACGATTCCAGGCGCTTATCTGGCAACTGCGGGAACGGCCACGGTTACGGTCATGAATCCGCCCAGCGGCGTCTGCGTTCAGCCCTATTGCCAGCCGCTAGTCGGCGGCGGCCCCAATCCGGCGTCTCAGAACCAGACGTTTACGATCACCGGTTCCGGTTCGAGTGCCGCAACTTCATCCGTCGCCGAAGAAACGCCAGCGATCAGTCAGGATGGACGCTACGTTGCTTACACTGCGGAACAAAATGGCGTCTCGCAAATCTTCGTTCGCGATACCTGTTTAGGTGCGACGAAAGACTGCGCACCCGAAACCAAACCTGTTTCCGCCTCTGCCGAAAGCGTAGCAGGCAACGCGGACAGCCACACCCCTTCGATGAGTCCCGACGGCCGTTACATCGCATACAGTTCGGCTTCAACGAACCTGGTCACCGGAACTCCCAGGGGCCGCCAAGTATTTATGTATGACAGCTGCCTGGGCGCGCCGACGACCTGCAAGGTCTCCACAACATTGATTTCCACCGATAGCGAGGGAGCGCTCAACGGAACGGAAAGCATTCTTCCTTCGGTGAGTTCCAGCGGCAGGTTCGTGGCCTTCGTGGCCATTACCCCCGCGCCCGAAACGCAAGGCGCACAGCAGCGCGCGGCCGGAGCTAACGCCGCCGCCGTTGTGACTGGCGCAGCCAACAGCGGGCTCCGTCAAATCTTTGTGCGCGATACGTGCACTGGCGCCACGAATTGCACGCCAAAAACCACCCGCATCTCTCTGGAGCCGGGCGACGGCAAGCAAAACAATTCCAAACCGGCGGGTCCCGCGCTCAGTGGTCTCGCCAAGCAAATTGCCTTGGCCAATGGGAACAGCGCCACCGTATTTACTCCGACGGTTGCGGTGGATGACCGGGTGTTTCTGGCGATTACCAACGAACCCAAGTAGGTTCTTGCAAGCCGAGAGTTGCCGCCAGAAAAAGAAAGAGGCTCGCCGTTTCCGGTGAGCCTCTTTCCTTGTGCGTGCTCTCGCCCTCTTACAAATTCGTTTGGGAATTTCTCAACCCATGAATCCCAGGTTGCTAGTCGGGAAATTCGCCAGGTTCGGGAAGATGGTCGGCAAGTTTGCATTGCTGACCCCGAACCACGACGCCATCGTCGCTGCGTATTGATCCAGTGCGGTCGTCGGAATCCAACGGCCGTTGTTGCCGGCATCGTCCGGACCACCCAAAGCCAGCGTTGGGAAATTTCCGTATAGTGTATTCCCCTTCACCGCGCCGCCCAGAACCAGTTGGTGATTTCCCCACGCATGGTCCGTGCCTCCGTTTGTGCCCGGTTGCAGAGTGCGACCGAATTCGGACAGAGTGAAGGTGGTCACGTTGTTCGTTACGCCAAGTTCCTGTGTCGCCTCGTAGAAGGCGGACATGCCCTGGCTCAACTCCGTCATCAGCTGCACCTGTTGGACTAACTGGTCGCTGTGGGTATCGAAGCCGCCGTAGGAACAGAAGAAAATCTGCCGGCCCATTCCAAGTGCGCTACGTGCGGCAATCACCTGCGCCACCTGCTGCAACTGCTGCGAAAGGTAAGTATTGGGAAATTTTGTTTGCAACGCCGGCACGTTCTTAAGCGCGTCGGCGAGAACCACGGCATACTGCACCGCCTGCCCAGTCACCGAATTTGCGGATTGCACCATGGAAAATCCGCTGTCAAAGGTCAGCAGTTGCTGCACGGCCAGGAACCGCGCGTTGGAGGCTGCATCGGTGCCGAATCCCTGCAACCCTGGGGTCTGGCCCGGGTCCATCGTGAAAGGTTGTTCGGTAACTCCCGTGCAAAAAACGGGGTTTCCGCTGATCGAGAGGATAGGCGGAAATTGTGCGGCGCCGTTAAATGCGCTCTGGACGCTATCTGCGATCTTTCCGGCCCATCCCGCAGTGGGGGTTCCCATAAGTTGCGCGCTCTGCCACTGATCCTGCTGGTCCGAGTGCGAGTACAGATTTTCTGGAAGGTTCTTATATTGCTGGTAGGTCTGCTGGGTGGTTGGCTGCACTAACGTCCCCACGTTTGCGAGGATCGCCAAATTCTTCTGATTGTTAAAGATGCTCTGCAACTCCGGCATGTTGGGATGTAGACCGTAGGTCGACTGGGTGCCGGATTGCAAAGGTAGTATTTGTCCTTGGGGCAAAGCGAGATTCGCGCGTGCCGTCTGGTAAGAGGTGTAGCGCGTATCGATCGGCACAACCATGTTGTTGCCGTCATTCCCGCCGAACATGAAGATGCACACAAGAGCCTTATAGTCGGTCGTGCCCTGTGCCAGCGCGCTGACCAATCCGAACTTGCTCAGTCCTCCCACCAGTGACGCTCCGGCCGCGGAGCAGCAGGCCAATCTCATGAAGTCTCTGCGTGTGTGGTTGGTCATCTCGTTCTCCTCTTAGTGCTGGACCTGGTACATTGAAGACGACGTGACCAGATAAATTGCGCCCTTTGCCTGTCCCGTCGTGTCCGATGGATCCATGGAACTCAATGCGGTCTCGATGGTGGTCTTCATGGTGTCCGGCACGGGTCCGTGCAGGAACAAGGTGCCGAGCCAACTGAGCATGGCATCTTGCGTGCCGGCATTGATGACCGGCGCGAAGTTGAAGTGAGTGTTCGAACCCACCGCGCCGTACACCACATCGTCAATAAAGTTCACGCGCGAAAGGCTCGTCGCGGTGTTGAAGATCGCGAACTCCGGCCCGTTCAGGGTTGTGTTCGGGATCGGGGACACTGGCGGAAAGAAGTTGAACACCGTGGCGGGGTAGAACACATTCTGCCCCATGTTGTTGCCTTCGTTGGACAATCCTCCGGCGTCTGTTTGCGCGTGGAATGCCCGCACCAGGCTGACTTCCATGATGATTGGCTCGCGCAATTTTCCGTCGGTGGCGACTACCGTCGTGGGGTCATCGCCGCGACGTGCCTCTGGATCGAGCAGCACTGCGGCTAGCAATGCTTGCATGTCTCCGCGAGTTCCCGCGCCGTAGGTTTTGCCGGTTGGGCTGCTAAAGCTTCCAGTATTGAACGCCTGTGCCACGCGTTGAACATATGCGGGACTTGGGTTACTGGTCGTCAAGCGCAGGATGAACTGCTGGGCCACGAACGGCCCTACGTTGGGATGATTGAAGATGATATTCAGCACCGAGCTCAGATCCGCTTCGGCGGTTTGTCCGGCGGGAATCGTTTGTCCAAGAAGCGTTTTCGCTCCCATATCGTGATTGGACTCCACCGCCACCATCGGGCCGCCGTAATACGACGGGTTGTGTTTCTGGGCCGTCATGCCCGCGGTCACGGGATAGGTCCATCCGGTAAACGCGCGTCCCAACGCCATCACGTCGTCCTGCGTATAGGTGGGTATCGGATTTCCGGTGCCGTCCAGAACCGGAGTGCCGTCGGGATTCAATTGATTGAGGCCGAGCGTGAAGAGCTGCATGATTTCACGCGCATAGTTTTCGTTGGCGTGTTGCCCAGGCGCGGGCGCGTCGTTGTTCACCATGTCCAGGTAATTGCCCATGGCTGGCGTCAGCGTCACGTCCGTCATGATGTTGAGATAATTTCCAAGCGCATCTTTATCCAGCGTGCGCAGGTAATTCGTATAGCCCAGTGGGTCGCTTACCTTGTCTCCCGCAACCACCCACAGTTCGTTCAGAGCCAGTGCCGAGCGCTGCCGGAGTTGGTCGCCGCCGGCAAAGGAGTTCACGAAGAATCGTTGTTGCACGTTGAACACCGACGAATTCGGAATTGGATCCGGATACGGTGTCGTCGTTGCCGTCAGCTCGTTTTGCAAGTACAGGTCGTAACCCAGTTGCTGAATCTGGTTCACCGATTCTGGAGAGGGGCCAAATGTTGACTGCTCCAGGAAGCGTACTGCAGCGGAAGGAGTAATCGGCGTTCCGGCAGTAGTTACCAGAACGTTGACAGCCGCCGACACGCCTCCGCCCGGAACAGGATTCGTTACAATCACCAGCACGTTGCCTGCCTGCGCAGCCGATGCTGTTCCGATTCCCACCAGGCTGTTGGGCGAGCCGTAAACGACCGTCAGTGGCACCCCGCCAAATGTCGCGGTGGAAGTATTTACAAATCCGGTTCCGTTCAACGTAATCTCAAAGGCTCCCGGAGCGATGCTCGCCGGGCTGATGGATGTCAGCACCGGCGGGGGATTCAGGAACGTCAGCGTCGCGCTGGCCGATTTGGTGGGGTCCGCGACGCTCGTGGCCGTCACCAACTCGCTGTTCGGCGAAGGAATGTTCAGAGGAGCGATGAACAGGCCGGTGGTATCGATCGTGCCTACTTGCGTGTTGCCGTTAATCTGCCCTGCAACGGACCATGTGACGGCGGTGTTTGCCGTGCCGGTTACTGTGGCGGTGAATTGCTGCGACGCGCCGGTCACCAGGTTTGCGCTGGTCGGCGAAATAGTGATTTTAATGTTGGAGTTGGGGGCGCTCAGCACAACCGTCACTGCGTTCGAAACCGCCGAACCTGGATTCGGGTTCGTAACCGTCACCGGCACGTTGCCGGCTTGTGCCGCTGTTGCCGTTCCGCTGGCCGTCAATTGCGTGGACGACACAAATGTCGTTGCCAACGCCGTGCCGCCGAAATTCACCACCGCGCCACTTACGAAATTCGTTCCGATCACGTCCAAGGTAAACGCACCGATGGTCAGCGCCGGCGGCGTCACCGAAACGATGGTCGGCACCGGATTCTGCAACGTCACCGCCGCTGTGCCGGAACTTGTGGTGTCCGCAATACTCGTTGCGGTTACATTGATTGCGCTGTTGACGGGTAACGTCGCCGGTGCGTTGTAGTTGCCGTTCCCTATAATCGTTCCCAGCGTCGCGTTACCGCCCGCAATTCCATTCACCGCCCACGTGACACCGGAGTTGGTGGTGCCCGTCACAGCCGCCGCAAACTGTTGCACCGCGCCGGTGCGCACGTTCGCCACATTGGGCGTGACGGTGACAACGATTCCACTGCCGATCACCTGTGCCATCACCTTTCCAGACGTTGCCGAACCTGGATTTGGGTTTTGCACGGTGATCGAGATATTTCCAACTTCACTTTGGGTCGCTGTGCCCGTGGCGGTCAGTTGTGTCGAAGAAACTCGCGTGGTGGTCAGAGCCACCGTGCCGAAGTAAATCGTGGCGCCCTGCGCGAAATGTGCGCCAGTCACCACCAGCGTGAACGCTCCCACCGGGATCGAATTCGGAGCGGCAGAGGTCACCTGCGGGATCGGATTCATCAGGGTTACTTTGCTTGCGCCCGTTTTGGTGGAGTCGGCGGTCTCTACCGCGTTGATCGTAATCGCGTTCGAACTAGGAGGAAATTCCGGGGCCGTGTATAAGCCCGTTGCGTCAATCGTACCGGTAGTCGCGTTTCCGCCGGCCACACCGTTCACCGCCCAGTTCACAGCCGGACTTGACCCATCGCTCGCGGTCGCGGCGAACTGTTGCGCAACCGTTCCGGGTATGGATACCGTTGCTGGCGTCACCGTCAGGGCAAAAGGTCCGGTTCCGCCGCCTCCGGGGCCACCGCCGCCGGTTAGCGCCGTTGCGCAGCCGCTGATCAGAAGAACGAGAGAGCAAAGAAGTGCGAAGCTTACGCGGTTCACGGGTGTTCCCTCTTATCGGCTGGCCGTGACTTCTAATTCCGGTCACACCCGGCCCGACATTCCGACTGCCGTCATCGACCTGTGTGCAACCTGGGGCAGGACTGGTTTCGGCAGAGTAGAGGGATTGTGCGCAGGACACTACTGTCCGCAGGACCAGTTTTGGAGCAACTGTTCCGTAGCGAGACTGTGTTTTAGCTTTTAGCGCCGCCACTCAGGGCTCGCTTCGGGTGCCGCACCCGCTTGCCCGTGGGGCGCGAAGGGTTGGTTTTCAAGGGTACGGGTTTTCTAACGAGCCAAATATCAACCCGCTAATTAAACCGCACCTTAATATCCGGCCGTTTCTGCAAGTGCACCGACTCAATAAACCGTACTTGCCGCTCATCCAATGTCAAAATCATGGACGAAGTCCGAACGCCTTCGCCGAAGAACCGCACACCTTTCAACAGGTTTCCGTCTGTCACGCCGGTGCACGCAAAAATCATCTTCTTGCCCGGCGCGAGATCTTCGGTGTCATAAATCCGCTTGGGATCCTTTACGCCCATTTTCACCAAACGCTCGTGGTGTTCGTGCTTGCTCACTACCAGCCGCGCAAGAATTTGCCCATTCAAGCAGCGCAATGCGGCGGCGGTGATCACCCCTTCCGGCGCTCCGCCGATACCCATCACCATGTGCACGCCGGTTCCAATGACCGCGGCGGAAATACCAGCGGACAAGTCGCCATCCCCAATCAGCCGGATACGAGCGCCAGCGGCCCGAATATCTCCGATCAATTTCTCGTGTCGCGGCCGGTCCAACACGATGACAACCAATTCTTCCACCGTACGATCCAGGCGTTTCGCCACCGACTTCAGGTTGTCTGCCACCGGCGCATCCAAATCCACCGCTCCCTTGCAGGACGGGCCCACCACGATTTTTTCCATATACAGATCGGGCGCGTGCAACAGGCCGCCCTTGTCGCTTGCGGCCAACACGGCGATCGAATTCGGCGCGCCGGTAGCGCAAAGATTGGTGCCTTCCAGCGGATCGACGGCGATGTCCACGGAAGGGAACAGCGCCTTGGGAGCGTGCGTCGCCAGGCCAACTTTCTCGCCGATGTACAGCATGGGCGCTTCATCGCGTTCGCCTTCGCCGATGACGATGGTGCCGTCCATCTCGACCTGGTCCATGGTCTTGCGCATCGCTTCCACAGCCACTTCGTCCGCTTTGTGGCGGTCGCCGAATCCCATCGTGCGCGCTGCGGCGATGGCGGCGTTTTCGACCACGCGCAAAAACTCCAGGCTAAGTTGCTCTTCCATTGGGATGCCTCCGCGGTGGCTAATCTTAGGTCAAAGCTCCGCGCGGAGTCGATAGCAAGGCAGCGTCAGATGCAGCCAAATTGCCAAGTTAGTTTTAAGCGTCTACGCTGGTGTGTAGGCCAAGATCAGGAAACCCAAGAGCACAGCCATGAATCATCCCGCGAAAAGCGCGGGATGGAGAAGAGTTGGCTGTGCCACAAGTGCGGAAACGAAGGAAGGTCCTCGCGCTCACTTCTTCACAGGCTGCAGCACGACATCAATAAGATTCGGATTCTGAAACTCCGTCCGCTCGCCCGCATGTTTTCCGGCGATCACCAAAAGCCTCGCGGACAACGGCTTGTTCCACTTCGCTGCCAGCGTCGCCACATCTCCCACGATCCGCGCAATTTCCTCCACACTGGTATCTCCCGGCAGCGGCACGGTGTCCAATCCCGTTGCGCATACTGCGGAATAGCTCAGAAGCGCATCAATCGATACATAGCCGTTATTCCAGCGCTCCGCGAGCCGCGGATCCTCCGCGATCGGCAGCATCAATCCCGAGTAACCAATCTTGCGGGCGGCAATGTCTTGCTTCAGCACCGACGTGATCGTTCCGGCGACCGTCATCGTTCCGCTCGTTCCGAAAGGCTGCTTCGAAAGCGCTTCGATGGCTTCCCCGATGGATGCGTCCTTCGAAGGTGCCGGCGAGAGGTCCTGCCCCAGATAAATCCATCCTTGTTCCTGGTCGATGCTGGATGCGACCGCTTCCGCATCGAACGCCTGCGGATACAACAGATCGATCATCCGCCGCCTGGCGGCGGGAATGTCCGGAGCATTTTCGAATGCGGCTTTCACCGTACCCGCCGATTGCAATCCGATGGTGAATTGCCGACCGCTACCGGTGTGATAGGCAGCGGGAAAAAAAGGCGAGTAGGGCGGGACGCTTGCTAACGCCGCGAAACGAAAATTCCCCTCGCTACGCTCCGTTTCCGAGAGTGATTTGATGACCCGTGCTGCGGCATTCACTGCCGGCCAATTTACGTTATCCGCCGAGGTGACTAGCAAGGATCCAAACAACGATTTCGTGTTCTTCAGAATGTCGGCCAGCAGTTGCGCCTGCGCGTCTCCATCGCCCTCCGCCACGTAGGCCGGGCCGATGGAAATCACCACTCTTTCGTGTTCCGCTAACGCGTCGAGGTTCTTGAAGAACTGGATCGTTTCGTCGTGAGACATTCCCTGCGTATATTCCGGAAACGGCTGCGTCGCGATGCGCAGCGTCTGCACGGTGTAGCCGCGCGATTCAAATTTCGTCTCCGCGTATTTCAGGAATTTCACCGCCTCCGCCATTTGAATCTGATAGCGGCCGCGCTCCAGATTGATGAACGCGGTGATGGCGCGGATCGGGGCCTTCGCGGGCGCTGGCGGAGCCTGCGCCGTCTGCGCGGCAACGCGCGTGACGTCTCCGACGAACAAATTCAGCAGCAACGCGGTGCAAGCAACCATTCTCAGCTTCGCCGGTATTTTCATATTCCTCACATAAACGCCGAAATGCCCGTAATCTTTTCTCCGATAATCAGCTTGTGAATATCGTTGGTGCCTTCGTAGGTGAACACGCTCTCCAGATTGTTCATGTGCCGCATGATGCAGTAATCGTCCACGATCCCGTTCGCCCCCAGGATATCTCGCGCCATTCGCGCGGTCTCCAGCGCGATGCGCACATTATTCATCTTCAACATGGAAATGTGCGTGGCATCCGCTTTGCCCTTATCCTTCAAGCGGCCCACATGCAGCGCCAGCAATTGCGCCTTGGTGATCTCCGTGATCATCCAGGCAAGCTTTTCCTGCACTAGTTGATGCGAAGCGATCGGCTTGCCCTCAAACTGTTTCCGCGTTTTCGCGTATTGCAGCGCGGTGTCGTAACAAGCCATCGCCGCCCCGATCGCGCCCCAGCCAATACCGTAGCGCGCTTGGTTCAAGCAGCTCAATGGACCCCGCAGCCCGGCGACTCCCGGCAGCAGATTCTCCTCTGGAATTTCGCAATCCGTAAAGGTCAGCCCGGAAGTCACCGAAGCGCGCAGCGACCATTTGCCGTGCACATCCCAGGTCTTAAATCCCGGCGTGCCTTTTTCCACCAGAAATCCGCGGATTTTGCCGTCCTCGGCTTTGGCCCAGACCACTGCAACGTCCGCCAGCGACCCGCTGGTAATCCACATCTTTTCGCCATTCAATACGTACTTGTTGCCCTTCTTCACCGCGCGCGCCAGCATCCCGCCCGGATTCGAGCCGAACTGCGGCTCGGTCAGCCCAAAGCAGCCGATCGCTTTCCCTTGCTTCAGCGGTGGCAGCCATTTTTCTTTTTGTGCGTCGGAACCAAAAGTGTAGATCGGGTACATCGCCAGCGCGCCCTGCACCGAAACAAAGCTTCGCAAACCGGAATCACCGCGTTCCAGTTCCTGCGTCATCAATCCATACGCGACGTTGCCCATCCCCGCGCAGCCATATCCGTGAAGGTTGGCGCCGAAAAATCCCAGTTCGCCAAGTTGTGGCACCAGGTGCATCGGGAAGGTTCCTTCCCGGCTGTGCTTTTCAATGATGGGAATGATTTCGTTGTCGACGAATTGCCGCGCGGTCTGCCGTACCAGTTTTTCTTCGTCGTTCAGTTGCGAGTCAAAATCAATAAAATCTACTCCAGCAAAAGAGGCCATCCGCTCTTCCTTTTCGCCCGCGCCTGGTGCTCCCACCCACCGCAGTTGCGTGTGGGCCTTGCGGTTTCTCCGCCTCGGTGCGGCGCCGCGCCGCCAGTGTAACAAGGCCGTTCTCGACGTGCCAACCTAGCGATGCCGCGGTCCGATGTGCGAGAGGCCAGTCAATCCCAAGAGCAGGAGCAGCCCCCCAAAAGTGAAGACCAAGTCGATGCCGTAAATCGGTCGGTGTTCTAAGAATCAACAGCAGCCTATGGATTCCGCTTCGTTTCGTGGCACACTCTATTTGTTCAGCGCCCGGCCCCAAGGCGCCTGCGGTTTCCTTGGCCAGCCTCCCAGCCTGCCAAAGTCGCCTCGGCTTATCCCTGTTCGGAACGTCAGTTTTCCGGCGTATTCAACTAGGGTGCCCAGCTTCTTTGGGTTGAGTAACTTCGGTTGAGTAATTCGGTTACCCAACTTCGCATGCCTTTGGGGGTGCAACATGACGGATGTCTGGAAAAGTCTTGAAGGCCAAATCGTTGGCCAGGTCTACGAACTGAAGGAATTTCTCGCGCTCACCGGGCATAGCGCCGTGTACCTCACCCAGCACGGTCCGGACTCCCGCAAAGCCGCCATCAAATTTATCTCCACCGATTTTCCTGAGCCCGAAAAACAACTGGACCATTGGCTGCTAGCCAGTTCACTGCGCCATCCCAATCTTTTGCAGGTGTTGGATTCCGGCCGCACCCGCCTGGCGCAGATGGATCTTCTCTACGTGGTCATGGAATTCGCTGATGAAGATCTCTCGCAGGTTCTTCCACAGCGTCCCCTCAGCCTGGAGGAAGCACAGGACGTTTTTCCTTCGTTGCTGGCGGCGCTTCGCTATCTTCACGCCAATTCCGTGATTCACGGGCACATCAGCCCGACCAACGTCATGGCCGCCGGCGACCAGCTCAAAATTTCCAGCGACGCCGTTATCCCCATGGGCCAGAACCGCTTGTCCTATCGCGAGCTGGATGGCTACGACGCTCCGGAATCCGCGAACACTCCGACGGCGGCTTCTGCGGACGTCTGGTCACTCGGCGCTACGCTGGTCGAGATTCTAACGCAACAGCCGCCGGTGCTGATGTCCGCTGGGCAAGCGGATCCTAAAGTTCCCGATACTCTGCCGCAACCGTTTCTCGATATCGCACGCCGTGCTTATGTCCACGATCCGGATGGGCGTTCGAAGATTCCGGAGATTTCCGCGCGCTTGAATCCCATGGCGGCTGCCGTGGCCGCAAACGCCGCGTCAGCTCCCGCTGCCTCGGCCGCTACCTTACCCATCCCAGCCGGTGTTTTGCCATCGCCCGTGCCGCCATCATCTATCTCGCCGCTTAGCGTGCCGCTTTCCACCGAACCCCCCATTCCTGCGGCAAAATTACAAACGCCAAGGGTTGATCTGACGCCCAGGTCGCAGGCCCAACGCCCGCCGCAAGCAATCGCCCTGCCGAACTACGTGATTCCGTTGCTCGCCGGTGTTCTGATTCTCGTGGCCATCTACGCGCTTCCGAAAATTCTGCGTCACCGCGATGATGTCACTTCCAACGCCGAAGTTTCCGCAGCGCCGCCGGTCGCGTCGGTCGCGCAGAATTCCGAAGTCCCGCAGGTTTCCTCCAAGCCGGAAGCGGCTCCGGAACGCCCGAATGTAAAACCCGCGCCCAAATCCGCGCCGGAGAAATCTCAAATCGCCCCCGAGAAATCGCAGCCGTCAGAGCCAACGCGAGCCGCGGCGCCTTCTTCAGCGCCGGCCGTGCTGCGCTCCGACGACCATTCGCCGAGTTTGGAAACGAAGCCCGCGCGCGCGTCGGCGGGCAAAGGCGATATTCTGGACCAGGTTCTGCCGCAAGCATCGGCCAAAGCCCTTTCCACGATCCATGGCACGGTGCGAATCGCTGTTCGCGCGCATGTCGATGCCGCAGGTAGCGTCACCAGCGCCGAACTCGACAGCCCTGCATCCAGCAAGTATTTTGCTGGACTCGCGGAAAACGCCGCGCGCAAGTGGGTTTTCTCCGCGCCAGAAGCAGATCAGCACAGCATTCCAAGCGAGTGGCTGATCCATTTCGAATTCACGCAGTCCGGCGCAAAGGCATCCGCTTCTCAAGTAATTCCCTGAAACTCCTAACTTGGAGTGCGGCGGCCGACCAGCCACCAAAAGAACCAGGCAGAGAACAAAAACGCAAAACGCCCGCCTAAGCCTTCGCAGCACTCAGGGTGAAGGCGTCCGCCACAAAAGCGGTGCCTCCGTCACATATCCGGGCTTTTTGCTCACCGCAGGTAAGCAGGTAAACTGATTCTTCACTACATTTGCTCGCCCTGAAGGGACAGATACGCTTGCCGAAACCCAAGACGACCGCCAACAATCTCATACGCAAACTCAATCCACAAATCCTCATCTTCGATGTGGACGGCGTGCTCATTGACGTGCGCGAGTCCTATTGGCGCTCCGGGCTGCAGACCGTTCAGCATCTAACCGGCAAAAAGGTAACTTGGGCGCAGCTATTTGAATGGAAACGCAAGCCGGGCAACAACGACGACTGGCAAATGGTCGCCGAGTGGGCTACTGCACTTGGGGTACCCACTACCTACGAACAAGCTCGTGCAGCATTCCAGCCGTTTTATTGGGGGAAGAATGGAAAGGCCGGAAACGTGGCCAAGGAAAAATTCGTTGTTCCACCCGCGCTAATCCAGAAGTGGGCCGCCAGCAGGGAACTGAATCTCTTCACCGGGCGCACCCGCCAGGAATTCTCCTATACCTTCGACAACTGGCCCAGCGCCTCGGCTTTCCGCACTATCATCACCATGGACGATGCCAGGAAGAAACCACACCCGGAGGGGTTGCGCATGATCCTGGCTGGGCGCGACCCGCGTACTGCGCTCTATCTCGGTGACAACATTGATGATGCCCTAGCGGCTAAAGCTGCGCGCGTTCCCTTTGTGGCCATCCTGCCGAAGTCTTCCTCGGATTACCGTCAGCGAGCCAGGAAGTTTCGGGAATTGGGTGCACTTGCGCTACTCGACCGTGCTCGCGAACTTCACAGCTTGCTGGTCGCCTAAACGTCCCTTCTGGTTCCCGACCATTCGCACACCCCAAGCAGCCTTTTCCATCCCTTTTCGAATCTCACTGGGCAAGATAAGCTGTCCCTTGGCTGGCGGGGAACCATCTGCTTTCTCGATGGGAATTTCCGTCAAGGAAGGCTATCTTCTCAGCGGAGCAACGAGTGAGCGGAGCAGGAAGGTGCGCATGAGCATGACAGGGAAAACACTCCAACTTGGCGCGACGGTTCTCTTTTCGGGCCTCTTTTTGGCCACTGTTGGCTTGGCCCAGGCCCCTCCGGGCCCCATCGCTCCTACCGAACCTCCGGCCGGTTACAATCCGGCGCCTCCCCCAAAGCCGGTTCAAGTTACTCCGCGGAAAAACATGATGGGAGCCT
>Ga0210383_10000584_pt1 | contig 33473 bp, 26 predicted proteins | sample IncBWC14OmetaG_FD_160072 | JGI IMG/M metagenome (GOLD analysis project Ga0210383, IMG submission 160072) | Forest soil microbial communities from Barre Woods Harvard Forest LTER site, Petersham, Massachusetts, United States - Inc-BW-C-14-O ... | reverse complement strand
ATTGCGGCGAGTGATGCGGGACCGCTCGACGCAGGATTGCTTCGGACTCTGAAGGGGCACCGCTGGGATCGCACGCCGCAGCCCTGGTCGGACTAGCTAGCTATTCAGAATGCCTTCGGTCGTGATTCGGCTGGCCTTGCAGATTTCTTCCGCGACTTTAACCACTGCGTCACTGCCGCGGACGGGTCCCTCTTCTTCTGCCATCACCGAACTGGCAGCCAGGGTGAACAGAAGAGCATCCTCCTGTTTGTCGAAATAAAGAACCACCTGATTCGCTGCCATGCTCGTACCTCCTACTGAGCTTCTAAGACTGACCCTTCCTAAGAATGATAGGCCGATACCGGGTGAGAATGACGTTATCTCTTTTGGTGCGCCTTACTCGGAAGGGCAAATGTCTGGATTTTGGAGCCGACTCGGGGCTTGAACCGGCACAGGCACCGCCTTGAAAATGCTACATTGGAGTTCCTATGTCCGCCCCTGAATCCCGGTTCGTGAAGGCCTGCAAGCGGCAACCGGTGGACCGTACGCCGGTCTGGTTCATGCGCCAGGCTGGCCGTTATATGCCGGAGTACCGAGCCGTTCGCAAGCAATATTCGCTGATTGAGATTTGCAAGAAGCCAGAAGTCGCCGCCGAGGTGACGATTACGGCGGCCGAGGCTCTGGGCGTGGACGCCGCGATCATCTTCGCCGACCTGCTGCTGCCGCTCGAAGTGATGGGGTTGCCCTTTCATTTCTCAGCCGGCGAAGGTCCCGTCATCGAGAAGCCAGTCCGCACCACAGAGGATGTCACTCGCCTGCGCACGGATCGAGCGGCTGATCTGGGATATGTTTCCGATGCGATCCGCCTCGTGTGCAAGCATTTCGGATCGCGCCTGCCGGTGATCGGCTTTTGCGGCGCGCCATTCACCCTCGCCAGCTACATGATCGAAGGTGGTGGCTCGCGCAACTATATTCACGCCAAGAAGATGATGTATTCATCCCCGGCCGCCTGGGATGAACTTTTACAAAAGCTGGTTACGGTTGTCTCGGAATATGCAGCTGAGCAGGTGCGTGCCGGCGCTGACGTCATCCAGATTTTCGACAGCTGGGTCGGTTGCCTCAGCGTCGAGGATTATCGCCGCTACGTGTTGCCGCGCACCACCGAACTGGTAAAGGCATTGCGGGAGACCGGCGTGCCAATCATTTATTTCGGGACGGATAGCACTACGCTTCTACCTTCGATGCGAGAAACCGGCGCGGAAGCGATTGGGCTCGACTGGCGGATTCCTCTCGATGAGGGCTGGCGAAGCCTCGGCTACGACTGTGCCGTGCAGGGCAATCTGGATCCAGTTTTGCTGTTCGCCGATTGGAAGGAACTCAAGTCGCGCGCCGAAGATATTCTCCGTCGCGCAGCCGGGCGCCCCGGGCACATTTTTAATCTGGGTCACGGCATCTTGCCGGAAACTCCGGTCGACAATGTAAAGGCGTTAGCAGAATTTGTCCAGGAACGCTCGGCGAATGTCATCCTAGCTCCGCGATGAGGAATGTAGATTGGTTAACCCAGAACAAACCGCGGTCCTCCTGCTTGCTCATGGCAGCCCTGACTCGGTGGATGAAGTGCCGGAATTCCTGCTCCGAGTGACTGGTGGCCGTCCGCTTCCGCCGCCCGTAGTCGAAGAGGTAAAACATCGCTACGGCCTGATCGGGCGTTCCCCGCTTACTGAACTCACGCTGAAGCAAGGAGAACTTCTGGCGCGCGAATTGGAATTGCCGGTGTACGTCGGGATGCGGAACTGGAAGCCGTTCGTCGCCGACGCATTGCAAACCATGGCCTCAGATGGCATCGGGCATGCCATCGCTATCTGCCTGGCACCGCAGAATTCGCGCACCAGTGTTGGGCTCTACCGCTCCTCCCTGACAACCGATCCGGGAATCGCTTTTAGTGTCGATTTCGTCGAATCCTGGCACGATCATCCGTTGCTGATCAAAGCCTTCGCAGAAAAACTTCGCAGCGGATGGGATCGCGCTTGCCGGGAGATGGGAACAGAAAAAGTTCCCATCATTTTTACCGCGCACAGCGTCCCCGAGCGCACGATTGCTGAGGGCGATCCATACGAGAGCCAGGCCAAAGAAACCGCTTTCCTCGTGGCGCAGGAGGCCGGCTTAAGGCCCGAAGGCTGGACGTTCGCGTTTCAGAGTCAGGGCATGTCGGGCGGAGCGTGGCTGGGACCGCGTGTGGAAGATACGATTCTCGCTTTGAAAGAAAAAGGTCATCGTGGCGTTTTCCTTCAGCCCATAGGATTCCTCTGCGACCACGTCGAAGTGCTTTATGACATCGACATCGGTTTTAAGCAGTTCGCGGATCGCGAAGGCATGCGCCTGTGGCGCGCCGAGTCGTTGAATGATTCGCCGTTGCTGGCAGCGGCCCTGGCCGATGTTGCCAGGTCGCGCCTGGTCCATGCTGCATGAAACGCATCGCGATTATCGGCGGCGGAATCTCCGGGCTGTCCGCTGCCTTCACGCTTGAAAAACAGCGGCGCGCGGGAACGTCGCTGGAGTATGTACTTTTCGAGTCGAGCCCTCGTCTCGGCGGAGTTCTGGTGACCGATCACGTGGACGATTGCCTGCTGGAAGCCGGCCCTGATTCGTTTCTCACAGAGAAGCCCTGGGCCAGCGAGCTCTGCCGTGAAGTCGAACTTGGCGACCAACTCATCGGCTCGAACGACGCCGATCGGAAAACCTACATTTTGACCAAGGGGAAGTTGGTGCCTATCCCGGACGGCCTGATGTTCATGGTTCCAACAAGAATTACTCCGACCATGCTGTCGCCGCTATTTTCGGGCCGCGCTAAACTGCGCATGGCGCAAGAGTGGTTTCATCCGCCGCGCAAGGCCGATGCCGACGAGACGGTTGCCGCATTCGTCGAGCGCCACTATGGTCCTGAGATGGTGGATCGCCTCGCCGATCCGCTGCTTTCCGGAGTGTATGGTGGCGAGGCCAGTCAACTGAGCGTTCGCGCTGTTCTACCGAGATTCGCTGAGATGGAAGCCACCCATGGCAGTCTGGGCCGTGCCATGCTGGCCGCGCGCAAGAAACTGGCGCTCACCTCGAGGGCTCCGGCCAAGCCGCTTTTCACTTCTCTGAAAGACGGCATGCAGCAGATGGTTGATGCAGTCGTATCTCGGCTCCCTGCATCTGCGCTGCATCTCGACACTCCGGCCCAAGGCGTTCTGCGGCAGGACAGCAGCTGGGTTGTTTCCGCGGGCTACGCCTCCGACCAATTCGACGCGGTGATCGTGGCGACTCCCGCGCAGTTGTCCGCAGAGCTCTTAGCGATGGCAAGCGCCGAGCTTTCCTCTGAGCTTCAAGGCATACAGTACACGTCGTCGGTCACTGTGAACCTCGGCTACGACCGGAGCGTGCGTGCATCTCTGCCGCCGGGCTTCGGTTTTCTTGTGCCCCGAAGCGAAGGAAAACGCATGCTTGCGGCGACTTTTGTGCACAACAAATTTCCCCACCGGGCGCCGCAGGAGCGGGCGCTACTTCGCTGCTTCATCGGCGGTGCGCGCAACGAGCAGGTTCTTGCAGCCCTGGACGAAGAAGTTGTCCAAATTGTTCGTGAAGAGCTTCGGCAGATCATCGGACTTCAGGCTGATCCACTTTTCACCCGCGTCTATCGCTGGAAGAATGCCATGGCTCAATACGGCGTGGGACACCTGGAGCGGTTGCAACGTATAGAAGCCTTGTTGCAAAAACTTCCTGGAATTGCGCTGGCCGGCAACGGGTATCGCGGAATCGGAGTGCCTGATTGCGTCCGCTCGGGAAGTGAGGCAGCCAATAAAACCTTACTTGCCCTTGGATTGTCAGAATCAATCCCAACTGGCATCGCTTCCTGATAGCTTCCAAATTACTCCCGTAACCGCCAGTAACCCTCTTTCGTTGCAGAAACCTCCCGCCAGGTTCAGGGTTAATGCATAGTGGGGTATTCCGTATGAAACTAATTCTAAGCGCGGCCGCTCTCGCACTGTTGACATCGCTGCTGCTTTGGGGACAACAGCCAGAATCGCAGAACAATATGAACGCATCCGAAATGCACGATATGCCGGGAATGGGCAACGAGGGCAGCGCGCACGCCATGCACTCCATGGAAGGCCGTCACATGGATATGGGCCCGCACATGAAGATGACCACTACGCGCGAGATCAAGCCGGGTGATCAGGAAAAGGCCGACCAGGTAGTCGACGCCGCCCGCAAGGTCGCGGCAAAGTACGGGGACTATAAGGTCGCCTTGGCCGATGGCTACAAAATCTTCCTGCCGAACCTGCCGCAGAAGCAATATCACTTTACAAACTACTGGTACGGCTTCGAAGCGAGTACGCACTTCAATCCTGACCACCCCACTTCGCTGCTTTATGAGAAACAGGGCGAAGGTTACAAGCTCATCGGAGTGATGTATACCGCGCCCAAATATGCGAGCGAGGACGATCTCGACTCCCGCATTCCGCTCAGCATCGCCCAGTGGCATGCTCACGTAAACCTGTGCGTTCCTCCCGCTGATCGGAAAAAAGAGATGTGGGGACCGCAGCCGCAATTTGGCCTGCAAGGCTCAATCTCGACGAAGGAAGCCTGCGATGCCTCCGGAGGCAAGTTCATGCCGCAGATCTTCGGATGGATGGTGCACGTTTATCCGTTCGAGCAAAAACCGGAGGATGTCTGGTCGGTCGAACGGCAGGCACACAACCACATGGATTAAGAGGGGTTCACGGAGTAGCTTCCTCTATCGCTTCCCCAAGCTTTTCCACCGCCCAGGCGATTTGTTCCGCGGTGATGACAGCCGGAGGCGCGATGAGGAGATGATCGCCCTCAACTCCATTCACGCAACCCTGCATGGGATAAACCAGCAACCCTCGCTCCACGGCGGCCTCAGCCACACGACCGGCGAAATTTAGTTCTGGCGCAAAAGGCTGCTTCGTCGCTTTATCTGCAACGAACTCCACACTCCACAACAATCCAATACCGCGGACATCGCCGACCGCCTTTACTTCGCGCAAGGTTTCGAGTTTCGATCTCAATATTGCTGCCGTTGAACCTTGACGCTCTGAATCTGCCGTGCGCAATAGTTCCCGCGCTTGCATGATCCTCAACACGGCTCTGCCTGCCGCCAACGAAACTGGATGCGAGTTGTAGGTGAAACCGTGCAGAAAGGCCCCGGATCCTTCGGCAATCGCGTCGGCGACTTTCTTCGAAACCAAAACCGCACCCAGCGGCGCGTATCCGCTCGACAAACCTTTGGCCGTGACCAAAATGTCCGGCGCAACTCCCCAATGCGCGACCGCGAAGTTCCTCCCAGTGCGGCCCATGCCGGTCATTACTTCATCGGCGATCAGGAGAACGCCACGCCTGCGGCAGATCTCGGCCACACTCTGCAAATAATCGGGTGGAGGGACGACCGCGCCCAGTGTTGCACCGCTGACTGGCTCTACGATGAAGGCCGCAACCGCATCATTTGCATCTTCAATTGCCTTCTCCAACTCGGCGGCATACTCTTGCCCGCAACGGCGACAGCTATCGGTGCAGTCAAACGCACAACGGTAGCAATAAGGAAATGCGACGTGCGCGAACTCCCGCACCATCGGAAGATAAATTTCACGCCGACGCTTGTTACCCGAGACTGACAACGCTCCCAGCGTCGACCCGTGATAGCTCTGCCCGCGGCTGATCACTTGATAACGTTGGGTCTGGCCGATCTCCATCTGAAACTGCCGTGCCAGCTTAAGCGCGGTTTCGACGGACTCCGAGCCGCCGCATGTGAAGTACACGCAGCCGCCTTCAAAGTTGTCGCCGGCGAACTCGAGCAACTCCGCCGCGTATTCTTCAGCTACAGGCGTAGTGAACTGACTGCTGTGAACGAACTCCAATCGCTTCGCCTGCGCCGACATCGCTTCCGCGATCTCCGGCACTCCGTGGCCGATGAAATTCACCGCCGCTGATCCGGAGAAATCGAGATATTGCTTGCCACGTGCGTCCCACAAATACACACCTTCACCACGCACAGCGGGGGGGAACGTCTTGCGGAACGAGCGACGAAGAAGAGCAGAACGAGACCGATCGACCGCAGTAGAGTCCGGCACGTCTCGGATTATCCGGCGGTCTGTGTGCAGGTGTCAAAAAGCATCACGTCCGAGGAACCATGCGGCCAATTAAAGATAGCGGCAGGCGCCGTGTAGAATCGCCCTTGGATGGCGAATTCCGCACATGATTCTCAATCCAGCAAGATGAGCGTCTCAGCCCGCTGGCTGCGTCTCTTTCGGCCATCTCATCAGCACACCGCGTTTTCCGCCACCGTGTTGTTGATGACCGCGATGGTGCTCTCACGCATAGTCGGATACCTGCGCGAGGCTTACACTGCCTGGGCATTTGGAGCCGGACCGACGACCGATGCGTACATTGCGGCTTTTCAGATTCCCGATTTTTTGGCCTATCTGGTTGCCGGTGGAACGATTTCCATCACCTTCGTTTCCATCTATACCCGCTTTCTCGCAGAAAAAAGAGAGGAAGACGCACAGAAAACCTTCTCCGTAATTATCACAATCATGACTCTGGTGTTGGGCATCGGCGTACTGCTAGCCGAAATCTTCGCACCTCAGATCACGCGGCTCATGTTTCACAACTTCAAGCCCGAGCAGCTTGATCTTTGCGTGCATCTGACGCGCATTCTGCTGCCTGCCCAGATTCTGTTTTACGTCGGCGGAGTAGTTTCCGCGGTATTGTCGTCGCGACGGCTCTTTTTGTTTCCAGCGTTGGGACCACTGATCTATAACGGCTTCATCATCCTTGGCGGCGTCACGCTTTCTCATTCATTCGGAATCGCCTCGCTCGCGTATGGGGCACTGGTCGGCACTTTCGTCGGACCATTCCTCATCAACGCAATCGGCGCGGCGCGCGTCGGCACTGGCTACAGCATCTCGTTCGATGTGCGCAATTCCGCCTTTCGCGAATGGGTTCGCATGTCGATTCCTTTGATGATTGGAGTTTCGCTGGTTAGTGCCGATGACTGGATTCTGCGTTACTTCGCCTCGGATTCGGCGGGCGCGATCAGCCACATCAACTATGCCAAGCGCTTGTTAGCCGTACCCATAGCGATTCTAGGACAAGCAGTTGGGCAGGCTTCGTTGCCGTTCTTTGCTCGCCTGTTCGGCGAAAAACGCATGCAGGAATTCGCCGACACCGTAAACGGATCGGTCTATCGCACCGCCGCTGCTGCTCTCCTCGCTTCGAGTCTGATGATGGCAGCAGCGCTCCCGTTGATCGATCTGGTTTACCGGTTGCCGCACGGACGCTTCTCGTTCACAGACTCGCAGGCCACTGCTACCTACTTCTTTTGGTTTTCACTATCGCTGGTGTTCTGGTCGGCACAAGGTCTTTATGCCCGCGCTTTTTACGCCGCCGGAAACACGCTTACACCGATGGTGGCCAGCAGTCTGATCACGGTCGCATCCCTGCCTATGTATCGAGCTCTTTACCATGCCTTCTCGTCGGTGGGGCTTGCGTTAGCCTCCGACCTTGGCATCGCAGCCAACTGTCTGGCAATGGGAGTTCTGCTGCACCAGCGCAAATTAGTTCGATGGGATCAGTTGCAGTGGAGAGAGTTGGGAAAAGCCGCCATCACCGCAGCCGTTGCAGGATTGCTGAGTTATCGGGTCGCAAGCGCCATCATGGTCAGTGGCAGCCGCGTCGCCGACGTCGAAGCCTTGGGTTTGATTGGCATCACCTGGGCAGGAGCGGTTGCAGCCGGACTTTGGTTGACCAGATCTGAATTGCCGGGCGATCTACGCCGGCGCAGCGGAACCACCATTCCACGCGTGGTGGAGACACAAGCAGAGGCACTTTCGAAAGGGATTCAGCCGTAGACAGGGTTCCGCTGTTCAGGTCCCGGACATCGCATCCGAGACCTGAGATCCGGAATCTATGCGCGAGCGGCAGCGGCTTCGGTAGACACAACTGGCGTTTTTACTTCTTCGCCATTTGGTTTCTGGCCGCCTTTGCGGATGTCAATGCCGCCTTTGAAGAACGCGCCGTCTTCAATCGAGATGCGAGCCGCCACGACGTCGCCCGTAAGCGAGCCGTCGCTGCGGATGTCAACGCGATCGCTGGCAGTAAGGTTGCCGCGTACTTTGCCCAGCACCACAATTTCGCGAGCGTTGATATTCGCGGCGACCACGCCATTGCGTCCGACTGTGACCCGGTTTCCGGCGAGGTTGATGGAACCTTCCACGCGACCGTCAATATAAAGCGACTCCGAACCGGTCACTTCGCCTTTGATCACCAGCGATTTCCCGATCGTCGCCTGATCGGCCGTGCTGGCCGCAACCGCTGGACGCGGCGCCCCGATGGGCTCGCTTGGAGTTAAAGTCACCGGAGTAGAAACCGCGGGACGCTCGGGCTCGCCTGGCCGCGATGGGGTTGCAGAAGGCTGATTAGTGGGTTTCCACATGTCAAAAAATTCCTTTCCTCACGAGTAGATTAAGGGTCAAACCCGCATTTTGGTGACCAAACGAATTCTACTCCCGCTGCTGGTCTCAAGTCTTGTGGAAATTCTGTGTTGTCTACAGTTTTCGACCCTTTCGTAACCATCTTAGGCAACGGGGTGCAGCAGCCCAGTGTGGATGTAATTCCTCCCGTCGAGTGCACTTCTTATACGTCCCCACACGTCGCGGCGACTGGTCGGCAACGTCGAGTATTATTGATTGAATTAAAGACGATCCACAATCTTGGACAAACTCTCCGATTCCGCCATTCTGAAGAAAATCGAAAGGCAGCCCAAAGGCGCTGCCGGCTTCAAACAACTGGTGCGAGAATTAGGACTGCACGGTGCCGCACGCCAGGCCCTCTCCGAGCGCTTGCAACATCTCGTGAGCGCCGGCACTCTGATGAAAGTCGATTCCGACCGCTACGCGATTCCGAAGGCCGCTGCAAGCAAGAATGCTCTGGTCGGACGGTTGAGCATGCATCGCGACGGCTACGGGTTTGTCACTCCCGATGCGGCCACGCTCGACGCGGGACTGAAGGCAAGGCTCTCCGGAGACGTTTTCATTCCGCCACCCGCAGTGGGATCTGCGATGCACGGAGACCGCGTGCTGGTCGAGGTCGGCACAATCCGTCCCGACGGCCGCGCAGAAGGACGCATCGTGCGGCCAGTCGTCCGCGCCCACGGCACCGTCGTCGGAATTTTCCACTATGGCAATCGCGGCAACTACGTGACTCCGATCGACCAAAAGATTTCGCAAGAAATCGTAATCCCGTCAGGCATGGAAGTTCCCGGTAACCCCAGCCTCTCGCCCGCTATCCCGAGCGCGTCTCGCCCTCGGAAATCTGTCGATCGCGTCTTAGGTGACGAAGCCGCTCGCCGCACTGAATGGGACGACCTCGAAGGCGTAGTCGTAGATGTCGAAATCACCGACTGGCCGTCGGCCACGCAAAATCCACGCGGCAGAGTGGTTGAAATTCTGGGCTACGAAGATGATTTCGGAGTCGACGTCGAGGTCATCATCCGCAAATTTCATCTGCCGCATCGTTTTCCGCCGGAAGTCCTCGATCAAGCGCAAAGCATTGAACCGATCATTCCGGCGCCAGAAGTCGAGAGACGCCGTGATTTTCGCGCTCTCCCGATTGTCACCATCGACGGCGAAACCGCGCGCGACTTTGACGACGCCGTTACCGTCCGGCAAATCGAAGGCGGCAACTACGAACTCCAGGTGCATATCGCGGACGTGGCCCATTACGTCACGCCTGACTCTGCGCTCGATCAAGAGGCACGCCTGCGCGGCACCAGCGTCTATTTTCCCGATCGCGCCGTGCCCATGTTACCGCTGGAGCTCTCAACCGATATCTGCAGCCTGCGCCCGCAAGTGGATCGACTGGTGCTTTCCTGCGTGATGAAAATCGACCACCGGGGCGAGATTCTTGGCTATGAGTTGAATGAGGGAATTATCCGTTCGGCCGAGCGCATGACCTATACCGACGTCAATGCGGTGATTGAGGGCGATGCCGGCGCGCGAAAGCGTTATGCGAGTCTTGTCGGAACCTTTGAGATGATGCGCGACTTAGCGCTGATCCTGAAGCGCAAGCGCGAGCGGCGCGGATCCATCGATTTCGACTTGCCAGAGCCCGTCATCGAATTCGATGAGTTCGGTCTGATGAAGAGCATCAGCCGTTCGGAGCGCAACATCGCGCATCGCCTGATCGAAGAGTTCATGCTCTCGGCAAACGAATGCGTCGCCGCTTATCTGGAGAACAAACGCGTCGCTTCGATTTATCGCATTCACGAGAAGCCCGATGCCAAGCGCGTCTATGATTTCGAGGTGATCGCCGCGGCCTTCGGATATTCGCTGGGCGTGGGCGCACTGCCCATTGAGCGAGTGCGTTTCAAATCCGAGCGGCGCGCGAGCTACGGAACCGGCAAACGTGCCCGCGAAATCGAAATCCCGAAAGAAGTTCACATTACTCCGCGCATGTATCAGAAGTTGACTGAGAAAATTGCAGGCAAGCCCGAGGAAAGAATTCTCTCATTCCTGATGCTGCGCTCATTGAAGCAAGCCCGCTATTCCGAGGAGAACCTCGGACACTTCGCGCTGGCAGCACCCACATATACCCATTTCACGTCGCCCATCCGCCGCTATCCCGACTTAATCGTCCACCGCATCCTGAAAGAAGTATTGCGTGATGGTGCGGCGCAGACGCCGTCGCTCGCGAGCGCTGCAAAGACTGACACCCCCTCCCCCTGGTCCAAGCGCCGCGACCCCGCCGTCCATCGCGAGTCGCTCGCACCTGTTACCGGCCCGATTCCTCTCGAAGAGCTTCACGAGATCGCCGAAGAATCCAGCCGATCCGAACGTCGCGCCGACGATGCCGAACGCGACCTGATGGAATGGAAGAAGGTCAAGTTCATGGAAGACCGGGTCGGCGAAGACTTCGACGGCCTGATCATCAGTATGACCAAATTTGGATTCTTCGTCGAACTCACCGATTTATTTATCGAAGGGCTGGTCCCGCTCGACTCGTTAACCGACGACCGCTACATTTACCACGAAAACACTCGCGAGATCATTGGCCAGCGTAACCGCAAGACCTACGGCCTGGGACAGAAGATTCGCGTGCTCGTGGACCGCATTGACCCAGTCGAGAAGAAAATCCAATTCGCAGTGTTCGAAGAAAAACCGCAGCGTTCTCCTAAACGAAAACGGAAGAAATAGCGGCCCGCTTTGCCGTTCAAAACGTGGTAAACTCTCGTCCCCAGCGGGGTTGACTCCGCAGCAAGTGCTGTTATGCCTGAACCGCTCGCCAAGAAAGTCCTCCTGATCGGCTGGGATGCGGCCGATTGGAAAGTGATTAATCCTCTTCTCGATCAGGGCTTGATGCCCACGCTGGACGATTTCATCAACCATGGTGTGATGGGGAATCTGGCGACCTTGCGGCCCATCCTTTCTCCCATGCTGTGGAACTCGATTGCCACCGGCAAGCGTGCCAACAAGCACGGCATTCACGGATTCATGGAGCCGGACACGCAGAACGGCGGCATCCGGCCGGTATCGAGTACTTCGCGCAAGGTGAAAGCGATTTGGAATATTCTCACCCAGCGCGGCTTCAAGACTCACGTCCTCGGCTGGTTTGCCGGGCACCCTGCGGAGCCGATCAGCGGCATCTCGGTTTCCGATCTTTATCCGTACGCGACCGCACCGCAGGATCAGCCTTGGCCGCTGCCGCCGGGTGCGGTCCATCCAGAAAATCTGCGCGATACTTTCGCCGAGCTGCGCATGCATCCCGCAGACGTGACCGAAGCCGCCATTCTTCCCTGGATTCCACGTGCCGCGGACGTTGATCAGGAAAAAGACAAAGGGCTGATTTCGTTTGCCAAGATCCTTTCAGAAAATTGTTCCATCCACAATGCCGCTACCTGGATTCTGCAAAATGAACCTTGGGATTTTTTGGCTGTCTATTACAACGGTATCGATCACTTCTGCCACGGATTCATGCACTACCATCCGCCGCGTATGGAAGGGATTCCCGAAGACCGATTCGAGATTTACAAAGATGTAGTGAACGGAGCTTATCGTTTCCACGACATGATGCTGGAAACGTTGCTGAATCTGGCAGGTCCGGACACTACCGTGTTGCTGGTCTCCGACCACGGCTTCCACTCCGATCATCTTCGTCCCCGCGGCATCCCGGCCGAGCCTGCAGGGCCAGCGGTTCAGCATCGGCCCTTCGGAATCTTCTGCATGAAAGGTCCGCACATCCAGCAAGACGAGCGTATTTACGGCGCGACCCTTTTGGATGTGACACCGACAATCCTCACACTCTTCGGTTTGCCTGTCGGTCAGGATATGGATGGTCGCGTGTTGGTGCAGGCTTTCGGAGAACCGCCGCAGATTACCCGCATCCCGAGTTGGGAGCAGGAGCCCGGCGAATGTGGAATGCATCCCAGCGATCTGCGGATGGATCCAGCTGCGGCACAAGCGGTTCTGCAACAATTTGTGGCGCTAGGTTACATCCAGCCGCCCAGTGAAGATCAAAGCAAAGCCGTGGCCAGCGCTGTGCGTGAAGCCAACTACAATTTGGCCCGCGATTACTTGGACTGTGGCCGTCCCGGCGACGCTCTGCCGCTGCTGGAAGAACTGGCCAGGAATGATCCCAAGCAGACTCGTTTTCAAATGCATCTGGCGCAGTGTTATCTGGCGCTGAACCGCCGCGACGCCGCCAAGCAAATTCTGCAAGCGCTCATTACAGCAGACTTGAATCCACCGGAACCCGAGGAGGTGAAGGGCGAGGAGGCAGAGCAGATCAATGCAACATTACCGCAAACTTCGCCTCACGAGGCGACAACGCCCGAACCATCAAGCGAGACAGACAAGCAGCCGAATCCTCGGCCATGGGCCGACCTGCTGATGGGCGTCATTAATTTTGAAGAAGGAAACATGGAAGCGGCGCTCACCAGCCTGCTTAAAGCGGAACAATCTGACCCCCGCCTCCCCAACCTGCATTTGCGAATCGGCGAAACATATTTACGTCAGAAGCGAACAGAAGACGCCGACCGCGCCTTTCAGCAAGCTTTGGACATCGACGGCGACAGCCCAGAGGCCCATCTGGGTTTGGCCATGGTACGGCTGCGTCAACGCCGCAACGAGGAGGCGGCCGAACAGGCCTTACTGGCCGTAGGTCTGCAACACTTTCTGCCGCTCGGTCATTTTTATCTCGGCGTAGCACTCGCGCGCTTGGGTCATCGTCAGCGTGCCATGCTCGCGTTCGAGACTTGCCTGAGCATGCTTCCAGGACTGGTTGCCGCACACCGCTGGTTGGCGGCGTTGCACAGCCAACCGGGCGGCGATCTTGACAAAGCGGTCCGGCACCGCAGCCTTTACGCGCAGCTCATGCAGCAGAGAAAAACGAGAGTGCAAGTGTGATCACGATCGTCTCAGGCTTGCCGCGTTCCGGCACTTCGCTCATGATGCAGATGCTGGCGGCGGGCGGGATGCCGGTTCTCAGTGATGGTGAGCGCCAGGCCGACGCCGACAATCCTCGCGGCTACTTTGAATGGGAGCGCATCAAGTTCTTGCCGAAGGAGCCACAATATATATCGGAAGCCGAAGGCAAGGTTGTAAAGGTAATCTCGCAGCTTCTTTTCGCGCTACCGGCCGGCCGGGAGTACCGCCTCGTATTTATGCAGCGCCCACTCCCCGAGGTCGTCGCCTCCCAGGCCGAGATGATTCGACGGCGCGGTACGATTGGGGCAAATTTAGCTCCTGCGGCTCTGATGGGCGGATTGGGAGCCCACTTGAATCAAGTAAACGCCTGGCTGCGGGACAAGGCCATGATGTCGGTGCATCGCGTGGAGCACCACGACGTCCTCGGTGAGCCGCTCCGGGTCTCGGAATCCATCCAGCAGTTTCTGAACTACCCGCTAGACACAGTCGCGATGTCACAACAAATCGACCAGTCACTCTACCGCCAACGAATCACATAGCCGCGGACGCCTCGTCCGGGAACAGCTCAAAACTCGAAGTACCCGCCAGAAGCCGCACGACGAGAACCGCCATCACTTCCAGTCGCCGGAAGCAAGCCCGTAATTCCGCGCAGGCTTTCCCACGCTGCGTGGTTCAGCGCCGGGTCCGAACCGACGAGATCGCGGATCATATTCCAAGCCGCGATGTTGAGCGCGCCTTCAGGTGGAGGTCCCATCGCCAAAGAAACCGAGCACTGCGGACAGAAACAGATGCGCTGGGCCGAGGATTTCTGCCGCGGCCTTATTCCCACCGTCTGCGCGAACATATATACCGCAACGGATTTGTGTCCTGCATCGAGTTCCCGATTGCATCGCAGGCAATACAAGTTTTCCAAAGCGTCCTCCTGGCGGCCAGTTGCGGCCAAGAAGAAATACTGTTGCCATGGGCCAGCTGATCGCAAGTATGCAGAAGGATTCCCGTAAGCCAAACTCAAAAAGCCAGCACTGATTTACGTCACCCTCGAGACGTCGGCTCCGTGAACCAAGCTGTGCTCTAGCCAGACGCTTACATCATCATGCACTCTTCTGCTATGCGCGCTGATGCGATGGACGGAAGCAAATCACGTTTGATCACCCGCTGGTCGCCGGCCCGTACGCATCCCGCTTCAGCCAAGGTTCTTCGCCTGTCGCAACTTCGCAAGCTTCGCAGATGTGCGCAGGTCGCCGCCGTTTGCTATCGTGTGCGCCCCAGCGGCATCGAATTTCTCCTGGTGCGAACCAATAGCGGGCATTGGACTTTTCCCAAAGGCAAAGCCGAGCCGGGATTGACACACGCTCAGGCAGCAGCCCTCGAAGCATTCGAAGAGGCCGGAGTTCATGGCCGGATGGAGGAGGCTTCGTTCACGCGGTACGTTCGTCGCAAACGTGGCGCGGAGCGCGATTCCGCCGGAAATGCCGTCAACGAAGAACTCGCTGTGCAGGCGCACCTTTGCGAGGTTTCGCGGCTCGAACCGCCACAGGAAGCCAATCGGCATCCCACATGGTTTTCACCCGAAAAGGCAAAACGCCGCTTGCGTGAAGACCGCTCGTCACAGTTTGCCGCCGAACTGGCCCGCGTCGTCGACCGCGCCGTAACCCGCATACAGCGACTAAGAGGAATAAGCGCGGCAAAATGACGGACTGCGCCATGTGCCGTGCGCCGGACCTGCTGAGACAGCCTCGACAACGCACCTACGGACGAACCTGAAAGACCGTCCCACGGTTCCATAGCTGGCCCTGATGTCGCACACGCGATCGAAGCTTCCGGGTCGATATTCACTCTGCCTTGCGCCCGCATCGCGGCACGGCACCCGGAATAAAATAATGCACACAGCAGCACTGCTCAGACCATCTCGCCGGACGGATCGCCTTTGAGCTCACACGTTTCCCTTGATTTATTTGGTGGCGGCGGGAGGACTCGAACCTCCGACCTACGGATTATGAGACCGTCGCTCTAACCACCTGAGCTACACCGCCACGGCGTACAAACTTGTGAGGGAACAGGAGTGGGATAAGCCGTGCCTTGGCTTGATCGGGTTTCCCACACGGCCAACGACCGGGAAAGTCTTGGGCCTGCTGAATTCATTCTAAGAGTCGGCGCGAAAGAGTGTCAAACCCTGCAAGCTCGCCACCAACGACGCGGACCGAGTCTTCTATTGCAACCAATCGGCGGAAAATTGACACTGGTTGCATGAAAGCCATTGCAGTCATCCCGGCGCGGCTGGCCTCTACGCGGTTGCCGCGAAAAATGTTGCGCGAGATTGCAGGCAAACCTCTGCTCGCGCGGGTTTATGAGGGAGTTCGTGCCTCACCGCTTTTGCACGATGTCATCGTCGCGACGGATTCGGACGAGATCATGCAAGTCTGCCATCAGCATGGGTGGAATGCGCGCATGACCTCACCCGAACATCGCAGTGGCACCGAACGCGTGCGCGAGGTCTCCGACTCGGTTACCGCGGATGTCTACCTAAACGTGCAGGGAGATGAGCCTTTAACCCGGGCCGAGCATATTGCCGCGCTGCTGGAGTTGATGAAGGATCCGAAAGTTCAAGTGGGTACGTTGATGACTCGGGCTTCAGCCGAAGATATCGACAATCCTAATGCGGTGAAGGTTGTAACCGATTCCTCGGGAAAGGCCCTGTATTTTTCGCGAGCTACGATCCCCTACGATCGCGACAGCGTAAACCCCGGCTATTTCAAGCATCTTGGCTTTTACGCTTATCGCACGCCGGCGCTTGATCGTTTCTGCACGCTGCCCGAGTCGTCGTTGGAACGCAGCGAGCGGCTCGAGCAGTTGCGTTTCCTCGAAAACGGGGTTTCGATTCATGTGGCGGAAACTCCATTCGATACCGTTGGAGTAGACACTGAGGATGATTTGCGCAGGGTCGAAAAGATTTTTTCGCAACGCGAAACGTAGCGGGCTACATCAATACAAGTAAAGAGCGCCCTTATTTTATGGACGTGGCTGGAGCCTGCAACTTCGCCCACGTTTCAGCGGCTGCCACACGCCGGGAAATCGCGGGATGCGATTGGAAAAACCACTCCACCCATGGGGCCGGAGATCTTTCCGCCAGGTTTTGATCTGCGAGCTTGTTCATGGATGAGATGAATGGCTTCACATCGGCGATCGACTGGAATGCGTAACGGTCGGCCTGGCGTTCGTTATAGCGGGAATACGCATTGAGCGCGGGCAGCAGAAACAAAGAAAGCACGGTCGAAATCAGGACCAGTAAAGGCAGATTGGCGAAGTCCGAAACGGTTTCGAACATATGAGTGCGTTCCACGGCGTAGTGGAGCACCCAGTTTGCCGCCCAAAATCCCACCAATGTCACGCCCGCCTGCACTCCGATGCTTTTCAAAATGTGCCGATGCACGTGATGTCCCAACTCGTGCGCCAGTACGGCTTCAATTTCGTCGGCTGAGTAATTTTCGAGAAGCGTGTCGGCAAGAATGATGCGACGAGTATTGCCGAGCCCAGTCAGCGCCGCGTTGGCTTTCTTGCTTTTCTCCGAGAGATTCCACTTGTAAACCCCGCGAATCCGCGTTCCAGCGCGTTCACTTAGCCCCACCAGGCGGGACTTCAAATCGGCATTGTCGAGCGGCTCAAATTTATAAAAGATCGGGAACAGAACTACCGGGGCCAGTTGCGCCATCAACACGAACAATCCCAGGAACGCAACCCACGCAATCAGCCACCAATATTGCGGGAACTCACGAATGATGAAGTACAGCAGTTCGACAATAATCGAAGCCAGCGCCGCACCCACGAGAAATCCTTTGGCTTCGTCCCATACCCAGGACCGCAGCTTCTGATTCGAAAGATTGTAGCGATGTTCCAGCCGGAATCCGTAGTAGTCCAGCCCCAGTCCGAGCAGCTTGCCGATTAGCATAAGCATGAGGACGTACAGAAAAACCGCGAAGGCGTAATGCTCGTATGCCCCATGCATGGCGAAGTCACGAAGCGTGCCATTCCATCCGGTAGCCAGCAATACGAGGAGAAACATCAGGCCGAGGATAAAATCGGCAACACCCAGCCATCTCCGAATGCGGTTGTAACGCCGCGTTTCAGGCGGATCGGTCGGAGTCGCGATGGTGACGGCTGTACTCATCAGTAGTTGTTGATTATCGTACTCAGCTGGGTCAATTGCGAGACCCAAAAGTGCAATGAACACTGGGCTGATTCGAGGCTAGCCTTTATTTACGAATGTCTCAGCGGTACCCAAGATTTCGTTGACTAGTTCGGGCGATGCGGCCTCCGCGTACACGCGCAACAGCGGCTCGGTGCCGGATGCCCGGAACAGCACCCATGCTTCCGCGCCCTTGTCCCCGGTGGGGGCATCGAGGAAAAACTTTATCCCGTCGAGATTCTCTTTGGTCAAGACGGAGTAACTGCCCAAACGTTTTGTGTCGTCGGATCGCGCTCGCTGAATCGCCTGTTGCTTCACGTCTTCGGAAATATGGAGATCACGCCGTCCGTAGTAATGCGGACCGTACTCTTTCTGCAAATCCGCAACCAGTTGGCCCAGCGGCTTGCGTTCGTCGGCCATAACATTCGCCAGCAACAGTGAATTCAGGATTCCGTCGCGTTCCGGAAGGAATCGCGAATATCCAATGCCGCCCGACTCCTCGCCGCCAATGACAATCTCGCGTTCCATCATCAGGTCTGCGGCATACTTGAATCCGATGGGAACCTCGTTCAGTTTGCGGCCGTATTTCGCCGCAATGCGATCGACCATACGCGTCGTGTTGAAAGCCCGCACGACTTCGCCCGGCCACTTCTTTCGCGTCAGCAGCCATTGCGTGAGGACGGAGAAAATCTTGTGCGAATCCACAAAGCTGCCGTCCTCAGCCACAGCGCCGATGCGATCAGCGTCGCCGTCGGTCGCAAGACCCGCATCGCACCTTTCATTCACCACGGTTTGCTGCAACATCGCGACGTGCGGGATGATCGGTTCAGGATTAATGTCAGGAAAGAGCGGGTTCAACTCCTGACGGATCGCTACGTGTCGAATTCCACGCTCTTTGAAGATGGCCGTCAGGACACCGCGTCCGGAACCATACATCGAATCAATGGCGAACTTAAAATTCGCCTTGGTGATTGCATCTAAGTCGGCGAAGCGGCAGATGGCTTCGACATACGCCGGCTTCAAGTTAATTTCTTCAACCGCAGCATTCTTGCCGCTGGGCACGGTACCCGTGGCTAATTCCGCCTCAATGCCTTTCATCATCGCCGGCGTGCCCGAACCGCCAAACTTGCCCTTGTACTTCACTCCATTCCAGTTCCACGGGTTGTGACTCGATGTAACGACCACGCCTCCAGCGGCACCGAGTTGCTTCACTGCAAAAGAAATCGCCGGCGTCGGCGTGTAATCGGACGCCAGCTTGACCGGAATGCCCGCTTGAGACAAAACTTCGGAGACAATGCGGGCCGCGGTGGGTGAGATAAAACGTGTGTCGTAGCCGACGATCAGTCCCCGGCGGGCGTCTTCGTTTTTGACAATGTAGGCTGCGATTGCGCCAGCCACGCGGCGTACGTTGTCAAAGGTAAAGTCGTCGGCGATGATGCCTCGCCAGCCGTCGGTGCCGAATTTTATAGGAACGGTCATTTTGGTCTTGGTCTTTCGTCGTTGGTCGTTGGTCTTTAGCAGGATAGCTTGGCGCCTTGCAAACGACCACAGACTAACGACGAACGACTTCTACACCAATTTACTCAATCTCTTCTCATCCAGATGCTTCACGATCTTGCCCACGTCCTGGGCCTGATCGCGCGTGGTGATCAGCAACGCGTCATCGGTCTCTACGACTACAAGATTGCTTACACCAACCGCTGCGACGAACTTTCCTGGCGCATGGATGTAATTCCCCTCGGCGTTCAACGTGAATGCACCTTCGCTGTAAATGAGATTCTGATCGGGCGGTTTGCTCTTTGAGATGTGGTGTTCGTGCAAAGCAGTCCATGACCCCAGATCGTTCCAGCCAAAATCTGCGGGCAGACAGAAGATATTCGAATTCTGCTCTCCTTCGGAGGAGCGCGTTTCCAGCACGGCGTAATCGATGCTGATGTTTTCGCACTGTGGGTACAGACGGCGAAATGTTCCAGTGAACTTCCCGGTTCCAAAGGTGGCGGCAATCTGTTCGAGTAACGGCGCGGTTCTCGGCAAATGCTCGCGCATCGCGTTGGCCAGGGTTCGGGCACTCCAAAGAAACATACCGCCGTTCCAAAGATAGTTCCTCGCGGCCACAAACTTGGCAGCGCGTTCGGCGTCGGGCTTTTCGGTAAATCGGCGCACCCGGAAAACTTCAGGCTCTGCCGGTGCTCCGGTTTCGATATAGCCGTACCCGGTTTCGGCGCGGGTGGGACGAATTCCCAACACCACGATGTTGTCTCCACTGGCGGCGATCGTGATGCCTCTCTCTATGACCTTGCGAAAACGCGCCTCGTCTTCCACGACGTTATCCGAAGGGAACATCCCGATCACTGCCTGCGGATCTTGCCGAAGCAAAATGAAGGCGGCCAAACCAATGGCTGGAGCTGTATTTCGTCCAAGCGGTTCAGCAACGATCTGTCGTTTGACGAGCCGCGGAATCTGGCGCGCGATTTCCCGCTGCGAATCCTGATTGGTGATTATCCAAAAAGATTTGGCTGGGGCAAGCGGACGCAGCCGCGCGACGGTTTGCTGAATCATGGTCTGCTTGCCGTCGAGCGCCAGCAACTGCTTGGCGCGGCGCTTGCGGCTCAACGGCCAAAACCGTGTTCCGCGCCCCCCAGCGAGAATTACCGGATAGAAATGTGGATTCGTTTTTGCCACGGGTTTTTCGTCTATATCCTGACTGCAGGCTCCGGCAACGGAACGCCGGGCACAGATGCTCGCAGAAATTCCACTGCCCATTGCGGACGCACGTGAAAGCTCCCAGTCGATGCAGGCACGACAACCGCCCCTCCCTTCGCCAACGTGACAGGTTCGGCGCCATTCGCTTCGACTACGGCACAGCCCTCGACCGCAACCAGAATCTGTGCCGAATTCTTTCCCAATTCCCCCACAGTTCTGAAATCCTGAGGCTCCTTCAATTCAAACATCTCAACCACAAAAAACGAAGACGCCACCAGCGGCGAGCGGCGGTTCTTTGTCCCGCCGATGTTTGCGGGTGCGGCGCGGATCACTTTCCCCGAGGCAACGTTCTCTTTCAAAACAGCAAAACCTTCTTTCAAATGCAGCTCTCGCGGCCGCCCGTAATCGTACAAACGATAAGTTGTATCCGACTGCTGCTGGGTTTCAACGATGATCGAACCCGGACCCAGGGTGTGTACAGTTCCTCCCGCAACATAAATCATTTCTCCGGGAAATACATTGATCCAGTTCAGCAACTCCTCGGCACGCTGCTGCTGGATGGCCTGCTCAAATTGCGCGCGCGTAACCCCCGGTTTCAGACCAAGCCCGATCTGCGCCCCTGACTTCGCGTGGGCCACATACCAGCACTCGGTCTTGCCGCAAGGCTGACCGAGTTGTCGCGCGGCTTCGTCATCGGGATGAACCTGCACCGAAAGCTTCTCATGGGGAAACAGAAATTTTGTGAGTAACGGAAAGCGAGCGGGATCCTTGGCCGCGTCGCCGACCAGAGCCATGCCATAATGCGCGCTCAACTCCGCCAGCGACTTCCCTTTCAATGGTCCATTCGCGACTTTGCCGTCGTCTCCGGTCAGCCACGATTCTCCGATCTTTTCGGCGAAACGATGGTTGGGATAAATCGGAGACAGGTCAGTCGTTCCCCAAGGACGGGGGTCGAACATGGGCGACATTAAAAATGGGTAGAGTTCGGTCATGCGGCCATTCGACTCTTCGTAGCGCCGGCATCTGCCGGGTCTTCACAAGGCCGCGAGAAACTTCCGCAGGCGCTCCAGGCCGCGGTCGAGTTCCGCCACCGATGTCGCATAGGAAACGCGAATATGGTCGCGAGTTCCGAAGCCCTCGCCGGGAACCGTAGCAACGTGCGCTTCGCGCAGGAGTTTTCCCGCAAGATCCGAAGCTGAATTCACGCCGCTACGACCGAAGAACGCCGACACATTCGGATAGACATAGAACGCGCCCTCCGGCATCGTGCACTTCACGCCAGGAATCGCGCGTAACCCTTTAACCACGTGATCGCGTAAGGTAATGTACTCCGTCCGCATGTCGGCCACGCATTGCTGCGGGCCCTTCAGCGCCGCCACTGCCGCCTTCTGCACAATTGACGTTGGGTTGGATGTAGACTGGCCTTGCAGTTTGTTCAGCGCACTGACAACCGCGCTGGGCCCAAGCGCATAGCCCAACCTCCAACCGGTCATCGCGTAGGTCTTCGAGAGTGACCCGATAATCACCATGCGCTCGCGGAATTCGCGCAGTGATCCAATGGAGAATTTCTTCGGGGTGTAGTTCAAATACACGTAACACTCATCGGAAAGTACCCAGATTCCACGCTCGTGCGCCAGGCGCACCACTTCCGTGAGATCTTCCGGCGACATCACCGCGCCCGAAGGATTCGACGGCGAATTCAGGATAATGAGCTTGGTCCGAGGCGTGATCAGGCGCTCGATCATCTGTGAGGTGACCCGAAACCCCTGCGCCTCGTCGGTTTCGAGCAGTACACAGTTTCCCCCGGCGTAGCGGACGATGTCCTTGAAAGAAACCCAGTAAGGAACCGGAAGGATGACTTCATCACCGTGATCGACCAGCACCTGCACTGCATTGAACAACGCCTGCTTTCCGCCGGTCGATGCAATCACTTCTTCGCGCCGGTAATCTGAATCGAAATCAACGGCATGGCGATGCACAATGGCATCGCGCAGCTCGGTCGTGCCGCTCACGGCGGTGTACTTGGTAAAGTTGCCCTGAATCGCGGCGACACCCGCATCTTTGATGTGTTGCGGAGTGGCAAAGTGCGGCTCGCCCGCTCCGAAATCGACAACGTCAATCCCCTGCTGGCGCAGCTTGTCGGCTTCCGCCACTACGGCCATGGTGGCCGAGGGCTCAATGCGGTTGATGCGCTCCGTGAGTTTCAACGCGAGATTCGCTTCTGTGACTGGGGTCATCCTCGTTTCCTCGACTTCGGGTTTCTGGCATTCGCCAGTTTGACGGCCGGATCGAGCTTCGCTCTCAGCCGTTGCACAACCAACTCCGGAACCAGATCCTTGACCGAGCCCCCCAATTGGGCGATCTCCCGCACCAGACGGGAGCTCAGGTAAGAATACTGTTCGGCGGGCATCATGAATACGGTTTCCAAATCAGGCTGCAATTTGCGATTCATCAATGCCATCTGCAATTCGTACTCATAATCGCTGATGGCGCGAATGCCACGAAGCACGGCGCTGGCTTTGACCTTGGCCGCATAGTCGACCATCAGCCCGTCGAAGGTTTCGACCCGCACATTCTTGAAGTCTGCGGTCATGGCTTCGAGCATTAGCAGCCTCTCGGACAAGTTGAACAGCGGGGCCTTTTCCGCGTTCCGCAGAACGGCCACCACTAACTCATCGAAGATCTTGCTGCCTCGCTCGATCAAATCCAGGTGACCGTTGGTCGGAGGATCAAACGAGCCCGGATACATGGCAATGACTTTTTTCAAGAAGCCTCTTTTAAACGAACCCGCACCGAAGCCAGTCGCAAGTGAAGTCGTAGAATAGCGCTGCGGTAACAGAGGATTCTATGCGTCCCGCGAAGCCAATGGCAATGCCTGATTGAATCTCCTTTGTTTCTCGTCGCTGAAGCTGGGCGAGCCCTGTCCATTGGTACAGGTAATCGTTCCTACGGTTACCGTTCTCCTGATATAGCACGATGGTGGTAGTTCGTAACTTGTCACCCAGCGGCTGGAAAAACTAGCCTGATAGTTGATGTCACCAGTCACTTTGCTGTTCTCGTCGGACGAAGAAGCGTCGCGCCGCTTGGTTCAGGCTCTTACCGAACTCGAGCTCGAAATCGAGTCTTGTCCGGACGTTTTCACCGCCGTCGAATGGCTTACCAGTCGCAGCTTTGACGTGATTGTGGCCGATTGGGACAGCGGTCCGGAAGCCGCATTTCTGCTGACCAATGCACGCGAACTCAAATTGAACAGGGCGGCCTTTACGCTCGCCATTACGAGTGGGACTTCCAGTCCGGTGGCCAAAGAAGACGCCCCCGATTTGATCTTAACCAAACCTCTCATTCCCGACCAGATCAAGTATGCGGTGCTGGGCAACGACCGCTTTCTCGGCTGCATGAAGGCCTGGGTCGCAAGGGGCGCTTTTGCCCAAGGCCCAGGAAAAGCCGCCGCGAGATCGGACGAAACGCAGCAGCCATGGATAGAGCAACCCTCCCCCGTTTCACCGAACGCACGCCCAGTTGAGTCCTCCTCAGCAAATGGCCACGCTCATGGCGGCGGTGCAGCGCTGCATCTAACGTTTGCTACGCTGGACCGGGGATTGTTCCGGTCGATCAACCGGCGGGGGTCTGAACAGATCTCGCGCAAGGTCAAGCGATATCGCGTCAACAAATACCTGTGCGGAACTTTCCTGAGCGTCGTCTTTGTTGCAATTGGCTGCACTTTCGGCCAGCCTTTACGCGTTCAAAGTGTATTCGCCAGCGTGGCCACGGCCTACGAGCAGGCGCTCGAAAAATCAAACCGCCGCGAACCGGATGACAGTGGCGCGGCTGCACTTTCGCTAATGACAAAAGCTGCCTCGTCGCAACATTCCGGGGCCTCTCGATATTTGCCGCCAAGAGCGCGTGCGCTTCCAGTGCAGGCGACATCAGCGGAAGAAAATCCAACTGCAGCGGAAACACTCGAAGCCGATGTTTCCCTCGATCAAAATCGTCCCCCAGTGGCTGAATCGCGAGTTCTGATTCCTGAGAGCCTGAAAACGCAACAGCCCGAGGCCGCCACAGTCAGAGCCGTGAGCGTGAAGCGGTCTCCATCCCTGCTCAGCCAACTGGAACCGGTGAGTTTGTCGGAAGACTTGTCTCAAGGGTTACTGGTGCAGAAAGTGCCGCCGAGTTATCCCGAACAAGCGTTGAAAGCCGGCCTTCAGGGCGCGGTCGTTTTGCAAGCCTGGATCGGCAGAGATGGAAGCATCCGAGATTTGAAACTGGTGAACGGCTCGTTCCTGCTGGGTCAGGCCGCGGTTAAGGCTGTCAAGCAATGGCGCTACAAACCCTACTTGCGCAATGGGGTCGCCGTTGAAGCCGAAACGTTTGTCACGGTCGATTTCAAACTACCCCAGAGCGCTCTGATCCCTTCCGCTTCAGCAAATTAGCTCGTCTGCCGGCGCCAAGAGAAGCAATCAGTTCACAACTTTTTACTTGTTTTTACTGTGGATTGACACATCCCCCTGCCTGTTCAACTATGTTTAGACCCGAAGCTGATCCACTGCGCATCCGGATCAGGAGACCTTGATGAAGACGAAACGGCGATGGAACGAGCGAACCCGGCTGATGCTGACCTTGGAGCTCGCCGTTGTTCTGCCCGCCGCCGTCCTTGTAATTCTGAGCGCGTGGCACTTGAAATCGATCCAACGGGATCGGGGCGTGGAAGCCGCCTTTCAGCGCGATTTCAATCAGGTGCTGGCGATTTCCGAAAAGCAGATCAATCAAAAAGCAGACGAACTAGCCGATGAAGTCCGCAGCCAGTTCCCCAGCGCAGGCGAAGCTTGTGTTGAAACGATGGATAGGATTCTCGCTACTCACCCTTACATCTCCCATGTCTGGGTCTATGAACCGAACGGGCATTTGACCTTCCGCTCTCAGCCGTCCCGGCTTAACGATCCTATGTTTCGAGCCGAGGCAGACAGCGTTACCGCCATGACCAGCGGATGGATGCAGGTGGAGTACAAGGACGAAGTAAAGGAACTGGAAGAGATGTCGAAGAAGAGTAAGCCCTACGCCTTCTTTGCGAACTGGGCTCCTCGAGGCGACAAACACTTGTACCAGGCGGGCGCTGTTTTTCTGGCGGGTGACGCGTGGGGAGGCCGCAAGGCCATTGGTGGCATGATGTTCGACGCCGAATACCTTCGCGACCAATTCTTCCCGGAAATGCTGGACACTCTCACCAGCCACCAGGAGGAGCGGGGCGAAAAGAACCACATTGTAATGATGGTGCATCCGAGGCACGATTCGACGCCCTTGGCGGCTTCGGCGGGCTGGGATGGTGGCGAGCCTGAAGTGGAACGCAACATGGAAGGCGCGTTCCCCGGGTTGACGTTGGCTATCAAGTTGCCCGGAACCACACTGGCGGCGATGGGCCAGCATTTCGTCCACACCAGCTTTCTGATTCTTGGCGTCATTTCTCTGCTGCTCACTGGCGGGATTGTGATGACGCACCGGAATATCGCGCGAGAAATGGCGCTGGCGCGGCTGAAGTCCGATTTCGTATCGAATGTTTCCCACGAGTTGCGAACGCCGCTCTCGCTGATCCGGCTCTATGCGGAAACTCTGGAAATGGGAAGGCTGAAATCGCCTGACAAATATCAGGAGTATTACAGCATCATCCGCAAAGAGAGCGAACGGCTCACCGCGCTGATTAACAACATTCTCGATTTCTCGCGCATCGAAGCCGGCCGGAAAGAATACGATTTCCGCCAGACCGATATGCGCGAACTAGTCCGCAATACGCTCGAATCTTATCGCTACCAAATCGAGCAAAGTGGTTTTGCCTTTGAAGAAAAGATAGCCGACGATGTGCCGCCACTCAGCGTGGATCGCGAAGCCATGGCCCGTTCGCTGCTGAACCTGGTCAACAACGCACTGAAGTATTCGCAGGACCAGAAATATATCGGCGTGAACCTGTTCCGTGACAACGGCTCGGTCAAGCTCGAAGTGGTGGACCATGGCATCGGCATTCCTCCGATTGAGCAGACGAAGATTTTTGACAAGTTCTATCGGGTAGGCGATCCGCTGGTCCACAACACCAAGGGCAGCGGTTTGGGATTGTCGTTAGTCCGTCACATCGTGCAGGCGCACGGCGGAGAAGTTCTGGTGGATAGCGTGCCGGGCCGAGGCAGCAAGTTCACCATCAATTTACCCGTGGCTTTGCGGGCAAATGCAAAAGCAGTACCGGCATAGGCGCTAGAGACTAAACATGGCCAAGATCCTCATTGTCGAAGACGAGCCCAACATGGTTGCGGGGCTGCGCGACAATTTTGAATTCGAGGGACACCAGGTCATCACCGCAGGTGACGGCGTAGCTGGCCTGGAGCGAGCGATCGCCGAATCTCCCGACCTCGTCATCCTCGACGTAATGATGCCGCGGATGAGTGGCTTGGACGTTTGCAAGCAGCTCAAATCGAAGCGGCCTTCGATCCCAATCATCATGTTGACCGCCCGCGGACAGGAAGTCGACAAGGTGGTTGGGCTCGAACTCGGTGCCGACGATTACGTCACCAAGCCATTTTCAATTCGTGAACTCTTGGCGCGGGTGAAAGCCGTGCTGCGACGCGCAAAGATCGCTCCCCGGGCGGAAGAGAAATATGCCTTTGGCGAGGTCGAGGTGAATTTGCGCAGCTGCCAGGTATCGCGCAAGGGCCACGCGCTCGATTTTTCGTCGAAGGAGTTCGAACTGTTGAAATATTTCCTCATCCATCCGGGCGAGACCCTGAGCCGGGACCGCTTACTGGAAGACGTCTGGGGATATGACCGCTTTCCCACTACGCGCACTGTGGATGCACACATTGTCCGGCTCCGGCAGAAGGTTGAGCCCAAGCCGGAGGAGCCTCGATTCATTTTGACCGTGCACGGTACGGGCTACAAGTTTGTCGGCTGAAACGCTTGTTGCGGAGAAGAAGACCTTGGAAAAGGTTCTACAGCTTCGAGGGCAGCATCGGGAGAAGGTTGGCGCAGCTCGTGTGGATGACACGCAGCTCATCCGCGGAGCTCAACTCGGCGACGCCGCAGCTTTCGAAGAGCTGGTTCGCCAATATGATCGCTCCGTTCTGCGCCTGGCGGTTCATCTCACCGGGTCGCAGGAAGACGGACAGGACATTTATCAGGAAGCATTTCTGCGCGCCTATATCAACATTGGCAGCTTCCGCTTTGAGTGCTCGTTCTACACCTGGATCTATCGCATCGTGACCAATTTGTGCCTCGATCATTTGCGCAAGCGATCTTCACGCTATAGGGACTTGACGACTACGATTTCCTCGGATGGCGAAGAAGAGCAGGTGCTCGACCGCATACCCGACCAGCGAGCGGGGTCTAGTCCCGAGCGGAACATGGCCAGCAGCGAATTGCGCGGTTGCATCGTGCGCGCCATGCAACGACTTTCCCCGCGTGAGCGGATGGTTTTCGAGTTAAAGCACTACCACGGCTTGAGACTGCGAACCGTGGCCGGCATTCTGAACACCAGCGAAGGCACCATCAAGAACACTTTGTTCCGCGCCACGCACAAGCTGCGCACCCAACTAGCAACAGTAAGATAACTATTCAGACCAGAGAACCTCAGCGACCTCCGCGGCACCTCTTACGATCTCCGCGTTTTAAGGTTTTGGGAGAGGCAAAGCCAAAATCATAAATCGCAGAGAACGCGGAGAACGGCTGTACAGTACGGCGAAATACCGGCCCGTAGTCTGACTTCCGTCCCTGACCGATTGTGGTAGGCTGAAAATTGCTTGCCGATTTTTCCCTATTCTTTGGCTCTGCCTCGGTCGCGGCGTTTTGCGCAACTCGGTTGTGATTTTTCCGCCCAAGCGAGTCTTCTTCTGCTTATCCTGCTGGCAGCCTCCACCGCGGCCGATGCCGATCTTAGCTCTCCTCCCGCCCTCTCGACTGACGTCATCGTGCAAAAACTGATGGCGGCGAATGCACAGCGATCCCAGACGTTGCGCGGGTATCGCGGCAAGCGGATTTACCACCTGGACTATCGCGGACTTTTCGGCAACCACGAAGCTGGAATTCAGGTAGAAGCGGTTTACACTGCGCCCGACCAAAAAGACTTCAAAGTCATCTCCCAGAGTGGTTCAAGCTTGCTGATCAACCGTGTCCTGCTGAAGCTGCTCAGCAGCGAACAGGAAGCCCAAAAAGAACAAACCAGGAAAGAGCTTGAAATCAGCCCAAGGAACTACGATTTCGCTTTGGCCGGAACCGAACACACTCCGGCCGGAGACTTCTACATTCTGGCTGTTAGCCCCAAAGGCAAAAACAAATACCTTTACCGGGGGAAAATGTGGGTCGACGCCAAGGACTTCGCCGTGGCTCGCATGGAAGGTGAGCCCGCCAGCAACCCATCCCTTTGGGTCAGCCACACTCAGATCGAATATCGTTGGGGCAAGATCGCGGGTTTCTGGCTTCCTGTCCACAACGAATCCCAAACCCAGGTTCGCATGGGAGGGAAAGCCGTGCTGACGATCGATTACATCGACTATCAAGTCACGGCGGCGAACCGATCTGCGCCGCGTGGTTCGGGGGAAAACCCGGTCCTGCCCGATCCTGCCGCCGTATCCGGCGATCCCCACTAACTCAGGGCGAAATACTCACTAGTTCATTCCCCCGGGGCCATTGTGACAAAAGACAGCGTACAATGAGGCGCTCCCCGCAACAGCCGTAACCCTCCGCCTTCATTGAGACCTTGGAGCAAGTCAAGGTGGAGCGATGTGAAAATGGGCCCAAGATGTTCAGTTCCGGTCGCCGCTGTCGCTCTTGTTCTGGCGCTTGTTCTGTCACCTTTCGTGACAATTCCAGGTAAAACCGCAAGTTTTGATCGGTCAGCAATCCCGGCAGGTCGCGGGAATCGTTTGAATTTCCTCGGCGGGGGATCTCCCGCCGCATGGTTGAAGGCTCAGAACAACAATCCTATCTTTTTCAATCCTACAACCTACCCTTCCGGAGGCGTATACGCGTTTTCGGTAGCGGTTGGCGATTTCAACGGGGACGGCAAAGCCGATCTGGCGATAGCCAACCAGTGTCCACAGAACAATTGCACAACCAGTGCCGTAAGCGTGCTTCTGGGAAATGGCGACGGGACATTCCAAACGGCTCGGAACTATTCCACGGGGGGATACGAAGCCTACGCAGTCGCGGTCGGAGATGTAAACAACGATGGGAAAACGGATCTCGTCGTGGCCAATGGTTGCCAAAGCGCCAATCAGTGCGGAAATGGCGTTGTGGGCGTCCTGTTTGGCAACGGAGACGGGACTTTTCAATCCGCGCAATCTTATCCTTCCGGCGGAGTCGTTGCCACCTCGGTGGCAATCGCCGACGTTGACGCGGATGGTCATCCAGACTTGATTGTCACCAACCAGTGCATGCCCGGGACGTGCGCGAGTGGCGGCGTAAGTGTGCTGTTAGGGAAGCCAAATGGAACTTTTCACAAGGCACAAAGCTATCCCACGGGAGGGTTAACCGCTGTTTCCGTCGCCGTCGGTTTATTCAACGGCGGCAAGAAACTTGATTTGGTGGTCGCGAACCAGTGCCAGAGCAGCGGAAACTGCAACGGAAATCTGGGCGTTCTGATGGGAAATGGCGATGGGACCTTTCAATCGGCGCAGACCTATTCTTCAGGAGGCTATACGGCCGCGTCGGTCACGACCGGCGACTTCAACGGCGACGGAAGCACCGATTTAGTCGTTTCGAACCAATGCCAGAGCAGTGAAAACTGCAGTAACGGCAACGTGGGTGTGCTGCTGGGAAACGGTGACGGAACATTCGGGACCACGAAGACCTACGCTTCCGGAGGAAATAACGCAGCTGCGGTTGTCGCCAACGATCTCAACGGCGATGGACATACCGACCTGGTGTTGGCTAATCAGTGCCAGGCAGTCGGGAATTGCGGTGTAGGCAGTGTGAGCGTGTTTCTCGGAAACGGTGATGGAACGTTTCAGTCCGCTCAAAACTACATCTCTGATGGAGTCTTTGCCTACTCCGTGGGTGTAGGCGATTGGAATGGAGACAAGAAACCCGACTTGGCGGTTGTCAATCAATGCCTAAGCAGTGGCAACTGTAGTGGAACCGTCACCATACTGCTGGGGAACGGCGATGGAACGTTTCAAACCGCGCCCACTTATGCCTCGGGAGGCTACGATGCTGACTCCGAGGCTGTTGGGGATTTGAACCGAGACGGCAAGCTTGATCTGGTCGTCGCCAACCTGTGTCAAAACACCAACTGTAGTAGCGGAAACGGCGGAGTTGTAAGCGTGCTGTTGGGGAATGGCGATGGAACCTTCCAAGCCGCGAAAAATTACGCGACCGGAGGTTTTGGATCCTCTTCGGCCGCAATTGGCGATGTCAATGGTGACGGCTACGCGGACGTCATCGTAGCCAATCAGTGCAGCACCAGCGACTGCAAGAGCGGCGGCAGCGTGAGCGTGCTTCTGGGAAACGGGCACGGAGCGCTACAATCAGCAAAGACTTACTCCTCCGGAGCCTTTACGGCGCTGTCGGTTGCGATTGCCGACTTCAACAAAGACGGAAAGCTTGACCTTGCCGTAGCCAATCAATGCCAGGACAGCACCTGCCAGAACGGCGCCCTCAGCGTGCTACTGGGAAATGGCGATGGAACCTTCCAGACCGCGCAGAGTTTTCCCTCGGCCGGATACTTCACGAATTCCGTCGCTGTCGGAGACTTCAACGGTGACGGAAATCCGGATCTGGTGGCGACCAGCCAATGCCAGGACAGCACCTGCAAGAACGGCGGCGTAAGCGTTCTGCTGGGAAATGGCAACGGAACATTTCAGAGCGCGACCAGCTATAACTCCGGTGGCTCTCAGGCAGACGCAGTTTCGGTTGCGGATCTAAATGGGGATGGAAACGCCGATCTGCTGGTATCCAACCTCTGCCAGAATGCAACCGATTGCATCAACGGCGTCGTAAGCTCCCTACTCGGCCGGGGGGATGGAACCTTTCACGGACCACACGCCTACGGCTCGGGAGGGCAAAGCGCGTATTCTCTCGTCGCTGCCGACTTCAACGGAGACGGCAACTTGGACGTAGTGGTAGCCAATAGCACCGGGACATGCGTGCTGCTCGGCAACGGCGACGGCAGCTTTCAGAACGCGATCCCATATTTTCCGGGCGGAATATTTGTTTCCTCGGGCGATTTCAACGGAGACCACCGGCCGGACGCGGTTGTCGCGAGCGGTTCGCTCTCGACTGTTACCGTCCTGTTGAATATCGTCGCGGGCTTTCGTCAGGCTACGACCACCACCCTCACCTCTTCTCCGAATCCGTCTGCGGTTGAGCAATCCGTTCTTCTCACCGCCACCGTGGCTGCGCAATTCGGTGGTTCGCCAACCGGGACGGTCACATTCAAATCCGGTACGACGACCTTGGGCCAGGGGAATGTGAGTGATGGACAAGCGACGTTGAACTACGCGTTCACTTCGCCCGGCACTTTTCCGATAGTGGCGACTTACGGGGGAGACGCGAACTTCCTGCCCAGCAGTTCGCCACTGCTGAAGCAGATAGTGACGAAGGCCGCGACCACCACAACTTTAACCTCGACGCCTAATCCGTCGCAGACCGGACAGACGGTGAAATTCACTGCGATGGTGACCGGTCAATACGGAGGAACTCCCACGGGCACGGTGACGTTCAAAGACGGATCGACCGTGCTGGCTCAAGTCACGTTGAGCGGCGGGGTAGCGCGGTTCAAAACCTCGACGCTCAGCACGGGAAAACACAAAATCTCCGCAAACTACGGGGGAGACGCGAATTTCCGGCTCAGTTCTGGGAGCGTGACTCAAATTGTGCAGTGAGCCAGCGACCCGCGCAATCGTATGCGCTACTTAAGCCATTTATTATCAATATCAAACAAGACAGCGCGCTCGCGATTCCCGCTTGACGTCCTTTCGCGAGCCTGTCCGGCGTCGGTTACCAACGGGCACTATTTTGCCGAAGCAAAGTCGCAGAAATCTGCATCAAAGCAGATATACTGTTAACACTTCCTTAGGGGAGTGACTTCCTTTCTGAGAAAACGAATCCGATGTCGATAAAGACCAAAGCAATCGTTCTCGCGTCATCCGCGGTTGTTCTGCTGTTCATGGTTGTGGGTGGAATGGATGGCGTGCGCGCCTCCAGCAACGACGGCGCTTATCGCCAACTGCAGGTGTACAGCGAAGTGCTTTCGCGGGTGCGCAGCGAGTACGTCGAAGAGCCCAATATTCCGGTCGTGACTGCGGGCGCTCTTCACGGATTGCTCGAGTCGCTGGATGCGAATTCCAGTTATCTGAGCGCCGCAGAGTACGCAGAGTACAAGTCTCATCAAACCGACGCGAAGGCTGATATCGGAGCGGCGGTGTCAAAACGTTTTGGCTATGCCTCAGTAATCGCGGTCATTCCCGGTGGACCCGCCGATAAAGCGGGGCTGCAGGATACCGATATTATCGAAGCCATCGAAGGCAAGAGCACGCGTGAGATGTCCGTGGGCGAAGTTCGCAGCTTGCTGGCTGGACAGCCTGGTTCGAACGTAACGGTTTCTCTCGTTCGCGCCCGGCGCGCAGAGCCGCAAAAAGTCGTCATCACCCGCGACGTGGTTACCATCCCGCCGGTGAGCGATAAGATGATCGAGGACGGCATCGCCGTTATCCAGGTGGATGCTTTCACCAAAGGCAAATCCCAGGAGGTTGCCGCCAAGATTAAGTCGGTGCAGAAGTCAGGAGCCAAGAAACTGATCCTGGACCTGCGCAATTGCGCACAGGGCGATGAAGCCGAGGGCATCGCGACAGCCAATCTTTTCCTCAATCACGGCACCATCACTTACCTCCAGGGCCAGAAGTATCCTCGCGAAGCATTTAATGCGGATCCGTCCAAGGCAATTACCAACCTGCCCGTAGTTGTATTGGTCAACAAAGGCACGGCCGGACCGGCAGAGATTGTTGCCGCGGCACTTCTCGAGAATGCTCGCGGAGACGTTGTCGGCGACAAGACTTTCGGCGACGGTTCGGTTCAGAAAACCATGGAACTTCCCGACGGGTCAGCTCTTATTCTCTCGGTAGCCAAGTATTACACCCCTAGTGGCAAAGCCATCC
>Ga0210383_10000582_pt1 | contig 33532 bp, 26 predicted proteins | sample IncBWC14OmetaG_FD_160072 | JGI IMG/M metagenome (GOLD analysis project Ga0210383, IMG submission 160072) | Forest soil microbial communities from Barre Woods Harvard Forest LTER site, Petersham, Massachusetts, United States - Inc-BW-C-14-O ... | reverse complement strand
TCATGCGGCGCGGCAGAATCTTGCCGCGTTCCTGGACGAACTGCGAAAGAATGTCGGCGCGCTTGTAGTCGACGAAATCCATCTTCTCGACACAGAACTTGCAGACTTTCTTCTTGCGGAAATACTGGCGCTTGCCGCGCGGACGGCCGCCGGGTCCGCCCGGACCTCCGCCACCTGGGCCGCCTTCGCGGCGCGGACCACCATGCCCGCCGCCGGGTCCGCCATGACCACCACCACCTTCGCGGCGCGGCGGTCCACTGTGAGACTGTGCTTGTTTCGGATCTTCTGCCATAACGTCCTGCCTTTCTCTCTGGAAACCATCAAAACGAAAGTCGAAATTCGAAACTCGAAAAACGACAGCGAAACTTAGCTCGCCGCCGGTGTCTGTTCCGGCGTCGGAACCGGTGCGTGTGCTGGAGCCGAAGCAGGGGCGGCTGTGGTGCGGCGCGGACGCCGCGCGGCACGCTGTTCGCGCTTTCCGCCGAGCTTCTTCTGGCGCTTCAGGTCTTCGTCGAGGCGCACGGTCAAATATTTGATGACCACGTCCTGAACGCGGAGACGCCGCTCGAGTTCGGCAATCAGCTCTTCGTGATTCGTGCGGATCTGCTGATAGACGTAGATGCCCTCGCGATGTTTAGCCACGCGATAGGCGAGCTTGCGCGTGCCCCAGAACTCGGTCTTCTCGATCTTTGCGCCTTTTTCCGCGCAAGTGTGCTCGATGCCGGTGAGCACCTTCTTGATTTCGTCTTCCGGCGTTGCCGGGCGGGCGATAAAAATCAGATCGTACAGACGTTCTTCCATGATGACCTCTTTCCTTTGCAGCAATTCGTTCCGAGCCGGAAAAACCCCGCGGTCTAAAGACCGCGGCTACAGCCCGGGAAATTCGTTTTCACTTCTCAATGCTCATAGCCCTTCCGGCCCGTCCGCTTCTGGATCCTGCGGCTTTCGCCGGTTGAAAATATTCATCGCCGGCTCGATTCCCTTCGCGAGAATCATTTCTACGGCGTCGCCGGCTTTGCCAATCATCTCCGCGGCCTCTGCAAGCTCCGACTTTTTCATCGGCCGAAGCACGAATTCCTTGCGGCTGCTCAGCGGATGATCCGGCCCGCAACCCAATCGAATCCGCGAAAACTCCTGTGTTCCGACAGCGCTAATCACTGAATTCGCGCCGTTGTGGCTGCCGCCGCTGCCTTTGCGGTCGATGCGAATCGTTCCAAAAGACAGCTGCACTTCATCCCACATCACCAGCAAATCCGCAGGACCCAGCTCGTACTTTTCCAGCAGCTCGCGAACCGAGATGCCGCTAAGATTCATGTACGTCTGCGGCTTCGCCAGCAAAATATCTTCGCCGGCGATCTTGCCCTTGCCTACGAGCGCCTTGCCTTCGGGCCGCTCGACGCGAATCCCGCCGCGATTCGCAAGTTCATCCACCGCCATAAATCCGAGGTTATGCGGCGTCCATTGGTACTCCGGATCAGGATTCCCAAGTCCGACGATGAGCCGCATAAACCTCTGCCGGGCAGCTGGCTTGCCGCCAGCCGCCGCGATTTACAAATTGCCGTGCTACTTCTTCTTCTCGCCCTTTTCAGTCTTTTCCGGTTTGGCTTCGGCTTCGGCGCCTTCTTCGCCCTCGACTTCTTTCTTGCCCTTCTTGATAACTTCGGGCTCGGCAGGAGTTGCAGCATCGGCGGCGACGGCTTCGACGGGCTTCTCTTCTTCGACCTTGAGAGCCACGACGTGCGCCAGGACGCGTTCCGGATCGGTGAGCAGCTTCATCTTGCCGGTGTCAATCGCCAAGTCTTTGGCGCGAAGCTGGCTGTTGAGCATCAAGGCGCTGACGTCAACCTTGAATTCCGTCGGAATGTCGGCGGGCAAGCATTCGATTTCGACTTCGCGGGTGACGACTTCGAAGACGCCGCCTTGCTGCTTCACGCCAGCGGGCTCACCGAAGGTGTGCACGGGCACGTTCACGCGCATGCGAACGTCCATGGCCACGCGGAGAAGATCGACGTGGAGCAAGTTGCCGCTCAGCGGATCGACTTGCCAGTCTTTTAAGATGGCAGGCTCGTGTTTGCCGGCGAGGGCCACCTGGAAAAGAGTGTTGTGGCCGGTGGCGGAGCGGAGAATCGCGCTGACTTGCTTGGTGTTTACCGCGAGTGCGATAGCTTCGCCTTTGCCGCCATAGAGAACGGCAGGGACTTTGCCAGTCAAGCGGAGGCGCTTGGCCTCGTTTTTGCCCCGATCGGAGCGGGGCGCTCCTTCTACGATGATTTGTGTCTGAGCCATACTTTCATTCCTTCCGTGAAAATCTCCAAAACTTTAACTGCATGAGGAGCACCGACAAGAGTGTCTGTGCTACTAAATAAAAAGCTCGCTGATCGATGTTTCTTCGTGAATCGAACGAATGCCGCGGGCTAGCAGGTCCGCGACGCTCAAAACTTTTATCTTGCCCATGCTTCTGGCGGCTTCGCCTATCGGGACGGAATCCGTGGCGACCACTTGCTTGATCTGGGAGTTCGCGATGCGCTCGATGGCTGGGCCGGAAAGCACAGCGTGCGTGCAGGCGGCGTAAACTTGCGTGGAGCCTTCGCGGATTAGCGCTTCGGCGGTTTTCACAAGCGTGCCTGCGGTGTCGATGATGTCGTCGACGATCAGTGTGCTGCGGCCGCGGACGTCTCCGATGAGGTTCATCACTTCGCTGACATCTACATCGACGCGGCGTTTATCGACGATGGCCAGCGGTGCGTCGAGTTTTTTTGCGAAGAACCGGGCGCGTTCCACGCCGCCTGCATCCGGCGAAACGACCGTCAGATTTGGCAGATTCAAATGGCGGAAGTGCTCGACGAGCACGGGAGATCCGTACAAGTGATCCACCGGAACGTCGAAGTAGCCTTGAATTTGCGGTGCGTGCAGGTCGAGCGTCAACGCGCGGCTTGCGCCTGCCGTTTCTAGCAAGTCGGCGACGAGTTTTGCTGATATCGGGACGCGGGGTTTGTCTTTGCGGTCTTGGCGCGCGTAGCAGTAATACGGCAGCACGGCAGTGATGCGCCAGGCGGAAGCGCGCTTAAAGGCGTCGATCATCAGGAGCAATTCGAACAAGTGGTTATCTACGGGGTAGCAGCACGGTTGAACGACGAAAACATCGGCGCCGCGGACGTTTTCGAGAATCTGAAAATAAATCTCGCCGTCGCTGAAGCGCCCGAGCTTGGCCTTGCCCAGCGGCACTTCCAAATGGCGGCAAATGCTCTCCGCCAGCGGCAGATTCGCGGTTCCCGAGAAAATTTTGAATCGGTCGTCGTTCACGACGCTTGCGCTCCGGCGCGCCCTACTTTAAGGCACGCACACTTTCAGGCCCAGAATGACGTTCAACGGATAACTGGTTCGGTGCTTTGGAGACGCTGCGGATCAACCGAGGACAAACGGAGGACACAAATCGACGTCAATGAGTGCCCTGCATTTTACGAACGTACCTGTCGCGCGAGAGTGTCTCGCAAACAAAGGTCTGATCGTCCGGAAACCCAACAGCGGCTCGGCGCGCCTGCGCTGGGCTCGGGAAAACTCCAAACACCGCCGAACCGCTACCCGCCAGCGAGGCTTCTGCAGCTCCTCGTTGGAGCAACGCCCGCTTGATTTGCGCAAGACGGGGGTGACGCCGGAAAACAGGCCGCTCGAAATCATTCGAAAGACCGCTTCCCTGCGCGCTCCAACATAGAGCACAGAACCTCCAAAGTTTAGGGTCTGCGCCGCTCTTTGTCAATGTCAGAGGGCGTGCCTTCAGCCATTTATAGGCATCTGGAGTGGGCACATGAATGTTGCGCGGGGAGACGATGAGCACGGAAAGCTTGGGGATATCGGGAAGGGGGTAGATCTCGTTGCCACGGCTGACACCGAGTGCGCGGCCTCCAAAAAGGAAGAAGGGGACGTCGGCGCCGAGCGAGGAGCCAATTTCGAGCAGTTGCGGAAGCGGCAGAGTGCGTTCCGTTAGACGCAAATAGCCGAGCAGTGCGGCTGCGGCGTCGCTGGAGCCACCTCCCATGCCGCGTCCGGCTGGAATTGTTTTCCGGAGCTCCATTTCGACGCCGGAGCGAATCTTGAGCGCGCGGCGAAGCGCATCGACGGCACGGTATACGAGATTTTTCTGAGTAGGCTCCTGAGAAAGAACGACGTTTCCCTGGATCGATAAGAAAATGCCCGGCTGCCGCGATGCGCGCAAACGCAACTCGTCGTGCAGCGAGACGGTTTGAAAGATTGTCCGGAGTTCGTGGTAGCCGTCGGGGCGTTTTCCGAGAATATCGAGGCACAGGTTGATTTTGGCAAACGCGGGAATGCGGACTTCGCGCATGCGGCTTACTGAGGTTTCGCGTCTTGCGGCGAGGATTTTTGCGCCACGCGGTGCTTTACCTGGGAAAGTTTCTTTTCGATTTCCGCGATTTTTTCATTTTCGATGTCCGCAGGCAGTGAACGGTGCCATTCGGTCAGCGATTTTTCCCATTCGATGGCTGCGAGATCCATGCGGCCGGACTTGGCGTACACGTCAGCCAGGTGCGAGCGGATGGTGGCATCGTGGCTTTCGATTGCGACGGCTTTGCGCAGCGTGGCTTCGGCATCCGCGAGTTTATTTTCGCGGAAATAGATCCAGCCCAGGCTATCGAGATACGCGCCGCTGTGCGGTTCTTCCTTCAGCGCGCGCTGGACGAGCGCCTCGGCTTCATCGAGACGGATGCCAAGATCGCCAAGCATATAGCCGTAGTAGTTGAGCACCGGAGCGTTTCGCGGATTCACTTCCAGAGTCTTTTTGAATTCGGTTTCGGCGCGGTCGTAAAATTTCTGGCGCTCGTAGATGGCTCCCAGCAGAAACCACACCATTTCATTGTCGTGGGGGTCGCCGGGGATGGCTTCGGCGGTCCGGGCGGCTTCTTCGGCTTCTTTGTAATGGCGGCCGCGCTCGTAGACTTGCGCAATATTGAGATAAATATCGCGGTCGGCTTCGGTTTTTGTGAGCTGCGAACGAAGTACCTTTACAGCTTCATCGGTCTGGCCGTTTTCACCGAGCAAGAGCGCGTCGGAAGTGCGGAGACCTTGATCGCTGGGATATTTTGTCAGCGCATCCTTGCCGGCTTGGAGGGCCTTCGGCAAATCCTTTGCGGCGCGGTATGTGTCCATGATCAGCATACGTGAGCGGCGATCTTCTTCGTCGCCGAGGCGGCCCAGCTCCTCAAAAGTATAGATGGCAGCCTGAAAATTCTGCGTGTCGCGGTATAGCTGGCCGAGCTGCTGGTACAAGATGGCCAGCGAACGGCGGCGCGAAGGCAGCACGGTCGATTGCGACTTGAGACCGGTGACGGCATCGGAGAGCACACGAATGGCGTCCTCATAGCGGCCCTGCGCTTCGTAGAGCATTGCCTCGTTGTACATAACTTCGAGGCTGCCAGGCGCGTACTGGCGGGCCTTCAAGAGATTCTCTTCGGCGTGATCGAGCTGGTGCAACTCCCTGTAAATCTGCGCGAGGCGCAGATAGATGTCGGAGTCGTCAGGCATCAAATCGGCGAGCTTCTGGTACACGGTGAGCGCGTCGGTGAATTTTTCTTCGGCGAGAAGGGTCTGCCCCAAGCCGCGAAGGTGGCTCAGCTCCGAGGGGTCCAGGTCCGCAGCTTTGCGATACGCTGCTTCGGCTTTCGCGAGGTCGTGCGTTTGCGTATAGGCATCGCCGAGAAGATCAAGCAGCGCAGGGGAAGGCGTGCGGTTGGTGATGCTTTCGAGCAGCGAAACGGCGTCCGCGGATTTGCCTTCATCGAGAAGCAGCTGGGTGAGCTGTTCGACGGCTGCTTCGTTCTCTGGATCTTGCTTGAGGAGGCCGCGCAGAACTTCTTCGGCCTTGTCGTGCTCGTTGCGCAGGCGATAGAGCCGCGCCAGCCAGAGCGCCGATTCCGAGTCCGTGGGATCCAGTCGGTAGACTTCCTTATATTGTTCGATGGCACGTTCGGCCATGTCCGTCTGCGCGCTCGAAGTCAGATTGCCGAGCATGCGCAGGTAAATCCGGCCGAGCAGCCGGCGGGTCGGCAGATCATTCGGGTCTCGCTTGAGAAGTTCCTGCGCTTCCAGCTCGGCTTCGTGGACGCGCTGGGCTTTCCAATACATCTCTGCCAGACGTTCGCCGATGACCGGTGACTTAGGATCGAGCGCGTAGGCCTTTTTGTAGGCATCGATGGCTTGGGTGGCGTATTCCGGTTGGTTGGTCGTCTCGTATTGCTGCTCGAAGAGATGCCCCATCGTGTAGTTGTAGTAAGCGTCGGCTCGGGGAGAAAGAGAGACCGATGGCTCGGCGGGTGCGGCGCCGGGCTTGGTTTGGGTTTGGGCGTCCTTCTGGACTTGCCCTTCCACGGGAGTCTGGGCGGCGGCGAGGACGCTGCAAGCGCCCGTCAGAAGTCCAGCAAGACTAATTCTTAGTAGATTCATAGAAGCCCCGGAAACAAAAAGTATCCCATGCGACTGGAATGCGGTCAAAAGCCAAACCTACGCCGTTTCCAAGGCCCAAAGGCGCCCATAACTAGGATGCAAGAAAATTCAAAAGAGTTGAAATGGAATCTTTGGATGCATCGCCGCGCAAACCAAGCTTGCTGGGTTCTAGTGCAGGAAATGCCGGATGCCGGTGAAGACCATGGCCATGCCGAGGCGGTCGGCAGCGGCGATCACATCGTTGTCGCGCACGGAACCTCCCGGCTGAATCACGGCGACAGCGCCGGCTTTGGCGGCTTCTTCAACGCCATCAGCGAACGGGAAGAAGGCATCGGAGGCGACGACGCTGCCGGCGAGAGGAGATTGCGCCTTCATCACCGCGATTTTGACGGAATCGACTCGGCTCATTTGGCCTGCACCGACGCCGAGAGTCGCGCCGTCTTTTGCAAAGACGATGGCGTTGGACTTGACGTGCTTACAGACTTTCCAGGCGAAGCGTAGCGTTTGCATTTCGGCTTGCGTTGGCGCGCGCTTCGTCACAACTCTTAGCTGATCTTCTGTGATCTCGCCCAAGTCCGGCTGCTGCACCAGCACTCCTCCCAGGATGCGCTTGAGCTGCAGTTCGCGGTCTGGCTCGAGGCCATTGAGCGGGAGTTCCAGTAGCCGCAAATTCTTTTTTGCGGCGAAAATTGCTTTGGCTTTTTCCTCGAAGCCGGGAGCGGCGATGCACTCGACGAAGAGCTTCGCTACTTCTTCCGCTGTCGCAGCGTCAATCGCGCGGTTGAAGGCGAGCACGCCTCCGAACGCTGAAACGGGGTCGGTCGCGAGCGCTTTCAAATACGCATCAAGGAGAGTTTCGCGCTCGGCTGTGCCGCAGGGAGTGTTGTGTTTGACGATGACCGCGGCGGGCTGGCAGAATTCCACGGCCAGGCTTCGGGCGGCTTCGAGATCCACGTAATTGTTGTAGGAGAGTTCTTTGCCTTGAAGCTGTTTTGCCGCTGCCAAGCCTGCGGGCACGGTTCCCGCTGGGACATAAAGCGCCGCGGCCTGATGAGGGTTTTCTCCGTAGCGCAGAGAATCTTTTTTCTGAAGTGCGATGTGCACTCTTTCCGGGAGAACGGGCTTCTCGCCCAAAGCTAATTGTCCTGCGGCTGCCGAGAGACGTTCCAGTTCCGTGGTGATCATGCCGTCGTACCACGATGTGGTCGCAAACACTTTGCGCGCCAGTTCGAGACGGGTGGGCAGAGAAGTCTCGCGTGCTGCGTCGAGTTCTTCCGCTACTCGCCCGTAATCGGCGGGATCGCTTACCACTGTGACGCTTTCGAAATTTTTCGCGGCGGAGCGCAGCATTGTAGGACCGCCAATGTCGATATTTTCGATGAGCTCTTCGGCGGTTAAGCCTTGCTTCGCGGCGGTGGCCTCAAAGGGATAGAGATTTACGACCACGAGGTCGATCGGGGCGATACCGTGTTCAGCCGCTTGCTTCTGATCCTCGGCGTGCTTGCGGCGATAGAGCAGGCCGCCGTGAACCTTTGGGTGCAGCGTCTTTACGCGGCCGCCGAGCATCTCCGGCCAACCCGTGAAGTCCGCAACGTCGCGGACGGTGACGCCAGCTTCGCGCAGCAGCTTGGACGTGCCACCGGTAGAAAGAATTTCGATGCGCAGAGCGGCAAGCCGCTTGGCGAACTCCACGATCCCTGCTTTATCAAACACGCTGATGAGCGCCCGCTCCACTGCCATGAATTCCTCCCAAAAAAGAAAAGCACAACAGTGTATCGGCCTGGAGGAAATTCGGAAAGTGGTAAGCGTAGCGGCGAGAGATTAGGCTGTTGAAAACGGAATACCGACGAGGAGAATCAAAAATTCATGACTTGATCGGCGAAGGACGTTTCGGAAGGGAGGCGTCCGCCGCGAGTCGCCGCCCCTGTCAGGCTTTGACGAGGGCTTTGAGCTTGACCTGGCCGTCGATGACTTCGACAACGTACTCGACATCACGGCAATTCTTCTGCTTCTGTAAATCCTTGGTCTTTTTCAACACAAATTCGTTAAAGCTGGAGCGCGAGAGTTTTCCAGTCTGTTCTCCAGCTTGTTGTTTGGCTTGCAGAAACGCCTGATAAAGCTGATCGACCTTTTCGGATTCGCGTTCCGGTTCCGAGCAGGTCACACGGAATGCGCCTTGGGCCGCTGCGGCTGCAACTTGCACCGGAGCCGCGGGGGCTTCCGCGGGCTTTTCGGGGTTTTTGTGCGCGCGCTCGGCTTCGATGGCTTTCGCAGCTGCACCGAAATGGCGCTGAATCTTTCCTTCTTCCTTATTCTGCGTTTTCTTGCGGAAGATATCTTTGTACTTGGCGTAGGTCTGAGTGAGGTTGTTCAGGCGAAAGCGCTGGCCGTACTTCAGATCGCCGCCTCGCTCGGCGTAGCGCTTCACCATTAACTCGATGCGCCATTCGATTTCGGTGGGGGGACGCTTTCTGCCGCCGCCGAAGTACTGGTCGTATTCAATTTTGAGCTGGCGGATGTCTCGTTCGAGCTGCGCCAGTTCTTCGTCGATGGTCGCCATGGGTGGAAAATCCCCTGTAATAGCATGCTAGGGGGACAAGGCGAAGCCGTCAACCAGAGGAGTGAAAGGCGCTGCGGATTGTGTATCCCACCTCGCGTACGGTGGAGGGATGCCGCGGCAGGCGCGAGGCTGAAGAATGCTTGATTGCCCGAGTGAGGGGTGTGTGCTGAAATAGGGGCATGGAAGCGCGCGCGAAACAGACTTTGACGGTTGAGCAGGCGGAGTTGCTGCGGCAGATTCCTTCGGTGGACGAGTTGCTGGCACAGCCGCGTCTTGCGGCACTCGCGGGTCGCGTGGATCGCACGTTGCTCGTGGAAGTGACTCGAACGGTCCTCGCTGAGCTGCGCGCGCGCATCACGGATCAGGTTAAATCGGCGGCGCTGGGCGAACTGACATTGCTGGCAGGCGATTCGGCGTCGCTGGAAGAACACATTAGCTCGATGGTCGAGCGTATTCTTGCGCATTCGCTTCAGCCGGTGATCAACGCTACGGGCGTGATCCTGCACACTAATCTTGGGCGGGCGCCGCTTTCTGCCGCAGTGGTCGAAGAATTTCGGCGCATGGCGACGCAGTATACGAACCTCGAATACGATTTGGAAGCAGGCGCGCGGGGGAAGCGCGACGTGCACACGTCGTCTCTCCTGGAACGGCTGACCGGAGCGGATGCGGCTATCGTGGTGAACAATTGCGCGGCCGCTGTGCTTCTGGTGCTTGCGGCATTGGCAAAGGGTGGCGAGGTCATCGTTTCGCGCGGCGAGTTGATCGAGATTGGCGACGGCTTTCGCATTCCGGAGATTATGGCGGAGAGCGGCGCCGTGCTGCGGGAAGTTGGCACGACAAATCGCACGCGGGGCGCCGACTACGAAAACGCCATCAATGAAAAAACGCGGCTGCTTTTGCGCGTGCATCCTTCGAATTTCAGCATCACAGGATTTGCGGAAAAACCGTCGCTCGAAGAATTGGCAGCGCTGAGCCAGCGGACGGGGCTTCCGCTAGTGGAAGATCTGGGTTCCGGCTGCCTCGTTGACCTTTCGGCGAGCGGGATTTCGGAACCGCTCGTTCGGCAGAGCGTCGATGCGGGCGTATCGATTGTGATGTTTAGCGGCGACAAACTGCTTGGCGGACCGCAGGCAGGGATTATTGCCGGAAAGAAAGAGCTCGTCACACGCGTGCGACGGCATCCGTTGTTTCGCGCGCTACGCGTGGACAAGCTGACGACTGCCGCGCTGGAAGTGACTCTCGGCGCGTACCTGCGAGCGGCTTGGGACGAAATCCCGGCGTTGCGGATGATTCGAGCGAGTGCGGCGGAGCTTAAGCGGCGCTCCGAGAATTTTCTGCGGGAGCTACGGCCGGAGCTTCCGCTCGATGAAGTGGAGATGGAAATTGTGGATGGCGCGTCTCTCGTGGGCGGCGGATCGACGCCGACGCAGGCGTTGCCCACAAAAGTGATTCGTATAGCCAGCGCGCGGTATTCCGCGGGGCAACTGGAGCAGCGGCTACGCCGCGCCCCTTCGGGCATTTCGGTGATCGCGCGCGTGGAGAGCGATCGCTTGGTTCTCGATCTAAGAACAGTGTTTCCCGAGCAAGAACCGCTGCTCATTAAAACGCTCAGCGCTGTGCTTCACTGATTTACGACTCGACTGCGGCTACTTCCTGCAGATACAGTCACCCTGCGTTCTATTCCTTTCGGCATGAAACTTGAACGGCGCTTCACGCGTCCTACGGAATGTTTCTGGCGAGTGGACGGATTCGCCCGGAACGCTGTCACACCCCTGGTTGCCCGAATAATGTTTGTGAAAAAAGGAGAAAAGAGAAATGCGGAGAGATTGGTGCGTCCTCGCAGGAATTGTTTTTTTGGCCGGCATGGGAACGGTAGCGGCGCAGCAGCCGACGGTGCCTTCGGGCCAACAGCCACCGCAACAGCAACAACGCACGCGTCCTCCAGCGGAACAGGCGGCAGCGCAAGGTGAAGGGGCTCAGAGCAAAAAAGAACGGCCTGCGGTTCCTGAAGAGAAGTCAGTGGTCACGCATCATTCGGCGCGCATCGGCGGACAAACGATCAACTACACGGCAACGGCCGCGACGTACAACATTAAGGCGGATGACGGCACTGTGAAAGCGACGATGTTTTACGTTGCTTACACGAAAGATGGAGTGGCCGAGCCGGCGAAGCGTCCTGTAAGTTTTGTTTACAACGGCGGGCCGGGGTCCGCTTCCCTCTTTACGCACATGGGGATGGGGCCAAAGCGCGTGGTGTTGACAGCCGATGGCCACGGGATGCCCGCACCGTACACCACTGTCGATAACGAAGATTCTTTTCTGGATGCCACGGACCTCGTTTTCATTGATGCGATTTCAACGGGCTACAGCCGGCCCGCTCCTGGCGAAGCTACCGCGCAATTTCACGGCATCATCGAAGACGCGAACTGGTTTGCGGATTTCATCTACCAATACATCACGCGGACGGAGCGCTGGGCCTCGCCGAAATTCTTGATTGGCGAAAGCTACGGAACAACGCGTTCCGCCGAGCTTGCGGGCGTCATTCAAGAACGTCACCAGATTTATTTGAACGGGATCGCTCTGCTTTCGTCGGTGGCTTTTTCGAATTGGGGCGCTGACAATCGGACCATTTTCTTTCTGCCAACATATGTGACCACTGCCTGGTATCACCACTTGTTGCCTCCGGACTTGCAGAGCTTGCCTGTCGACCAGGTGGCGCAAAAGGCGCGCGAATTCGCGCACGGCGAATATGCCCAGGCTTTGGAAAAGGGCGACCAGCTTTCCGCAGCGGAGCACCAAAAGGTCGTCGAGGACCTCGCGCACTACACCGGGCTTTCCACCAAGTTCATCGAACAGGCGAACCTGCGCGTGAGCCCGTTCCGCTGGTTCAAGGAGCTTGAGCGGGATAAACGATTGACGATTGGGCGTCTCGATTCGCGTTTCGTGGGCATGGAAGCGGATGCGGCCGGTGAGCGCGTCGAATACGACCCGAGTGAGGCTTCGTACGAGGGCGCGTTCGTTGCGACATTTCACGATTACGTGCGGCGTGAGCTGAAGTGGGACAGCGACGCATACTACACCGTCAGCGCCAATGTCCGCCCGTGGGACCAGACGGGAAACACGGAAGTGGCGGAAGTCTTACGCGCGGCAATGACCCAACAAACCTACTTGAAGGTGCTCGTTCTCTGCGGCTACTACGACGTGGCGACGCCATTCAACGGAATTGAAAACACGTTCGCGCACATGAATCTCGAACCTCCCGTCCGCAAGAACGTGAGCTTTGCGTACTACGAAGGCGGCCACATGATGTACATCGATGAAGTCCAGCACCATAAGCTGCACAAGGACATCGATGACTTCATCAACGCAGGCTACCCGCACTAAACGGGGCTAGACTCGCACAACAAAAGTGCGGCAACATGGGCGACCGTGCTCGCCTTTCAAGTTGCCGACAAAAAGCTCAAGAGATCAGAGAAGCCATTGCCGAAGCTACGGCCTGGTTGGGCGCTGATTCGCGTCCGGCTTGCGGGGATTTGCAACACGGACGTGGAGATCTTGCGTGGGTATCATGCGTTTCGCGGCACGCTGGGGCACGAATTCGTTGGCGAAGTTGCTGACGTTCAGAGCGCTTCCGGCGCGCTGAAGAAAAAATGGATTGGCAAGCGCGTCACCGGCGAAATTAACGTATCGTGCTCGGCTTACGGCTTCCGGCCGGTTTGCGCTTTTTGCCGGCGCGGATTGAGGACGCATTGCGCCCGGCGCACCGTGCTCGGCATCGTGGCACATGACGGTGCGTTTGCGGAGTACCTGGCCCTTCCGCTCGAGAATCTGCATGTTGTCCCGGATTCCGTCAGCGACGAGCAGGCTGTGTTTGTCGAACCGCTGGCCGCGGCTTGCGAAATTCTCGAACAAGTGGACGCCAAACAATTCCGCGAAGCGGCTGTTCTCGGCGATGGCAAACTCGCGCAATTGATCGCGTTGGTTCTGCGCACGGTGGTGCCGCGCGTCGTCATGTATGGCAAGCACGAAAAGAAACTAGCCCTCGCCCGCCGCACCGGGATCAAAACGAAAAAAGTGCGCGGCGATGCTTCTGACCTGAAGGGTGTAAAAGAACATTATGGATTCCTGGTTGAAGCGACTGGCTCACCGACTGGATTCGCGCTAGCGCAACAAATGACTGAACCGCGGGGCACGCTCGTTCTGAAGTCCACCTTTCATGGCGCCGCTCCTATTGAAACCTGGCCGATCGTCGTCAAGGAACTTAACGTTGTCGGCTCACGCTGCGGACCGTTCGCCCAAGCGATCGCTCTGCTGCGCTCCGGCAAAGTCGATCCAACCGCGCTGCTCACGCACATATTCGCGATGAAAGACGCGGCTGTAGCGATCCAATTCGCACAGAAATCGGGCGTTATGAAGGTGTTGCTGAGAGCTTGAGAAGCACGCAGTTTTTTACAAACGGTTGATGCAGGACGCCACGCAGGCTGCACCGAAACCATTATCGATGTTCACGACGGTCACATTGGATGCGCAAGAATTGAGCATCCCGAGAAGCGCGGCGACGCCGCCAAAACTCGCTCCGTAGCCCACGCTCGTCGGCACGGCTATCACAGGTACACCGACCAACCCGCCCACGACACTCGGCAGCGCACCTTCCATTCCAGCGACGCAAATGATCACTCGCGCTTGCGTCAATTTCTCTCGATGTTCCAGAAGCCGATGAATGCCCGCAACGCCTACGTCATACAAGTGTTCAGCGCGGTTGCCCATCATTCGCGCTGTGAGCAGCGCTTCTTCGGCTACGGGAATGTCGCTTGTGCCCGCGGAAACGATGATGATTGTCCCTTTTCCCGTGATCTCCGCGCTGCGCTCGATCGTAATCACTCCGGAGGATGCATGGAACTTCGCGCCCCGGCTCGCGCGCTTCACGGCCGCAAAAGTTTTTGCATCCGCCCGCGTCACTAAAATGTTCTGCCGCGAATCTTTCTGCCGCAGCATGGCGCGAACGATTCCCGCCACTTGCGCAGGTGTTTTGCCCTTGCCAAACACTACTTCCGCGAAGCCCTGACGCAGCGCGCGGTGGTGATCCACTTTCGCGAAGCCCAGATCTTCAAAAGGCAAATGCTTCAGACGCTCGGCGGCCTTTTCCGGAGAAAACGCGCCGAGCTTCACCAATTCCAGAATTTTCAGCAATTCCTGCTGGTTCATATTGTTTGACCGCCGCAAATTCTATCATTCCACGGGGCTGCGGCCTCAGCTTGACTTGCCCGAAAGCGGCTGCGAGACTAATTCTACTCACACAGAAACATGCCAGACACGCAAAAACAAGTCGTAACCGTAGGTGTGACCGGGGCAAGCGGCGCCGTTCTCGCGCAAAAAGCATTGTCGCTGCTTGAACAGGACGCACGTGTGGCGCGCATCCACCTCGTCGTCACGGAAGCAGGCCAGCGTCTCTTCGCGGAGGAACTTGGAATTGCTTCCGGCGACTTGAAACAGTTACCCCTCCGGCTTCTCGGCCGCTCAGCGGCAAAAATCGAAGTTCTGCCCAACAAAGACATCGGCGCATCCATCGCTTCGGGCAGCTACGGTGTGGATTCGATGATTGTCATTCCGTGTTCCATGGGTACGCTCGCGGCGATCGCCAGCGGCGTGAGCGACGATCTTGTATCTCGCGCTGCGGACGTGATGCTTAAAGAAAGCCGCAAGCTTGTACTTTGCGTGCGCGATACACCGTTTAACCGCATCCATCTGGAAAATATGTTGTGCGTGCAGCAGGCGGGCGCGGTGGTCATGCCGGCGATCCCAGCGTTCTATCATCATCCACAAACGATCGACGACCTTGTCACTCAGTATATTTGTCGCGTGCTCGCGCAGATTCAACTGCCCCAGGAAAATATGTATCGCTGGACCGGTCAGCCAGGCGTCAAAAAGGCGGAGGCCTAATTTCGCCATGGCTGGCCGCATCCGCACCGTTCTCGAGATGATCAAGTTTGAGCATTCCGTCTTTGCGCTTCCGTTTGCGCTCACGGGAGCGCTGCTTGCGGCGCGCGCCACTCATCAACCACCAAAGGGTTGGCCGACGCTGCGCCAGTTTTTCTGGATTATCGTCGCGATGGTCGCCGCGCGTTCCGCTGCCATGACCATGAACCGCATCGCCGATCTACGCTATGACAAGGAGAATCCGCGCACGCAGCAACGCGCCCTTGCGACTGGCGCTCTTTCCCTTTCCTTTGCGTGGCTCTTCACAGTCGTTGCTGTTGCCGTTTTTTTTATCGCTGCGTGGCGGCTCAATGTTCTGGCGCTGAAGCTCGCGCCTCTGGCCATCGCCATTTTGTTTTTTTATTCGTTCACCAAACGCTTCACCAACTGGTCGCATCTCTTTCTGGGCTTTGCACTGGGCATTTCACCCGCCGCGGCATGGATTGCCATCACCGGCGGTCTCGACTGGCGGATGCTGATTCTTTGCGCGGCGGTCACGATGTGGGTAGGCGGTTTCGATGTGCTTTACGCATGCCAGGACGTCGACTACGACAAGCGCGCTGGCCTCTATTCCATTCCCAAGCGATTCGGCATCGCCAACGCTCTGCTCATAGCGCGTGTCATGCATATCGGCGTAGTCGTGCTTCTCTCGTGGCTCGCTTACAGCTTTGCGCTGCCGTGGCCTGCGTGGGCGGGCATCGCGGTCGTCGCCGCCCTTCTCGGTTACGAGCATTCGCTTGTCAAACCGGGCGATCTCAGCAAGCTGGACGCTGCGTTTTTCGCCGTGAACGGTTATATTAGTTTATTGTTCCTGTTGTTCTGGGGCGCTGCGGCAGCGGTTTGGCGCGTTTGAAAATTTCAGCGGATTCAAAATGAGCGGACTGACAATCACGGACCAGCGGTTGAAGCCCATCGCGGAGAAAGTCCTCGCGGGCGAGCGCTTGAATATGGACGACGGCATCGCGCTCTATCGTTCGCCCGATTTGCTCGCCGTCGGCTGGCTCGCGAACTACGTCCGCGAAAAGCGCCACGGCAACATCACGTACTACAACGTCAACCGGCACATCAATCCGACAAACGTCTGCGTGGCGCATTGCAAGCTCTGCGCTTTCGGCCGCGATCCTAATGCACCCGGCGCTTACACGTTTGCGCTCGAAGAAATCTACCAACGTGCGGAACAAGGCGTTCGCGAAGGCGCGACGGAGTTTCACATTGTCGGCGGGCTGCACCCGGATTTGTCGTTCGATCATTACCTAGAACTGGTCCGCGGTCTCAAGCAACGCTGCCCCACCGTGCATATCAAAGCTTTCACGATGGTGGAAGTTCATTACTTCTCGCGCATCGCGAAACTTTCTATCGAAGAAGTTTTGCAAAAAATGAAAGCAGCGGGAGTCGATTCCTGCCCCGGCGGCGGCGCGGAGATATTTCACCCGCGCGTGCGAAAAATCATCTGCGACCACAAAACCAGCGGCCAGATGTGGCTCAACACCGCAAAGAAAGCGCACGAAGCGGGCCTTCGTTCCAACGCCACCATGCTTTACGGACATGTCGAAACGGAAGAAGAGCGCGTCGATCACCTGATCAAATTGCGCGAACTGCAGGACGAAACGCGCGGCTTTGTCACATTCATTCCGCTGGCGTTTCACCCAGATAACACCGCGCTCTCGCACATACCGAAGCCCACGGGTTACGACGACCTCCGCAACATCGCGGTCGCACGGCTGCTTCTCGATAATTTCGATCACATCAAGGCGTACTGGATCATGCTGTCGCCAAGCATGGCGCAGATCGCTCTGCGTTTCGGCGCCAACGACCTAGACGGTACTGTTGCCGAAGAAAAGATCTACCATGACGCAGGCGCGAAAACATCGCAGTTCACGCCGCACGCCGAACTCGAGCGTCTGATCCGCGCCGCCGGCCGCATCCCTGTCGAACGCGACACGCAGTATCGCCCGGTTGACCGTTCGAACATGCCTCCGATTCAGCCCACGCCGCGGCCCGATCTGGTTTCTCTCACTCTAAACGTTTAGTTTATCTGGCAGGCGCTCAGCGAATCGTCGCGGCTTTCGCCGTCACTTTGGCAAGCAGATCCTCGGGCAGCGGCGGGTAGCCCTGTTCCTCCGCCATCTTTTCGCCGCTGGTGTACACCCACTTCAGGTAGTCGGCAACGGCGCGGCCTCGCTGCGAATCCTTCGCGACGGCCGGAATGTAAAACCAGGTAAAGCTGCTGATGGGATAGCTGTCCTTCCCAGGCGCGTTCGTGAGTGAAATCCGAAAACTGTCCGTCACGGTGCTGGTCATTGCTTTAGCTGCGGCGGCAATCGACCGGACAGATGGCTTCACGAACTCGCCATCCGCGTTTCGAATGCTAGCCATGTGCAAAGACGCTTTCAGCGCTGAATTCAATTCCGTGTAGCCAAGAGCTCCCGGAGTCGCTCCCACTTTATCGAGCATGTCGTCAGCCTTGCCGGCAGTTGCGCCCACGGGCCAGTTCGGCGATGCGCTGCGGCCCACGCGGGTAAGAAATTCAGAGCTCGCTTTCGACAGGAAATCGGAAAGAATGTAGTTCGAACCGCGGCCCGCAGTGCGGTGCAACAACTGAATCGAAAGCGCCGGAAGTTTCACATCCGGATTTAGTTTTACGAGCGCGGGATCGTTCCAGGAGGTAATCTTTCCGAGAAATATGTTTGCCAGGACTGGTCCGGACAGGCGAAGTTCGCCTGTCACGCCCGGCAAATTGTAAATCACCACGATGCCGACCAGCACGGTGGGAAGTTCGACAATCTTGTTGGTGGACCCTTTCAAATCCTTCTCCGGAATCGGCTCGTCTCCGCCGCCAAAATCTCCCGTGCCCGTCAAAACGCGGGTAGCACCGGCGACGCTGCCCTCCGGCAAATAGCGCACTTGCACGCCAGGCTGCTGCTTGTGAAATTCATCGTTCCAGAGCAAATAGAGAGACTCCGGCATGCTTGAGCCTGTGACGACCAGCACGGTTGATGCTTGCCCGTCGGTTGCGACCGGAATCAAGATCGTCAGCGTCACGAGAACTACACAAATTGGTTTCAGAATCCGCTCCACTAGATCCTCCGCAGCTCCATAGGCCCAATGAACAAACCGGATGAGGGAAGCCAAACAATCCTTCTTTGCTGACTCTAGCGGAATCCCTCACGGTAGATGAACTGGCGCGGAGTGCAGGTGTGCAGAATCCAGCATTAAGGGTTAGGCGATATTTGCAAGGTGCAAAACGGGGGCACCTCGAAGTTGCTGTCTCTACCGGCGGGCGCGGCACGACACTTGCTAAGTGCTGCCAAATATAATAATTCAATGGTGCAGGCTGTATCTCGAGTCCACAATTCTGCGTCTCACCAAGAGCGTATTTCACCTAAAGCGAGAACGGAAAAACATGCGAACCATCATCCTGCTGACCATCTCGAATATCTTCATGACGTTTGCCTGGTATGGCCATTTGAAATACCGCACTTCCGCGCTTTGGAAAGTCATTCTGGTGAGCTGGGGGATCGCATTCTTTGAATATTGTTTCCAAGTGCCGGCGAACCGCATCGGCTCGTATGAATTCAGCACCGCGCAGCTCAAGACCATGCAGGAAGTTATCACTCTCTCGGTCTTCTCCGTTTTCTCGGTGCTCTATCTTGGCGAGAAATTAAGGTGGAATCATGCCGCGGGGTTCGGATGCATCGCGATGGCTGTGTTCTTCGTTTTTCACAAGTGGTAGCTGCACCGGAAGTGCATCAGCGCGGCAATCGCCGCGGCTGCCACACAACCACATCCTGGCGCTTCGAAAAGTGAAGCAGCGGTTTTGTGGGCGCTAAATAAATTCCGGCGGCCTCCGGCATCGTATTGTTGATCAACTCTGCTTCCGCAGCCTGCAACGGCCACGGGGCGTGATGAATTTCGCCAGAAATGACTTGTCCATCCCCATCCATCGTATAAAGGCAATAACGCTCCGTCAGAAAATGCTCAAGCGACCCTGGGGCCGCGGAAAATACATCGCCAATCGCTCGATAGCGACCGTTCAACACTCCGCAGGCTGCGCCGCGATGCGAACGCCCGCATTTGTACTCGATCCATCCTTCCCGTTCCGCGCAAGACATTCGTGCGCGAAAATAGGGCAAGTGAAACCACACACGCGCAATGGCGACCGCCATCCTGTTGCCAGCATCGAGGCTGAAGAACCACACTCCGGGTTTGCCATTGGCCACCACGTACGTTCGTACATTCAATTCCGGAAACGCCGAGAGCCAGGGAACCGCAGGCGTGCCACGCAGGCGCACGCCGGACATCCGAAATGGCACAACTCCGAGCCATGCCTGCCCTTCGTAAGTATCGATCTGCAATTCCGCAGGGATATGCCGGCGCAGCGCGGCCTCTTCCACGCGCCAGTGGGCAAAGAGCAGTTCATGCCAGCTCTGCGCCATGATCCAAGGACCCGCAGGCAGCGGCCATGGCCGGTGAGCAACTTGCTCCAAATTGGCGCTCATCGAAATTCGACGCCTCGACTCGACACAATCATTCCGCCAATATACCCTTCTCTATTGCTGGCGAATCGAATTCTCAGCATTCAAATCAAACGAACAGTGCAAAAGGAGCGGCATCATGCAACGCAAGGCATCGGCAGTCTGGCAGGGCGGGTTGAAAGATGGCAAAGGGTCGATCTCGACCGACAGTGGCGTCCTCAAACAAACGCAATATTCTTTTAGCACGCGCTTTGAAAATGGCGTTGGCACAAATCCGGAAGAACTGCTCGCCGCGGCACACGCGGGATGTTTCACGATGGCGCTCTCCGCGCAACTCGGCGGCGCTGGGATGACCGCGCAGAAGCTCGAAACTACCGCGACCGTATCGCTCGAGAAAGTCGGCGACGGTTTTTCCATCACCAAGAGCCATCTCGACCTAGTCGCCACCATTCCCGGCGCGGACAAAGCAAAGTTTGACGCCGCCGTGAAAGCCGCCGAGACTGGCTGCCCAGTCTCCAAGCTTTTCAAAGCGGAGATTAGCGTCAGCGCGACCCTCAACTCCTGACCGCATCGTCGGTCATCGATCGCACACCCAAACGAGTACAATGCCGCACATGATTCCAGTGCCAGGTGCCTTTATCGCGGGGGTCGCGATTTTTGTGATCGTTTTGTGGGACGCGTTTGAGGCAATTATTCTGCCACGGCGCGTGACGCGCAAGTTCCGGTTCGCTCGTCTCTTTTATAGATCCACGTGGAAATTGTGGACGTTCATGACCAGCCTGGTCTCGTCTCGCAAAAGCCGCGAGGCGTTCCTGGGCTTTTACGGCCCGCTCTCACTACTCGTTCTCGTAGGCGTCTGGGCGGTAGGGCTGGTTTTCGGTTTTGGCCTCATGCAATACGGTGCTGGCTCAGCCGTAGTTATAAGCGGCAGCGAGCCCAGCTTTCTCACCGACATATATCTCAGCGGAACAACATTTTTCACCCTCGGCCTCGGCGACGTGATTCCTCGTTCCGGCTTGGCGCGAGCTCTGGTCGTCACCGAAGCCGGTTTTGGCTTTGGCTTTCTCGCGGCCGTCATCGGTTATCTGCCGTTCATTTACGGTTCGTTTTCGAAACGTGAAGTGGACATTTCACTGCTCGATTCCCGCGCAGGCACACCGCCCACTGCTGGAGAACTTCTCCGGCGCCATAGCTATCCCCACGGACAAGAAGCGCTTCGCGAACTCCTCAAGGATTGGGAGCATTGGTCCGCCGAATTGATGGAGAGCCACCTCTCGTATCCTGTCCTGGCATTTTTCCGTTCGCAGCATGACAACCAGTCCTGGGTCGCGTCGCTCACCGCCATACTCGATACCTCCGCACTCGTCATGGTCGGCATCGAAGGCGCCTGCGAAAAGCAGGCCGAGCTAACTTTTGCGATTTCACGCCATGCGGTCGCCGATCTTTCTCAAGTCTTCGGGACGGCACCAGCTACCATGCCTTACGACCGTCTCCCTCCTGAACAGTTGCGCCACATCCGCGACATTCTCGCGCAGCACGGACTGAAACTTCGCGACGGCGAGGAAGCCGATCGCCGTCTCACCGAGCTCCGCCACATGTACGAGCCGTATATTCACGCGCTGGCTGCCTATTTGAATCAAACACTGCCACCTTGGATTCCTGAGAAAAAAGGCAAAGACAACTGGCAAACAACCGCTTGGGGCCAGTCGGCGGGCCTGCTGGAAAAGGAGAAGGAATCGTCGCATGCGCACGTCGACGATCATTTCTAGAGGAGTTAAGATGCCGCGAAGCCACGACGCCCAAATTTCTTCGTAGGGGCACGGCACGCCGTGCCCCTCTTCAGCTAGAATTTCGCAATCGAGAGCGAAGCCAAGAATCGCGAGCGACATCAATTCAACTTTCCCAAGCACCGGAGGCCATTAAATGAAAGCCATAGTCGTCCACGAATTTGGCGGTCCCGAAGTCTTGAAGTACGAAGAAATTCCCACACCGAAACCCGCCGCCGGACAAGTCCTAGTCCGCATCCACGCCATTGGCGTCAATCCCTACGACACCTACATGCGCAACGGCACATACGCCGTAAAACCTCCGCTGCCGTATACTCCCGGCTCCGATGGCGCTGGCACCGTCGAGGCGGTCGGCACCGGAGTCACCAAAGTTAAACCCGGCGACCGCGTCTACGTGGCAAAAACCGTGACGGGCGCTTACGCCGAATACGCGATCGCTCTCGAAAGCCAGGTCCACCGGCTTCCAGAAAAAGCCAGCTTCAGCCAAGGCGCGGGCGTTTGGGTCCCGTATGGTACCGCCTATCACGCGCTCTATCACTCCGCACAGCCTCACGCATCGGAGACAGTTCTGATTCATGGGGCGAGCGGCGGAGTTGGCATCGCCGGAGTCCAAATAGCCCGCGCGGCAGGCCTTACTATTTTCGGCACCGCAAGCAGCCAGAAAGGTCTCGAACTAGCGACACGCGAAGGCGCTCATCAAGTTTTCGATCACAGCAAGCCGGGCTATCTCGATGAAATTATGAAAGCAACGGGCGGTCGAGGCGTGGATATCATTCTGGAAATGCTCGCCAACGTGAATCTCGCCAATGACCTGAAGCTCCTGGCCACCAACGGCCGCGTCATCATCATCGGGAATCGCGGAGAAATCACCATCAATCCCCGAGACCTCATGGCGCGCCGCGCATCGGCTCGCGGGTTCACACTCTGGGCCCTCACTGCTTCCGAAGAAGCCGACGTCCACGCAGGGATCATCGCTGGCCTCGAAAATGGCACCCTGCGACCCGTCGTCGGCAAAGAATATCCCTTGGCCGAAGCCGCACGCGCCCACAAAGAAATCCTGGAGCCCGGCGCCGCCGGAAAAATCGTACTCATCCCTTAAATAAATAGCAGTCCGTTTATTTCAACGAACTCCAGGCGGGAAGCGCGATCTATCTGCCGGAGCGCACTTACTTAATCCGGCTGCTGCATTGACTGTCCCCGCGGCGGCCTTATAATCATAGGCTCTGATACCGGTCGATGCTCCAGCCTGGTCCGCGGAAGAAATTTGGAACGTGATAACCCTGCTCCCCATCGCTACCATTTTCGCGGCACAGACCTCCCTTAGCCATTACTGGCATAAGCTGACGGACCGCACCTTCTCCGGGGTCTATCGCGCTGATGCCTTCGACCTCGCGATGATGATTCCCTACTTCCTCGTCCTCTTCATCCTCGCGGCCTACGGCCTTCACCGCTATTGGCTGGTCTACGATTACTACATGTACTCGAAAAACGTGCCCGGCCCTCCGCCCGAAGTCAAAAACTGGCCTCGCGTTACTGTCCAGCTTCCCATCTTCAACGAACGCTATGTGATCGAGAGGCTCGTCGAAGCCGTCTCGCGCTTCGACTACCCGCGCGAACTCTTGGACGTTCAAGTTCTGGATGATTCCACCGATGAGACTCGTCAGGTCGCCAGCGCCTGCGTGGAACGCCACGCCGCGCAGGGTATGCCTATCGTCTACATCCATCGCACCAATCGCGAAGGTTACAAAGCTGGCGCCCTCGAAAACGGTCTCAAGACTTCGCGGGGCGAATATGTCGCTATCTTCGATGCTGACTTCATTCCCGAACCTGATTTTCTACGCCGCACCATTCCCTATTTCGTAGATCCCGCGAATGGGCCCAAGATCGGCATGGTTCAGACTCGTTGGACCTACCTGAACCGGGACTACTCGCTTCTCACTCAGGTCGAAACCATCCTCCTCGACGGCCACTTCGTCGTAGAGCACGGCGCGCGCTCTCGCCGCGGCACCTTTTTCAATTTCAACGGCACGGCGGGCGTCTGGCGCCGCCAAGCTATCGAAGAAGCCGGCGGCTGGGAGCACGACACGCTCACCGAAGACACCGATCTTTCCTATCGCGCGCAGCTCAAGGGCTGGAAGTTTCTCTACTTGCCGCAAATCGAATGCGCTTCCGAGTTGCCGGTCGACATGAACGGCTTCAAAGCCCAGCAAGCCCGCTGGGCCAAGGGTCTGATGCAAACGGCGAAAAAAATCCTGCCTCGCGTCATGAAATCCGATGCGCCCTGGCACGTCAAAGCCGAGGCCTTTTTCCATCTCACTGCCAACATCAGTTACCCGCTCATGGTCGTCTTTTCGGTCATGCTTCTCCCGGTGTTGATCGTTCGCTTCCAGCAGGGCTGGTTTCAAATGCTCGTCCTCGACCTGCCGCTTTTTCTCGCGTCCACGTGCTCGATTTCCAGTTTCTATCTCGTCGCGCAGCGTGAGCTTCGCCCCAAAAACTGGTGGCGCACCTTTCTGTACATGCCGTTCGTCATGGCCACCGGCATCGGCATCTCCGTGCGCAACGCCCAAGCCGTTCTGGAAGCCATCGTCGGTAAAAAGAGCGAGTTCGCCCGCACGCCCAAATTCAATATCGAAGGCAAAAAAGGCACATTCGTGGCGAAAAAGTACAAGAACAAAGCCGGCTGGATGCCCTACGCCGAAGTCATCCTCGGCCTTTACTTCGTTGGCACCATCGTCTATGCCGTCACCAACGAGAATTACGCCACCATTCCTTTCTTGCTTCTCTTCGTTTGGGGCTACCTCTATACCGGACTGATGTCCCTCGGCCAAACCTACTTCGCCCACCTCCGCTTCGGCGTCAACGCCCCAGAAATGCGCCCAGCAGCCACTGGCGCCCCGGGATTTTGAGCCAAACAGCAGCTTAAGCAGGGCTGTTTTTCACACTTCGCCCTCCCTTGGCGACCGTTCGACCCGCGATTTCCGCCATTCAATGGTTTTGAGTTGAAGTCGGACTAATCTTGTCGTATATTTTACTTGCAACTGTTTTGCAACAAGAATCGCTCTGTCATCTACCTGAAATAAAGCTTTGCGATTGTTTTCGCGTTCTTGGAAAGACAGAGAGCTCTGGACAGGCTCCAGACTGGCTCCAAAAACCAACCCGCTCGGCGACCACCGTAGCAACCCGGGGAAAGCCGATTATGTGTTTTACGAGGGGACTTCAGGATGTTTGGGACCAAGCAGAACCGCTCATCGAATTTTTCTCTTCCAGCATTGAGGCGCTCGGGACGCCTTGCCTTTTGTCTTTCTCTTGGCTTTACGCTGCTCTTGGCCATCAGTGCGTGGGCGGGCATTGGAGGAAGCATCTCAGGCACGGTGACGGATTCCAGCGGCGCAATCGTTATCAAAGCCATCGTTACGGCAACAAACACCGACACGGGAACCCATCAAACGACTGCAACGGATGACAAGGGCTTTTACTCGTTTCCGAATCTTCCCATCGGTCATTACGAACTTGGGGTGGCGAGCACCGCATTTCGGCCCTACCGGCGCACAGGGATTGTTATCGACGCGAACAGCGCGTTGACGATCGACGCGGTTCTCGCCGTTGGCGGCACATCGGATGCGGTGACGGTCGTCGAAAATCAAGTCCAGGTCGAGACATCGAGCACGCAAAATGGCGAGGTCATTTCCGGCGCTCAAATGACCACTGTGCCCCTGAATGGCCGCAGTTTTACCGATTTGCTGGCCCTTCAGCCCGGGGTTGTTCCCATCACCTCCATCACCGGCGATACTGTGCAAGATGTGGGCGCGAGCGTACTCTCTCCCTCGGGCGATTTGAATCCCGGCACCATTTCAATCAACGGACAGCGCGAATTTGCGAACAGTTTCATCGTCAACGGAAGCGACGTCGAAGAGGACGTCAACAACGGCGCATCGGTAATTCCAAATCTCGATTCCATCGCTGAGTTCCGCATTCTGACGAACAACTTTGACGCCGAGTACGGCGAATTCAGCGGCGGCCAGATTAACGTCATCACGAAATCCGGCGCCAACGCGTTTCACGGCGACGGTTTTGAATTCCTCCGCAACACGAATCTCGATGCGCGCAATTACTTTTCTCCCACACGCGGGACCTTCGATCAAAATCAGTTCGGCGGCACCTTCGGCGGCCCGATTCGCAAGGACAAGATTTTCTTCTTCGGCGATTATCAAGGGACGCGTTCTACCCAGGGCGTGGACACCGGTCAAATTCCGGTCCCCTCGGTACAAGACCGCACGGGAAATTTATCCGATCTGGCCAGTTCGTTCGTAACCACGGATGCCAACGGAAACACCGTACCTACAACTGTAAGCGGAGCGGCCTTTGCCACCACCCTTTCGCAAAAATTGGGCTACGCAGTCACGGCGGGCGAAAATTACTTCACTCCAGGATGTGCCAGCAGCGGCCCCAATCCATGCGTTTTTCCAGGAGCCGTGATTCCACAAACAACGTGGTCCGCCCCAGCGCAAAATCTCCTGAAATATATTCCATCACCAACCAACTCGAACGGAACATTTTCCACATCGGGATTCAACCAGACTTTGCGCGACGATAAAGGTGCGTATCGAGCCGATGCGAACACGAGATGGGGATTGCTCTCTGCTTACTATTTTCTCGACGATTGGTCGCAAAACAATCCATATCCCGTCGCGCAAGGGGGAGCAAACGTCCCTGGCTTCAACGCAAACTACTCGGGCCGCGCTCAGTTGATCAGCCTCGGCGATACGAAAACAATCAGTCCGACGGCCGTGAACGAATTTCACTTCAGCTATCTGCGCAACGCGGTGGACTTGGGCAAGCCAATAGGCGGCGTCGGAGTCAGTCTAGCATCGCAAGGCTTCACGGGAATCCTGCCACTCTCTCCGAAAACAGAAGGCGTCGAAAGCGTCGCCTTCAATAGCTTCACGATTGGAACAAATACCAATGAGCTCAACCAGATTGGCAATACGTATCAATGGCTCGACAATTTTTCCAAAGTAATCGGAAGGCACACGATCAAAGCAGGTGGTGAATTTCACTGCGATCAGGTCAACGTCGACGCCATCGCGCAATTTAATGGCAGTTTTCTTTTCTTTGGAACGGAAACCGGCTCCGATTTCGCGGACTTCCTTTTGGGAGCGCCCAGCCAGTACAACCAAAGCCAGCTGCAAGCATTTTATGGCCGCAACAATTACCTCGGTCTCTTCGCGCAAGATAGTTGGCGCCTCACGCGCAATCTCACGCTCAACTACGGTTTGCGTTGGGATCGCATTGAACCTTGGTATGAGAAATACAACCAGATCGCGGCGTTCGTGCCAAATGAGCAGTCTGTCGTTTTCCCGAATGCGCCGGCTGGCATTGTCTATCCCGGCGACCCGGGAGTCCCACGCACGTTGGCGCCTCCGGGAAATCGCGATTTTGCTCCGCGCATCGGCCTGGCGTACTCGCCCAGCTCTTCTGGTGACGGCTTGCTTGCCAAAATTCTTGGCGCTCCCGGAAAGACGAGCATCCGCGCCAGTTACGGAATCTTCTACACCGCGATTGAAGCGCTCTCAATTGGCGTCATGAGCGCAAATGCGCCTTATGGTTCGACCTACACAAGTCCTGCTCCGCCCCAGTTTGCCAATCCTTTTGTTACGTTGACGACGGGTCAGAATCTAGGCCAGGCGTTTCCGCTCCAGCTTGCGCCGCTAGGCGCAAGCGCACAGCATCCCGATACGACCACGGACTTTTCGCAGTTCGAGCCTATCTCCGGGCTTCCGAATTATCTGCCCAGCAATCGTATCCCGTACACTGAGGAATACATGCTGTCGATCGAGCGCGGATTGGGCGCAAATACGGTGCTCAGTTTGAATTACGTGGGCAATCAGGGACACCGGCTTTTGGTGCTTGAGGAATCCAACCCCGGCGACCCCGCGCTGTGCTTGTTCCTGAGCAATCCTGCAAATCTCGCCCCAGGACAAGTCCCGTGCGGTCCTTTTGGGGAGGACACCACTTACACGACTGCCACAGGCGCGATCCAGCGGGGCACGCGCGGCCCCTTGGGACCGAATTTCGGCAGCAACGCCAACCAAACCACCATCGGAAATTCCAATTACAACGCGTTGCAGGTTACGCTGCGGCACACCAGCAGGGATTTGACCGTGCTGGCCGGCTACACATTCAGCAAATCCCTGGATCAGTCTTCGAATTTGGGAGAAGCAGTCAACCCGCTGAACCCTTCGCTTAGCAGAGCGCTGTCCTCTTTTGATGTGAAGCATAACTTCGTCGTGAGCTACAGCTACCAACTCCCTTTCGACCGGCTGCTGCATGCCACAAATCGTTGGACGCAAGGTTGGGAACTATCCGGGATCACGCGATTCAGCTCGGGACTTCCGGTGACTCTGATCAACTTTGGAGACAACTCCCTGCTCGGCGCAGAGCCGAACGGCATCAACAACTTTGGCGTGGATGAACCCGACTATCTGGGAGGTCCGCTCAACCTCAATGGCAATCCCCGCAATGGCCGCGCGTATTTCAATGCCGCCCAATTTCCCGAAAACGCGTTGGGGACGCCCGGCACGGCGCGCCGCCGCTTCTTCTACGGTCCAGGAATGGACAACTACGACATAGCTCTTCTCAAAAACGTGCGTCTAACGGAAGCGAAGTCTCTGCAATTCCGCGTCGAAGCCTTCAACGCGTTCAACCATGCGCAGTTCTTCGGCCCGCAAGCCGTCGACGGCAATATTGACAGCTCGAGTTTCGGCGATGTCGTCAGCGCCGCTCCGCCGCGCCTCGTCCAGTTCGGCGCAAAATTCTTTTTCTAGCCCAAAGGCGCAACAGCTCATTTCCTCATCTTTACTCCAGCACAGCAGCGGCGCCAGCATCTTGCAAATCGTAAGAAAGCGGTATAGCTTCTAGCCACAGCACTTCAGCAACCCTCATCAAAATGTGACGGCGGGTCAACGGATGCAAACGAAGACTACAATGCCCCTTCGCGGTAGCTCGCGTTCTATAACCACTACTCTAGCCGTGGCCGGACTGACTTGGCTCGCCTGTCCCTGGGCCAACGCGGACGAGCCAAAGCCCAAACCGGAAAACACTATTAGCATTCAGCTCGGGGAGCCGGTTCTACCGCAAAAGTTTGAGCATCCGCCAAAATTCTGGATCGCGAGTGTGACGGATCGTTCGGGGAATCCACAGCCAATGCTAGTGATGAAAGAGCGAGGCGGCGTCTTCCTGGACAAACAGCCGACCGAGATTGTGAAAGAAGCGATTGAGCAATCGTTCAAGGCAGCAAACCTATTGGCGCCTGATGCGGAATCGGCAGACCTGGTGTTGCGCGTGTACCTGTTTCACTTCGGTTTGGCCGCTGGATCGGGGCTCGACTTTTTCGGCAAAGTGGAATTTTCTATCATGGTCAAAAACGCCAAGACTGGAGAATCCCAGGAAGTGAAAGCGGTGGGAACCTCCATCGCCAAAGGCGCTGTGCGAAAGAAGAACATGCAAAAAAACGTGGAAGAGGACATTGAAGAGGCTTTGCATGATGCGACGCGGAATTTCGTGCGAGGGACGCAACTGAAAGAAGCCGTCGCGGCATTGTCAAAGGGAACGGAAGCAGTACCCGCGGCAACCCCAAGCGCCGCCGAAGCGCCGAGGCCGCTGTCGAAGTAGAAGTTCCGATTTTCAAGAGTTTGCACGAAATCTGCGGAGGACAAGAGGGGAGACAGAATGCGTATCTTGATGTTGGCGCTGCTAGCAGGGATATTAGCGATGGGAGCGGCGGGAAAACCCAAGGATGAAACCCCGCACTACAAGACAGCGGAAGCCAAACATTTCGCGACGGCGGAAGGAGTGGAGCTGACTCCCGCTTTTGTGGACTATTTCTATGCTGAACTGCGAAGCGAACTGACCAAGTCAAAACTGGTGAATGAAGTGATCGGAGAAGGGGAAGCCGTGGAGGCTGCGGACGCGCCACAATCGCTCGTGATCAGCGGAACGATCACGGAATACAAGAAGGGAAACGTGGTGAAGAGTACCCTCATCGGCTTCGGCGCGGGTATGCGGAGCCTGAAGATGGATGCTGACGTGGTCAGGCGAGGCGATAATCAGAACCTGTGCGTGTTGCACGTGCACGTCAAGATTGATCCGCGCTGGAACGAAAAAGTCATGGCGAAAGGGGCGGCACACGAGATGGTTAGAGAGATGAAAAAAGCTCTGGCCGAGAGTGCAAAGGGCTCTTGAAAAGTTGTAGAAAAGATCTCGCCTTGAAAACCTTTCCGTGTCGTGCCATTGCATGCGGATTCGCGTTAGCTCTGTGTCTCGCCTGTTTACCTGTCACAGAAACGGCTGCAGTCACAAAGTTGAAGTTTCGCGGCTACCTGACCGGGCGAGCCGAAACGAACACCCTGCTAATTCTGGACGACCGGATTGAGCTGACTACTGCAAGTCGCGTCCTAAGCAAAGACACCACCGGCGAGCACCCCTTTCATCCCGAGGAGCTTGCTCCTGGAATGTTGGTGGAAGCAGAAGGACAGTGGCTGGACAAACACCGATTTTTTGCGGAGACGATAGTCGTAGACCTTCGAGAGGACGACAAGAAGATCCGCGGTTCAGCATACCTGCAGGAAGAGCCAGCGGATGCCGCAAGAATTGCGGCCGGAGAATCGAGTGAGCTGAAGCTGGATGGCTACTGGCTTAATCTGGACAGCGCTACAAAGCGCGCTTGGAACCCTGTGAAAGCTGGCGAAAGCCTGGCCTCCAAATCGTCAGCACAAAATGGCGCGCTCGCCGGATATCACGTTAAGTATTCGGGTACGCGCCGCAAAGACGGACGAGTCGAGGCCGAAGAACTAGAACTGGGTCCGCCCGCTTCCGCTGACGACTACAAGATGCCCCACAACTTGGAAGTCGTCCGGGCACAGGATCCGCAGACGGGAATTGCTGTCCTCGAATTTCGGCAGGGGAACAAGGTCCACGGGAGAATGAAGTTGCTGGCAGAGCGAAGTGTTCAAGAATATGTTTCTCATTTGGGCGATTCACTGATTCCGGAAGGAGCGAAGGGTACGAGCCGTCCTATTGAATTCCGCTTTTTTGTGGTGGAAGAACCGGAAATTAACGCCGCGTCGCTGCCGGACGGAACGCTGCTGATCAATACCGGTTTACTAGGTGCGATCGAGAATGAAGCGCAACTCGCGTTCATCTTGAGCCACGAGATGGCCCATGTGCTCCAGGTGCATTACCGCCGTGAAATCGAGGAAACGCGAGGGTCTCGCGTCGGATTGACGATCGCGGGAGTAGCTGCGGGTGCGTTCATCGGAAACGCCGGAATCTTCATGGCGCAAATTGGAATTGCATCCGTGGTGAACGGTCACCAGCGAGACCTTGAGAATCAGGCGGACCGGCTAGGACTTCAGAACGTGATCGATCATGGATATGACCCCCGCGAGGCGCCAAACTTTTCGCGCATCATCATCAATCGCTACGGCAACCGCACCACGAGCATGCTTTGGTCGAATCACGAATCGAGCGTGATCCGGGGAAGTTTCATGACCGTGCAGTTAATGCGCGAATATCCTGAAAACCACTGGGATCAAGCGAAGAAAAACACATCTGCCTTTCTGACGATGAAAGACGACCTGGGACCTGTAAAAATCATGTAACCTGCTCGGTTCCAGGGCTCGAGAACGTTTCCGGCAACGGACATATGTCGCACTCCTGGGTTGTCCTAACTGGCGGCACGTAAATCAGGCAGCCCCAGATTCCATCTCTGATGATCTTGTTCAGAGATGCTAGCGGCAACAGTCTCCATCTAAGCCACATCCCACCCTGTGGGGCCCAAGCAAGATCATTTACGGGCGAAGGGCTTGTCGAAGATTCGGCAGGGTCGAACCGCGATTGTGACCGGATGATGAGTCAACCTGAAACAGCCCGTGAGGACAGGCTAGAAGTTCGATTTGGGGGTCGGCGACGATTGCGGCGGATTCCAGAGCACGCACAGGCGATACGATCGATGCCTTGCCGCCTCCTCCGCCCCGCCTTATAAGTCCCCACAATCCGCCATTATCGTTTTGGGACCACCTCCACCTCCCTACCCACCCGCACGCTAAACTATTTGGACGGCATCACTCGGAGTGTGCATGCGGAGCAAGATTTCCGCCGCTCTTTTCGCGATTCTTATGGCAGTTATGGTACTCGGTTCCCTTGCCGCAGAGGCAAAGACCACCGAGACGACCCCGCTTTCTCTTCCCCGTCGGCCGCACTACGTCTTCCAGCGGGTCGGTGAAAACTTCGGTCTGAGCTTCCTGACGCCCTCCTGCATCCTGCAGGACCAGGACGGCTTCATCTGGATCGGCACGCCCGACGGCCTACTTCGCTTTGACGGCAATCATGTTCTGCGTTTTGGCATCGAGCAGGGCCTCCCCAGCACCAATGTCAACCAGATCGTTCTGGCGCCCACTGGCCGAATCTGGATTGTCACTTCCCGAGGCGTTTCTTACATAGAAGGCGGCAAGCTTAATCAACTGCCGCTCGCCAAGGTCTACAATTTTTTCCGACAGCCCTCCGCGCTGGCCCTTGATCCCTGGGGCAAGGTCTATCTCGCCACCGAAGGTGGCCTGCTCCGTGTCGATCCCGACCGTCCCAACGATTTCCGCCTCTGGTCCGTAGCGGATGGCCTGCCCAGCATTGCAGCAGAGTCGGTCAACATCACTCCCGAAGGCCGCGTTTGGTTTTCCTCCGGCCACCGCGTCGGCTGGCTTGATTCCCAGGATCATGTCCATATGTTCCCGGTGCAAGCCGGCCTCGCTCACGAAACTGTGCTTAGCATCCTTCAGGACTTCGAGAAAATTCTCTGGGTTCGTACCTCATCGCATCTCTATCGCCTGAATCCAGGCTCCACTCACTTCGTCACCGAGCTCCCAGGTCTTCCTCCCGCTAACGACTATGGCTCCCCGGCGCTCGACCGTTCCGGCAATCTCATGATCCCCACTGTTGCGGGCCTGTACCGCCGCTCCGCCGGTCAGTGGGAAGTCATCGATCAAAGCCACGGCATGGCCGTCAATGCCACTTTTGCCATTACTGAAGACCGCGAGGGCGCCTATTGGATCGGTCTCGGTGGGGCGGGCATCGAGAGGTGGATCGGCAGCAAAACCTGGTCCAGTTGGACACAAGCCGAAGGCCTTCCCGACAACGTTGTCTGGTCCCAATTGCGCGACAAACGGAAGCGCCTCTGGCTCGGCACCAACAATGGCGTCGCTATGTGGGATCCTCAGGCTGATCGCTGGCGAATCTGGAAATCGAAAGACGGCCTCAACGGCTCCCTGGCTCGCGATCTCACCCTCGCTCCCGATGGCGCTGTCTGGGTCCTTTGCCACCCTGGCGGACTGACACGCTTTGACCCCGATACCCTAGTCCCGGAAAAAGTCTCGGCCCCCGACCCCAATCCTACCGGCGTCCACGTCGGCCCGGACGGCCGCATCTGGATCGCGAACGGTTCTTACGTCAAAGCAACCCATCCTTCGCAGCGGCCTTTTCAATTCGTGGACGTGCCGTTGCCTCCGGAAATCCACGAAGGCATCGGCCGCTTCGCATCAAGCCCCGATGGCGTTCTCTGGGCCATTGGCAGGAGCGGCATCTCGCGCTTCGACGGCAAGCATTGGCTTCACTTCACGACGGCCGACGGCTTGCTCCAGAATGAGGTTGTCGAGGCCGCCCCAGTCAGCCGCGACGAAGTTTGGTTTCACTACGCCGACGCTCTGGGTCTCAGCTGTCTGCACCTTGTAGATGGAAAACCTCACGTCACGCACTACGGCATGGCGGATGGACTGCCCTCTCTCGACGTTTACATGCTCGGCGCCGATCACGACGGCAACATCTGGGCCGGAGGCGCTTCGGGTCTCACCGAATTTCTCCGCAATGGCCACACTCTTCGCTTCACTCAGGCCGACGGCCTCATCTGGAACGACCTGAGCGAGCGCGGCTTTTTCGCGGAAGATGACGGCACCTTGCTCTTTGGAACTAGCGGCGGCCTCGCCCGCTACAATCCTATCTCCGCCGACGAGCGCGTCGAGCTCCCGCCCCGCGTCGTGATTACCTCGGCTCAGCTCGGTTCGCGTGATCGCCTCGGCGAACACAATCCGGGTGCGCCGCGCAGTGACAACACCTTCCGCGCGGATTTCGCGGCTCTTACCTTCCGCGATCCAGAGAATGTCCGCTGCTCCTATCGCTTGGCCGGCCTCGAAAGCGAAACCAATGAGACCTCCGGCCGCGAAGCTCGC
>Ga0210383_10000581_pt1 | contig 33536 bp, 45 predicted proteins | sample IncBWC14OmetaG_FD_160072 | JGI IMG/M metagenome (GOLD analysis project Ga0210383, IMG submission 160072) | Forest soil microbial communities from Barre Woods Harvard Forest LTER site, Petersham, Massachusetts, United States - Inc-BW-C-14-O ... | reverse complement strand
CCTAACTTGACAATAAATTTAGATCCGGTACTGGGAGACATCATATTTGACGCCTCTCAGTTACCTATACTGCGAGGCGGTTGGTCTGATCGTTATGGTATTTTCTATTCACAAATGCCATCTACACAAGGATTTTCTGCTGTTAATTTTTTCAAACAAGGTGTGACAGATCGTAAAACTGTCACCAATACAATTTAATATATAGTACTATGTTATATGTAGATCAAAACATTCCCGAATTATATCAATTGGCACATCGTCATGATACTCCGTATGTAGCTCCTATAGAATATCAAGATCGTATACTCTTCGATACACTATCAGTTTACATTTCAGAAAATGATAATGTGTATGGCTTCTTACAATTGTTATCTGGTTTAGTTTCTTTATTTTTTGATTCAAAGAATATACTTAGGAATTTTCACAATCCTATCGTAGATAAATATGATTACAGACACGTACAATAAAAACAATTTTACATAATAAAACTTTAATATATACTGATATGATCAAATCGTTTGAGGAGTTTAACAACGAAAAGAAAGGTAAGAAATTTAAAAAATTCTCTGACCTTACTAGTGAGGCAAAGAAAGAAAAAGAACCTAAAAAGGGGACTAATGAATTGCCTATTGAGCATACAGAAATTAAAATAGAAAAACCAGAAGTTGTTACAACTTTAACGGGTAACCGAGCTGCAGAATTTTCTCCACAGGAGATCGAGGATCAACAAAAGCATAATAAACAAATTTTATGGCAGGGCGATAAAAAGCTTGCTGATACTAAGGCCAATATTCCAGATAATGTACCCGTACAAAACGAGCCTATCCAAATTGCTAAAAATAAAATCAATGCTAAACGTAAGATCGAATTATATGGTAAGATTGCCAAGGGTAAGGACATCAGTGCCAGCAAGCTTCACGAATTTATGAGTAACGTACCGGATGTTAAAGTTAAAAGTTCACTCTGGTACCTTATGGTAGAGAAGCAAGATTCCGAATTAAATTTACTGAGATTCATTCCATCAAAAGGCATCAATCTAACAGAATTTATAGTTGAATTGAAGAAGTATTATATTGACAAATATAAAGATAACGCTGAAATTGTAGCAGCATTTGAAAAATTAGTTATTGAAGGTAATGATAAATTATCAGCTATAAAAAATATTTCTAATGTTACAGTTGAAAATAGAAAATTGATTAGACTTTTAACAGAAGATTTGATCAAGCTTCTAAAATAAACTTGATTAAAATTTTATGTATGTACCACCCGAAAAGACACACATTTATGGATTATACGAAATTCCAGAAAATGAGAACGATCCACACATTTATCGTTATATAGGAAAAGCTGATAATGTTTCTATTAGATTTAGAGATCATATTAATGATCGGCATATCAATTTAGATACAAATAAAAAGAATGTGTGGTTAACAGATGCAATGGATAATAGAAATGTTAAAATTGGTGTTGATATATTAGAGACTATCGAATTCGATAAATGGGAAGATCAGGAAGATTATTGGTATAGAAAATATATTAATAATGAATTAACAAATGATCCAAGTAAGATAGGAAGAGGACATAAACCAAATAAAAAAACTATACACAGAAAATATCCTCGTCAGAAACGCCCAAGAAAATATGATATAACATATGACGAATGTAGAGCATGGGTCAAGGATTTAGATATTCGCACAAGTCCTTTATGGCATCAATTTATTAAAACTGATGCTTTCCCCAAACATATACCTAGAGATCCCGAAGGCTACTATAAGGGGTATGGGTGGAAAGGATGGCAGCATTTTCTAAGTCAAGAATATTTAAGTTTAGAAGAAGCCAAAGAATATATTAAAAAATATAATTTCAAATCTCATAGAGAGTATCGTAAATATTGGGATGAAAATAAATATTTCAGTAGATTATTACCACCACGTCCTTTTGAATTTTATAAAGATTGTGGTAGAGGTCTCAAAGATTGGGAAGAATTTTCAGGAATAAATAAAGAAAAACGTTATAAAAATATATCTAATATGACTAAAGAAAGATATATGACTTATGAAGAAGCCTGTCTTTTTGTGAGAGCTAATAACATATATCTAGAAAAAGAATATGATAAATTTATTAAAGACAACCCACACATTAAATTACCTGATAGTCCACAATATACATATAAAAATATAGGTTGGGTGGATTTTCCGACATTTTTAAATACTAATTTCTTATCATATATAGAGGCTATTAATTTCTTAAACCCGCTTAAATTAAAAACTGTAAAGGAATATCAAAAATATATTAGAGCCAATAATATTACAAATCTACCTTTGGACGCTCGTAGTTGTTACAAATGCTATAAAAATAAAACTGATTTTTCATGGGATATATATTTGTCCAGAGCAGAATATAATTATTTAAGTCCAAAAGAATTATTTGAAGTCCTCAATTATTTTAATATTACTACACCTGATGAATATAAAGAATTACAAAATGAATATCCTGATATGTTAAAAGTATATCCTGACGAAGTTTCTGAATATATTGATATTTTTAATGGATCAAAATATACATCAGCAAAATATTTACCATATGATATTGCAAAACTATTAGTTAAATTTTTAGTTAATAAATCTGTTTATAATGATGATTTTATAATATTAAATAGGCAACGTTTTTGTTTACCTATCAACCCCCGTCCACATTATTCTTTATTAGATCGTGGCTGGATCTCTTGGGACGATTTCTTATCCCGCGACTAGCACTCAACTCAAAACACCATTAATCTTACTTCCTCTAAGTACGTTTCTTATATACAATAACTCTTCATTATAATCATTAACTGGCACATACATTCTATAATTAGTATACCGCACTCGGAAATTACAATGTACACCTTCAAACTTTTTAGTATTATAATTAAAATGAAGATCTAATCCAAGACATCTGACGAGAGCAAGTGTTTCTTTATTATTCTTTGGATTAATAGGTTCGATATAATCTTTTTTAATTATGTACTCCTCATATCTAGTTGTTAAATAATAAACAATAGCATATAAATGATCGATCCAATCTTCTCTAACATAAACTTTTTGATTTTGATAATAATTATTAAATAAATGGTATGTACTTGTACAATACTCAAAATGTGCATCAATATATTTGAGGTGTTTGGTGTTAATGGCTTCTTTAAATTTATCGAGACGGTTATACACTGTTGGTGGTTTAAGCACACGAGGTGTCTTTTCTTTTTCTGCTTCTTTCTTCTTACCCATATTTAATTAATTGAATTTATTTTGAATATTTAGATATAATATCCATAAAATAATTATACTGGTCATCGCTCATTTTCACTTCTAAGTTAGTAGGTGTTATCAGAGTTTTAGAGTTCTTTAATATTCTAAAATCTATCTCATATTCATTCTGTTTATCTTGTGGGAGAAAAGCTCTTATAAAAAATCGATCAGAGAATTCAGTTACTGATATTTTTAAATCTTTTGCCGTCAATAATTCTAACCATTTATTAGGTACTTTACCTTTAAACATTTTCACAATTAATTTAGCTAAAGTTAGCACACCCATCAATGAAAGCATTATACCAACTAATACGCTTTCGTTACGAATATTATCCTTTGATAATTTGTTATTTGTGTTATTACAAAAGTCGCTGAACTTGTGAATCATAGAGGTATATATTAAATTGAAATATTCGAGTTATATTGCAATACTAATAGTACTGATATTCAATGAGTTACGAATTGTATATAATATATTTGCATAATTCAATAATTGTGTGTAACTTTGTAATGTAAATCATACATTATGGAAAATAAATCTGAAAAAATTACTAATTCACCGAAGCATATCAAGCTATTTGCGGAAGTTCAATCCGAGCAAGACGAGATGGTTACCGTCATCCAATCGCTACTTCAAATGGTTCCCAAATCAGTTCCCTTAGATTACGCGGATACAGTGGAGAAGGCAAGGGCTATTGTTAGAAAACATCAAGGAGTATAAGGCTGCAGAATGGTTAGCTGGCGAATTGAACATACCATTTAATATTGAATAATTTATTGATAAAGATGCCAACGAAAATTAAAAAGAAACCATCGTTAATAACATCTTACGAAGATGCTTGTTTGTCTCTCGGGCGTATTTCGACTGCGTTACCGGATGTCTCGATGTTGCCGATAGAACACCAAAGTTCTTTTATTGCATATATCAAGTTGGTAATAACATTAGATGCAATTCGGAAGTTCTGGAGACCTGATTGGAAAGATGGTAAGGCCAAATACTACAACTGGTTCAAGATAGTGCCAAATGAATCCGGGTCGGGTTTCGTCTTTTCGCACTCGCGCTATACGACTACGGGCACGACTATCGGGTCGCGGCTTTTGTTTGAGACAGAAGAGCAAGCGATTTTTGCTGCTTCGCAGCCGAAAATTTTAGCTTTATATAAAGATTATCTACTCTATCCTTCTGATAAAGAACTGAGGAAAATGAAACTTAAAGAATTGTTATAAATAATTTGCTATTTTAAATAAATATAAGTATATTTGTACTATAAATATGAAAAACAAATCTGAAAAATTACTAACGTCAGTTTAACTAATGAAGAAGCAAATTTGTTAATTGATGTTTTTAACTATTATATAGAAGAAAAATTACAAAAGGATTCTTCTGATATTAACAAGTATTTAGGATATGCGGAAGATATAGGTGAAATTGCTCAATCTGGCCAAAAATATATTGATAATATTAAGTTCTACAACGTTAAAAATGCAATACGTGGGCATATTGACGGTAAAATTTTAGATTGTAATATACTACGTAATAAGGTATTAGGACACCACCAGTAAATATTAATGACTAATTATTATTCACAGGAAACACTACTCGTATATAGGTTAGGCAGAAATGTCCAGTACGGTGAATATTAAAAATTATAAACATGATAAAACATTCTTTCCTTGTTATATTTTTCTTTTTGACAGCAGTAGTATGGACACCATTCGAAATTTTTCTTATAGTTTTCTGTCAACTAGATAAAATGACTGATAAAGGCATTTACATTATCAGACAGATTCGTTATCACTGGATAACATTTAAAAGAATTAAAAATAAAAAATGGATAGATCGGTCGAAAATAAATAAACGATCTACATAAAGATTAATTTATACAGCATTAGTATTGTTTTAATCACTTAAATATTAATATATGCCGCATTATCCAAGTAACGAAAAAGATATATCACTCTACATTAAATTAAATGCTGAGCGAATGATTTATCACAATAAGGTAAAAAAAGGTACGATTTTAGCTAAAGAGGAAGCTCTAAAATTATCTAAAAACCAATACGTGCATGATGTTAAAATAGGCAAACCTCGTTTTACATTAGAGGAACTTCTTATGTCCGACCAAGAAATTTATGATCAATATAAATATAAAAACAAAAGACGATTGAAAGTATTTTTTCATAATTTTAAAAAGAATAAATTTGTTAACACGAATTTAAATTCTTAACTCTACCGATAGATGCAAAATCATAATAATGTCAAAAAATCTTTAGGAAATTCCATCAAACAGGAATATCATATATACACTCGACCAGCAGATATACGTAAACGAGAGTTTACAGTTGATGAATGTGATGCTATGTTTTATAATTTTCATGACACTCATTCATGGTCTTATATAAATCCAAATGGACATATAATTCTTGGGGGAGGTGAGTCTGAAGGAGGCAATTTTTACATCACTGAAAAAGATCTTTATCAACTTGTATTTGAATATATAAAATTCAAATTCAAACCTATTCTCGATGCCAGAAAAAATACAATTAATCATATATTAAAATAATAAATATTAACGAAATTGTAGAAATGTAAAAACATGGACAATAATAATTTTGATTCCCTACTGACAAAAGCTAGACAAATGCAAAAAGAGCAAGAATTTCAAATTTCCGCACATCTTTCACACGAAAATGATTTGGAAGTTAAGAAAGGTGTACTTCGCGGTATAAAAAGAACAGTTGGACTCATTGAACGTGAAAGAAAACGTCAAAATTTGAAATAAATAAAAATTAAATGACCACATCTGAATATCAAAACGCTCTTGATAAATTATGGATGGAACATAAAATGTATTCGTGTAAAATTGTCATAGATGAAATTTTATCCGATGAAATAATTATCGAAGAAAATAAACCTTAAATAAATAAAATCAAAATAACATGAATTCACGAACTGTACTAATAATAGCTACTGTAATCTCAATCGTAACAATAATTACATCAGATTATCTTATTGGCTATGGTGCCGGACAAAAATCCAGAATACCAGTGATGAATGAACAGGTCAGAGATTTTGATACTCTTACCGCATTAGCTCAGCGAGGGGTTAAACTTGCTGAAAAAATCAGTAAAATAGTTGATAAGCGTGATAGTACAATAAAAGTATTAAGAGATTCAGTTAAAACTTTAATCTCTAAAAATAAATAATATGAAAAAGATAACTTTACCATCTCGGCTCGTAGGAGCAGCTTGCTCAATCCTTGTAGTCGCCTTTATAGATATTATAAATTTCAATACAGGCATTCATATACCTGACTTTCTTGTTGGTTGGCTCGGATGTATGGGTTATTATATAGGCATGCTAGAATACACAAAATACAAAACCAAAAAGCAAATATGAATCGTTTTCGGAAAATATTAGCTACTGTTTTTGATAAGACGGTTGTGCCTTTATTGACACTATTATATTACAGGAAAATAAATGTGCATAAAGTTGGCGATCTTGTGTGGTTTCGCCTAAAGCATAATCAAGCAGGATTAAATACCTTAGCGGAATCAGGTACTATCGAACAAATATTTGGTAGATATTTTTATGTTAAAAAATCTAAGGGGGCCGATACTATAAAAATTAAATATAAAAACATTGTAAATAATGAACAAGCTTTCCATAGGTATAAAATATCAGAACGTGTAGAAAGACGCAATCAGAAAATTAATGACATTTTAAATGAAAATTAAAATTTTTATAATTGATATTCTTAAATACATTTTCAGCAGGAAGCAATATTTGCTGAACAAAGAATTTGTGAAAATATGCCAACCACATGTGGGTGATTATGTTTACTTTAAGAATAGATACACGAAAGGTAATGGTAAACTTAGAGCAATAGAAAAAGGTTATTACTATCTAACTTGTAATGGCGGTTTAGGAAAAACTAGAATAAAGAAAAAAGAAATTACTAAAATTATACCATCTAAAGAACGATTAGCACTACACAATCGTAACAACGCAATCATAAATATATTAAAATGAATATTTTTATTATTACATTAACTGTTTTAATTATTTCGATGCTAACAGACATTTGCTTCGAATTTATATTTAAACGTATAGCTAAATCGTTAAAAATTAATCAAGATACATTTTTTTATACCTTTTCTTTTTCCTGTTTCGTGTGGAATAAAAATATATAAAAAGTATAAATTAATTAAAATGGATAAAATAAGGAATAATCCTATTTTGAGAAGAAGATATACCCTGAAAAAATTATTATAATGTCGAATTTATTATTTAATATTCTCGAATTTATATTTTTCAGGAAGCATTATTTAAAAAGAAAACACGAAAATTATATAGAAAATAATCATATTGTAGGTGACCACGTTTCATTTGTTAATGCTATACATGTCATTATTCAACAAGGAACTATTATAAAAATCGAAAATAAACGTTACCATATTAAAAGAGCTGATGGATTTATTTACAGATTGAAAAAGAAAGAAATTAAAGTTAATTATACTGCATATGAACGATTAAGTATTGATGAAAAATTAACAGAACGAAATAAACGTATTAAACAAATTATTAATTAATATAAAAACATGAAAGCAAAAGAACTAGCAGAAATTTTAATGAAAAATCCTGAGGCAGAAGTCGTCCATTATGAATATATAGGAGGACCAAATCCACTATGTATTATAAATAAGGTTACTTTAGAATTAAAAGGAACAAAATGTACATCATACGATGGTGGAGATTTTGTTGGTCAAAATAATATTGTATTAAAAGATATTATTATTTTAATGAATGATTCTAATTGCTAAATTTTTGCTTATAAGCCTTACTTTGTATAGCGTTATAAACAATACCAGCATTCATATTCATTTTCTTACCAATTTCAGTAAGATCTAAACCTTTATCTACTAATCTTTTAACTTTATCTATATCTATCTTTTTATACTCCCGCATTTTTACATTTAAAATTTCTTCTTTATTTTCTTTATAAAATTCTTTCGGGGCATGATGATCTCTATGACAATTTGAGCAAAGCACTTGACATTTATCTAATTCTTCTTTAATATAATCCGAAATAAAGCCATCTTTACGTATACGCATATTTGATAAATTAACATCCTTAGTTTTAGGATCTATATGGTGAAATTCTAACGCAGCATTACAGTTATTATATCCACATTTTTCACAACCATTAGTATTTTTATAATCTAACAATATTTGTTTACTACGTGAATATCTATCAGGTATATTATCACCATAATGGTGTTCCATATGACAATTGCAGCACAATAATTCACATTTATCGACTTCCTTAATCAAATTATCTATACCGCAGTCTAACAAATTATTAATTGTTTCATTTTTAATAGAAGGGTTAATATGATGAAAACACAAAGTATGTATATTAGTTTCGCTGCAGCGATTGCATTTTCCACCTTTATAATTTATGATAAATACTTTATTTTTTAATTTGCGTAATTTGGCTAATTCACTACGAGGTCTTAATACACGTTCCTTTCTTTCATATGCTTTTTTCTCTAACCAATCCCGTATAGTGTCACGCGACACATTATATTCTGTTGACATCTCAGCAACAGTTTTATTTTCGCCCAATATTAAATTCGAAATTTTAATAATGAGTTCTAAAGGATATTTATTGTTTGACATATACATGTTTATATATAAATATCAGAGAATTAATATTTTTCAAAAATATTTGGTAGTTTAGATTATTGTTAGTACATTCGCTGTATGATAACTAATGCTCGGGTGGTGGAACGGTAGACACGGCGGACTTAAAATCCTCTGGCCATACGGCTGTGCGAGTTCGATTCTCGCTCCGAGTACTGATAATCAACATTTTAATTAATTTTTATGGAATAAAATAAATCATATTGGATGAAAAAGAATAGCACACCATCATCACACTGGGAATCAGAGGATCGGTGTCCATCCTGTGGTGAGCCGTGTGATGTATCGAAAGATCTTGATGATAAGGACTATTGTAATATTTGTAGACCAGTGAAGAAATTACCTAAAAAGAAACTAAAGAATGTCAAAAAATAATAATGTTTTTCTTACATGTACTTTACCTTACTGTAACTCTATCCCCCACGTAGGAACAATGTTCGAATTCTTATTAGGAGATGCCACCACACGTTATTTACGTACTACACGCCATGATGTACATTTCAATCTAGGAATCGATGAAAATGGCCTTAAAATTTTAAACACTGCAAATGAACTAGGAATTACACCACAACAGCATGTAGACAACCAAGCTATACTATGGAAAAAATTTTGCAAGAAATTTAATATTCAATATGATTCATTTTACAGAACATCTAGTCCTGAACACCATAAAAATGTTCAAATAATTTGGAACAGATTTGCAGAACGTGGTGATATTTATAAAAAGAAGTATTCCGGCAAATATTGTGTTGGCTGCGAATCTTTCAAACAAGAAAAAGAATTAATTGATGGACATTGCCCTGATCATCCAACAACTGTAATTACTTCAGTAAATGAGGAAAATTATTTTTTCAAATTAAGTAAATATAAAGACAGTTTACTAAACTGGATTAATAATAATCCAAATGTATTAGAACCTACATCAAAATTAGAGGAACTTAAAAATCTGATTATTGATTCAGATGATATTTCTGTATCAAGACTTAAAACTACTTGTTCATGGGGTGTAGAAGTCCCCAATGATTCAGAACAAATTATATATCTTTGGTGGGAAGCTCTTTGGAATTATCCACTGGCTGCAGGTTATTTAACCGATAAATTTAATTGGGATAATGTAATTCAATTCTTCGGTGCTGATAATTTACGATTCCAAGCTGTTATATTCCAAGCATTTTTAGAATCAGAAGGAATTAAAAAGACTGATAAATTATTAACACACGGGACTATATTGGATTCCGGTGGTAGAAAAATGTCTAAGACAGTTGGTAATGTTGTTGACCCGATCGAACAATTAAATAAGTATGGTGTAAACCCTGTTAGATTTTATGCTTTAAGAGGATTGAATACATATGGTGATTCATCGTGGGACGAAAATGAACTGAAAGCTTTATGGAATTCGGAAATTGTAAATGATTGGGGAAATTTGATCGCTCGGACACTCCATTTAATAGACACTAAATGTGATAAGAAGGTGCCTTACGCAGAACCCGATGTTGATTTTAGTGAAAATGTAACAATAATTATAGATCAAGTGCACAAATTGTGGAGTGAATATAAAATTAAGGAAGCTTTACAAAAAACCAATGAAATCATTAAGTTTGCGAATAAATATATTAATGACGAAAGACCATGGTCATCTGGTAAACATGATGAACAATTATCTAATCTTTATTGGTTAATTAATCATGTAAATGCTTTATATTCACCAGTAATTCCTGATACATATGTAAAAGTATTAGATGCTTTATCATCTAGGGTAAAAACTATATTGTTTGAAAAAATATTATAAATAATGGATATATTTTTAATTATTTTAGTTATTATTTTTTTTACTATTTATAGTATTAAACTTAATAAAATTATTATTAAACAGCGCGAATTAATTAATCAACTCAATAAAAATAATAACACACGTAAACAAATCATTAAAACGCAAGAAGGACATATTTCTGCATATAAGCGTATGATGGCTAACAAAATGATAGGAGTTATCAATAATAACTAAATATTATTTTCCTTCCAAAATATTTCTCTCAGTAGTAAGATCCCGATTAATAGCTTTATCGGTACTGAATTTCTCACCATAACGAGCCTTCAATTTAGCAATATTAATTTCCATAACATCATTAATATTGATATGATAATAGTTACATAATCTAAGAATATCTTTAGTTGATTCTACAACTAATTCTTTAAATATTTCATCTTTTATCGGTTTATTATAAAATATTTTCTTTTTCATAAAATCCAGCATCTTCAGTGCACGAATATTAAAATTATTAATTGATCTTGCTGGCTCAACGGTTTCCATGATAGTTACATCAGGAAATACTAAATCTGGATAAGCTCTATAAAAAATGGCCTGATACCACATGATATCTCCGATTTCTTCCGAAATATTAACAATATCAAACTTACCTTCATTATAATTAGCCAAAATTTCTTCGACTTCGGTTAAAATACCCATGGTAGCATGTAACATATCATTTACGGGCGAATCACCATTTTCATTGAAAAAATTGTGTGATAAAGTTTTTTCTGAATCAATTAAATACTGTTCAAAATTCATATTTTTAAGTTTAGATTTGATGTTATATCATTATTTTCATCAAAAGTTTAATATATACGGTATATGAAATACATAAAAACTTTTGAATCATATACATCGCTTCAAAATGAAGGATGGTTAAGTGATAAATTATCTCAATTATCCTCAGGTGCTAAAAGTGCTCTAACAGCATTTACAAATCCTTTTAAAGGAATTGTTACAGATATTAAAACGAAATGGAAAGAAGGTATGACAGGTGAAACTATACGTCAGAAATTAATTGATGTACTTGACAAATCCATAACAAATGCAACAACTGAGATAGAAAAAATAGAATCAGAAGATGATCTTCTTAAAGTTTATAATGATATAAAATCTTCTATCGTGATGCTAAAAGATACATTAGATAAAGAGATTAATGCTAGTTTAGTCGAATCTTTAAATTATATGATAAAGGAAGCTGTAATTTCTGTAACAGATATGAAAGCTACTGTTGATGGGGTTTTAACAAGTGTTTCCAAAGCATTTGCTGAATTTAAGGATTCTTATAAAAAAGAAATTGCTAAACAAAAAGACATTAAAGAGAAGAAAGCCACCGCCAAAAAGTTTATCAAAGATCACTACGATAAAGTAAAGGCAGAAATTATGGCAATGGACATTACTAAAATGATACAAGATGCTAAAAAACGCGGTGCTGCGGAAGAACCTAAAAATGTTGATTATACACCAGGTATGGTAGTTACTTTTAGAAAACGGGATGGTTCAGAAGCTACTGCGAAAATAGCAAATGATCAATCCGAAGCAGAGGATGGATATTTATTACTTGTATCTATGGATAAAAATTCAATCTTCGCTGTACCTAAAACTAGAATTGTAGGAAAGGCTGAACCCGGAAAAACTATTAATTGGAACAAAGTTGATCTTAATGATATCAACGATATGAATCAAGCAATTTCAGATTATATGAAGGCTAATAAAGGATTCAAAGAAAAAGATATCAATAAAGCAAGACAGTTGATTAGTATTTTAAAAGGAGGAAAATAATTTCAATCTTTTAGTACTTCTTTAATAATATCTGGTCTCGTAAAAATTGGATGATCAGATTCCATAACTACGATAATTTTACGTGTAATGCCTAATTTTTTATCAATGAGTCTTTTTATATTTGGACTCAACTTATTATAACTACCAACTTCTTTTAATAATTTTCCGATAACAAGATTGTTATCCTTTGCTAATTTTTCAAATTCTTTATCAAAGAGTTCTTGTGTAATTACCATAATGATTAGTGTAAAAAATTTAACTTATTTTTACTATTTGACACATTAATTATTGAAGTGAATAAAATTTTACTAGTGCCTTGAGCTGTTTTAATACATAATTTATAATAACACTCTTTTTTATATTTTCTTAAAACTTTAGAAAAATATTTATTTGAATGTTCTATTAAAAATCTAAGTGTTGTTGGATCGAAATTTCTACATTTTTTAATAGAAGTTAAATGATAATCAAAAACACCATGTTTCATAGTTTCATGCTTGTAAACAATTATTTCTAATTGTTCAGATTTTAATTGTTTGGGATCACCGTAATGCATAATTGTTATGTTTTGATAATAACACAAATATATAGCATTTATTCAATATAACCTAACAATTTAATATATAGGTTCATGAAAGAAGCGTTCCCTATAATAACGTTATATAATTATAAACTTATTGATTACCAAGGCAGTTTACAGAACGGTACTATGCGACTCGAAAAGCATAAATACACGTATTTTTTGACTTGGAGATGGAAAAAAGAGAAAGATGGCTACACACTAGACTTAGAAGTACGTTTATATAAAATATATGTAGTTGATCAAAAATATCAAATTTTACAAAAATATTCAACAAATGATTTTGAAAATATTCTTAAAAGCATTATATCATATGGTAATTCTACACCAACGTTACCTAATGCAACAGTTAGTTATATCAGTTTAACTAATACAGCTGGTAGTATTATATCAAGAGTTGGCACAGCATCCAATACTGTAAATCCTACATATGGATTATCTCCAGATGCTGTTAAAGCTATTCAAGCTCTTATATCATCTATAAACCCATATTCTGGACAGGGAACAATCAATAGCATTGTAAAATGGATAGGAGCAACAGCTTTTGGCAATTCTAGTATCATAGATACTGGACCATTTGTAACAATAAATGCTAGTACGTATATATCAGGCACTGCAGGTATCTCTGGCTTATTATACACAAACGGTATTAATAATAATTTTTATAATATAATCAATGTAGCAACAGGATCTAATCCTCTTGATGCAGTAAACTACGGACAAATGATAGCTGCCATATCCACCGCAACATCATCACATGACCCATTATCACAAGTATTATCAATAAATAACTCTGCTGGAACTTTTTCAATAGATATGAACCACAATAAAATACTTAATGTAGGGAGTGGTTCTAATTTTACTGATGCCATCAATTTAGGACAAATGGTAGCATATGTTGCTACAGCTTCGCCAGCAGCTAGTTTAGCACAAGTTTTACTAATTGGTAATGATACTGGTTCAAAGCCTATTATTTTAGGAACAGGTTCAACAATACAATCACCAGATGGTAATGCTAGTATTTCACTAAATAACGATGCTTTTTATTTTATTAACACAGCAAATCAATTGTACCTAGATCCTAATGACGGTATGGAAATAAGAGGTTCTAGTGGAAACGAAATACGTTATACTACACCCACTGGATTATCTGTAACGTCTCCTTCAAAAATATCATTAATCGCACCAACAGTATCAATAACAAGCGGAGTTATCGATATGTTTTCACACAACATTATAAATGTAGCAACTGCTTCAAATCCCTTAGATGCTGTAAATTTGAGTCAATTAGAAGCTTATGTCGCAACAGCATCAACATCAGGAACACCAACCTTAGGTCAAGTATTAAAACAAGACAGTAATAGTGGAACATCATCTATTATAATGGGTACCGCTACTTACATCACATCCGTAAATAATAATCTTTTATTAAGAACACTGGATAGTTCAATTGAACTGCAAGATTCAATGAATGCTATTTTATTAAATACAACAAATTTATTAGAGAATATTGTAACAGGTAATATTTTAGCGTCAACATATTCTATATTAACATCACAAAGTATAAATTTAAATGCTGGGACAAATATTAATTTACAAGGGCATGTAAATATAGAAAATAGTAGTTTAAATCTAAATAATAATAAAATAGCTAATGTCGCAACAGGATCGTCAGCATTAGACGCTGTAAATGTGGGACAAATGACAGCATTTATAGCAACTGCTTCACCAGTTGTAAATTTAGCACAAGTATTATTAGTTGGTAATGACACTGGAACAACACCTATTGTATTAGGTACAGATTCTTATATAACATCATACGGTACTCAGCCCATTTATGTCGTTAATAATTTCGCAGATATTAGTATTATAACTAAAAATAATACATTAAGTATAGAAGGAGCAACAGTATCTATCGAAACTGTTGGCTCAGGAACAATTACATTATCGGCACCCATAATTTCAATTAGTGGAGTTACTGATATGTCTGAAAATAATATAATCAATGTTGCTACGGGGTCTAATCCTCTTGATGCAGTTAATTTTAGCCAACTTATACAATATGTAGCTACGTCATCACCAACACTATTACAAGTTTTAGAAAAAGGAAACAACAGTGGTACTTATTCCATCATAATGGGTACCGGAACTTCTGTACAATCTGTAATTGGTGGACAAATTGATTTAGGATTATCGTCAAATAATGTTATAATATCAACAGATAACAATGTATTAAATACATCATACATAGAAATAGGTGATAGTATAAATCAGTGGAGAGATTCATCAGTAAATGGTGCTTTGAATATTTCAACTGTAAATTCCCAGATATCAGTAAGAGATGGAAATAATTCTTGGTCTGATACTACACCAGATTCACAGATAACAATGTTATCAACATTTTTTAATATTAACTCAGTCACATCTTCTTTCGCAGGGAATGTAGATTTAATGTTAAATAACATAGTTAATGTATCAACAGGCTCTAACACTTTCGACGCTGTAAACGTTGGACAAATGAATGCTGCAATAGCAGCAGCAACATCTAGCCATGATCCATTATCGCAAGTACTATCAATAGGAAATTCGACAGGGACATTCTCAATTGATATGAACGATAACAAGATTATAAATGTTGCTACAGGTTCAAATAATTTAGATGCTGTTAATTACGGACAATTAAATAACGCAACACAATCTTTACAGTCACAAATAACTTCTATCAATCCTTATTCAGGAACTGGGACAGCTAATACATTAATAAAATGGACTGGTGCCACAGCATTCGGGAATTCTAATATTACTGATAACGGCACAGTGTCCATTATCGTTAATACTTATGTAGTAGGAAATTTAAATATAGTTGGAACGGCTAGTATAGGAGCGACACTATCAACAATAGGAATTAATAACAATTTAAATAGAATAATTAATTTAGCGACGGGATCATCTAATTTAGACGCTGTAAATGTCGGTCAATTAAATTCAGCAACAGCGTCAATATATTTAGCGATTGCTTCTGCAACAGCGTCCGAAAATTTAAACGAAGTTTTAACAACAGGAAATTCTGCTGGCACTAACCAGATTAATATGAATTTTAATAAAATTGTTAATGTTGCAACCGGATCTAATTCGCTGGATGTTGTTAATTATGGGCAAATGGTAGTATCATTTAGTAGCGTAGTTCCTTATAATGGAGCAATAGCAGATTTAAATTTAGGACAATATAATATTAAAACATCAGGAACTTTAACCGCTTCTTCTATAACAGCATCAACAATAATAAGTACAACAATTTATACTACTACACAAAATAGCGGTGATTCAACATCAAAAACTGCTACCACAGCGTTCGTTACAAATGCTATTAGCAATGCAATTGCTGGTGTAAATCCAGCAATTGCTGTTCAAGTTGCAACCACAACAGCCTCCGATACTAGCAGTCTTACATATAATAATGGTGCCAGTGGTATAGGGGCAACATTAACAGGAGCTATTAATACATTATTGATAATAGATGGTTATACTTTTAATACAATAGGACAAAGACTTTTAGTTAAAAATGATAGTCAATCTCCAGCAGGCGCGTATAACGGTATTTATTATGTTACACAATTGCAGACCTCTTTATTAGGCATTATTTTAACAAGAACATTAGATTATAATCAGTCAAGTGATATAAACAACACAGGCGCAATACCTGTTGTGAATGGCACAATTAATAATTCAACATCTTGGCTACTTACATCTACGGTAAATAACGTTGGTGTCGATCCGCTATCATATACACAATTTAGTTATAACCCCTCTAAAATTATAACAAATTCATCAACAGCAGGAGGAGATTTATCAGGCACTTATCCCAACCCAACAATACGAACAGGTGTCAATATAATAGCTAATAATATAACAACTTTAGGTACAGCTAGTATAGGTTTGACTTTATCAAGCAATGGGATTAATAATAATTCAAATAAAATAATTAACATCGCTTCAGGTTCCAATTCATTAGATGCTATAAATTATGGACAATTAAATAATGCAACCCAGTCTTTACAATCTCAAATTTCTTCTATTAACCCTTATTCCGGTACAGGTAATATCAATTATCTTACAAAATGGACAGGTGCAACAGCGTTTGGTACTGCTTCCATTGTTGAAACTGGCGGTAGTATGTCAGTTTATGAAAATATCAATTTATTAAATACAACTATAACGGGTAGTTTAAGTGTTAGCGGGGCAGCTAGTATAAATGGTATTAACGTTAATTTAAATAAAATAACAAATCAAGCGACAGCTTCCAACCCACTAGATAGTGTAAATTTCGGACAAATGGTTGCTTCATTCAGCAGTGTAGTTCCATATATTGGAGCTACAACCGATTTAAATTTAGGTAATTATAATATAATATCTAATGGAAATGCTACATTTAGTTATGGGTCATTTACTAATACTATTAATATAACCGGAACAGCTAGTGTTGGAGCAACATTATCTACAAATGGTATTAATGTCAATTTTAATAAAGTAATAAACCAAGGCACTGCTTCTAATCCGTTTGATAGTGTTAATTTTGGACAAATGGTAGCATCATTTAGTTCTTTTGTACCTTACATCGGAGCTACAACTGATTTAAATTTAGGACATTTTAACATAACAAGTACTGGTAATTCAACATTTAGTTATGGATCATTTACAGGAGCAGTGAATGTGGCAGGAACTGCAAGTATAGGTGCTACTCTATCCACAGCAGCAATTGTTGCTTCTGGTTATGTAGACACACATGTATTAAATCACACATCAGCAGTGCAAGTATTAAATGGTGGTGGTGTACAACAAATGTCAATGGGTTCTCTTGAAATAAATTCTACTTACGGAACCACACCTCCTACAAATGGTATCTATTCAAAAGGAAATATTTACACAGCTGGCACATTGAATGTATCAGGCACAGCTAGTATTGGGGCAACATTATCAGTTGGCAGTTCTACATCTCCGGCTACAGTTATTATCACAAACGCGACAGGTAGTATATATAGCACAACAGCAGAAAGTAATTATCTACGTATAACTTCTGAAATAGCAGATAATAACAATTATCCCAATATATCTTTTAAAGGAGGTACAGAGATAATGACTACTTGGCCAGGTATATCATTAGGAAACGCTGGTAAACAATTATCATTAAATAGTGGAGCTAAATCAGGAGCATCTAACGTTGCTGTATTAGTTGATGCCGCTAATGGTGTTTTGTGGCAAATCGGAGGAGCAACGTATTTTATACTAGATCGTACTACTACCACGCCACGTGTTGCAATAAATCCAAGCGGTTATACATTAGGTGTTGCAACAGCTATACTAGATCTAGCAGCATCAACAACAGGTAATGCTTCATTAAGAATAAGAAACGGTGTTGCACCTACTACTGTGAATAATGGTGATATATGGAACGACGGTACTTATATACAACATGGTAATATAGGTATAGCTGCCGCATCAGCATCGATTGCTGGCACGATAAGTATCACTAATGGACCTTTTATACAAAACGCACCAACAGCAGCCAATTTTTTTACATATGCTTCGAGTAATTTAATTATAGGACAAAATAGTACTAACTATAGAATATTATTAGCACAAGGAACAGCTAATCAAAGTGCTGTTTTAACATACGAAGTATCAGCTACAAATGGCGGCGATCAATATTTAACAACAGTTAAAAATGGTGCAAGTGTTTCAGGTAACGTATTTGGTACAGTTCCTAATGCTGGTGTAGCTTATTTTAACTCTGGTAGCATAGGGGCTGGTGGACAATCCCAACCATTTTGGATTGCTGCTAATCCAACATTCATAGGTAATAGTAATACTACTACTAACTATATGATGAAAATGGATAAAGTAGGTATGTTGATTGATCAAGTTTCTAATATGACTGCATCAGCAAATACTTCACAATTTGCAGTAGGTACAAATTTGACTTATAGCGGAACTATATTAACAGTATATTCCACTAAAATTCAAAATGCCCCTACAACACCTGGTGTAGATGGTTATATATACACATCTGCAACTTTACCATCTGCTTCTGGTAGTTATAACTCATGGTCAAATACACCAGTAATACCATCTGGTGCGATAGCTGCAAATAATTATATAGGAATTTACACAAATTTAACATCTTCAAGCGCAGGAACCTCTGGTCAATTATTTGGAATATATGGTGGAATAAATGCTATAAGTACAGCTACAGTAAATTTATATAGACTTAACTCAACAGGAGGACCTGGTGGTGCAATAGGTTCTTTACAATTTTCAGTTGGTGCTAGTACTACGGGACCTAATTATGGATTTGTAGGAAGTGCAGGAAATTCAGCTACAGCTAATATAGGTGCTAACGGAAAAGCCCCTGTATCAACAGCAGGTGCTAATGTAGGAATACTTGGGGCTGCTTTTAATGGCACTGGCACAGCTACTGGTGGTTACTTTACATTAGCCACAACAGATCCAACTTTCGCATCAGCAGCTTTATTAGCAGATAATGGTACAGCTAGTTCACCAGTATTCTTAGGAAGAATCAACGGCACACCAGTATTAACTCTTAATTCTAGTGGTACCCTATTATTTAATACTTCATCACCAACTGTTGCTCAAATTCAATCAAATACCTTAGTTCTTCAAAGTATAACAAGTTTAAACGGATTTATTAGCGACAATTCATATTTCGATGGTACAAATTCAAGAGCTATAGCTACTGGTTCTGCGACATACCATCAATTTTCTAATGGAAGACAATTTTTTACAACAGCTCCATCAGTAAATGCAGCAGCTATTCAGACATTTACTACTTTGATGAATATTCAAAGTGGTGGAGTTTTTATTGGTAACACAACATCCAACGCATCTTACCCTTTACAAGTTATAGGATCAGTTTCTGTTAGTAATGATGTAGTAATAGGACATCGCTCGTACTATTCAGCACCTGTTATCGCTACACAAAGTGGTATAACAGCATCAACTACTTTAGATTGGTCACTGTCTAATTCATTTGACTACACACTTGGTACATCTTCCGCGTTTACTTTTAAAAATAATATAAACGCACAAACTATTGTTGTTGCTGTAAGACAATCTCCTACACAAAGTGGATTTACTAGTTCATTTACTGGAGCAACTATCAAATGGCAAGGTGGGCTAACACCTAGTCAAACAAGTACTTCTGGCGTAACGGATATTTATACATTTATACAGACAAATAATATTATTTATGGCGTGCAAACACCTAACTTTTAATATATGATAATAGGATATGGTAATTATTATGGATATTGTAATGAAACATTGAACTGGTTAAAACAATTAAATATTTTACCAAGTGGAAAATATTGTTATAACACAGATGTTATGATCAAAGCTTTTAAAGCTGCTGGCATTTGGAGTCTATTAGATAGATTTTGGGTTTTCGCAACAGAGCAGCAACAACATGCTCAAATTGATTTGAAGAATTTAAGTTCGTTAACAGAAGTAAGTTCACCAAGCTGGACTATTGGTCAAGGATACACAGGAAACGGCTCTAGTTCATATTTAAATACTAATTACAGTCCATCAATAAATGCAATTAACTATATACAAAATAATGCTAGTTTCGGTTTTTATTCAAGAACTAATATTGATAATGCTAAAGTTTCGATGGGCGCAATTGGTTCTGGGTCTGCTTCTGCTCACTGGGAATCTGTAATCTTCCCAAAGGATAGTGGTAGTTTTTATCCAAGTAATAACTGTAGTGGAGGAGAAGATATTTTTACTTCCGCTAATTCGCTTGCTTTATTTTCAACATCAAGAACTACAAGCACGACTAATTTAGGTTGGATAAGAGGTGTTAGTCAAACAAGTACAAATACTTGGGACGTGTCAGCACCACCCCAAAATTTTAATTTTTATATATGTGCTAATAATAATATAGGTACCGCTAATTTATTTGATACGAGACAGATAAGTATGGCTTTCATAGGAAGTGGTTCAATAAATCAATTACAACTTTATAATATATTTCAAACCTTTGCAACAGCACAAGGATTTAGTGTGTAACATTAATATATACTATCATGGATGATAACCGCAATGTAAACAGAATTTTAAGATATGGTGATTGGCTTAAATCAAATGATATTTATGTAGATAGACCATTACTTAAAAAACAAGAAGTTAAAGATGCTTTAAAATTAAAAGGAGCTACAAAAAATTCCGGAATGGATGAAATAGGATCAGTTAATCCAGAAGGTGAAATTGTAGCTAAAAATTTAGAAGAAGAAGGAGAAAATCGTGAAAATCAAGACGAAAATTAATTTTTTAAATCTTTCATAACCTCTTTTTTAGAAATATTTATAGGATGCTCCGACATATATTTTTATTTACTTAATGGGTTTTTATATAATATTTCATCCCACGATTCCCATTCATCATAATGATTATCTGGTTCTACTGGTAACAATATTGTATATTGTTTTTGTATATTAAAATAATCTTCTTTACTATGCAATTTTAATACGGAAGATATTAAATATTTAAAATCTACATATTCTAAAATTTTATTTATATTAAGTAAAAAATTTTTCCAGTCATCAGCTATCAAACGTCCTTTTTCGCGTTTGTAATCACAAAAATTTTCGTAATCAATCCATTCTTTATATGATAAATCAGGTCGCGCTGGTAATAATATTTTAAATTCTGGATAATATTGTCTTAGTTTTTTGTATTGCTTTCTATTTTTAACAAAATGAGATTTTATTAATGTTTTTGCATCATTATATGAAATACGTAATGAAATTCTTTCCATTTGTAACTCGATAGCTGATTTAACTTGATGTCCCATAAAATCAGACCATGAAATCCAACCTTTATTTTCATAAAATTCTTTAGGGGCACGAGGAATATTATGTGGTACTAAATTATTCTCGCAAATTTTCTTCCAATCTTTTATTTTTCTAACATTTAGATGTTTGATAGCTTCTTTACATTCATCATAAGTCAGATTATAATTAGGATTTGGATTACCTCTGGTACTATATACACCACCGCCTAAACCAATTTTCGTAGGATCACATAACAAGTCATTGAATTGATCCTGCCAATAAGCTTCTCTTTCTCCCCATATATTATAATTTACTTCTTCCAGAATTTTTATACCCACATTTGTATAACAAGCTATTAAACCAGCTACCCATATATTTTTTCTACTATTAGATTCTTTATATTCTGTTCGGTGGTGATAAAGCCTATTTTTAATATTATTTGCTTTACCGACATATCTAATTTTTTCTAACGGATCATTTATGTCATAAAGTCCGTATATAAACGTAGTTTTCGGTAATTGTTTCATTTTTATTACATATGTATATATTAATCGTGAGAGACAGTGAAAAATTAATATATACCACCAAATACTATTTAGAATAGACTCATGGTGACACCTCTTTATCAATTTTTGAAACAAAATGGAACTACATTATACGTATTTCCGTCAGTAGCTGAGGACATTTCTGCTCAATATCAGAATGTTAATAGTACCATGAATTTTTCTAAATTCATTCTTTTGAATTTACCTAAGCAGAATTTAGTATCAGGCACTGCTAATAATCCAGTACAATTTGATTTTTATAGCACTTTTGATAGGGCATCACTTAACCAAGCAACTGGATTTTCTAATCAAATGGTTGAAAGCTTACGTAATTATGTAGCAAATGAAGAAATAACTATTAAAGAATCTAAAACAGGAGCAAATGAATTTTATTATAATAACAACGAATTACAAACACCTGCTGAAAAAATATTCTGGAAATGGTTACATAAATTAAATGTAATAGATTTTGAACCAGCTATACAAAACGAAGAATATTTTCCTAATCTACAAGAATTTCAAAGCAATAATTTAAATGACACGTCTTACCAACCGGAATATTTATGGAAAGAAAGATCAACAGTATCATATAATGCCGAATTTTTCTATCAAACAGGAACGACGTTTTCTAATAATCTTGAAGTTCAGTATGGCGGAACAACTAATTTTAGAGCTGGTGATATAGTAACTTTTAACAATATATCAAATACAAATCTGATAGCAATTGATGGTTTGCAATTAACAGTTCTTGATGTTATAGCACCAGGTTTAACACAAGGACAACGAGTAGTTTTTGACTATACTTATACATCAACTTTACAAGCAGAGCCAACTGGATTATCTACACTTGATTATAATAAAGTAGTTCAATATATTGGGGAAATCGCTTCTGTGAATAATGTACAGGAAGGCAATGATTCATATACACAAGTATACGCTATGATCGCAGATCATAATGGTGCGACACCTGATATTCTTTTCAGAACTGAAATTGACACAAATTATAAACCTAATTTAACTTTCCCGATATTACCATCACAATATCAACCCGAAATAGTTGGTGCCGAACAATTCAGTAGTCCAATTGTAAATACACCAGCAAGTTATCCTGGCGATTATTATGGACAATTTGATACACCAAATTTTACTTATCTAACATCATCAGGGGATTCTTTACGTAGAACTGGTGATTATTACGGGGTATCAGGAAATGTTAATAATCCTATTTTCGACCCAACTAATATTGATGGAGTAATGCTTGATTTTGATACAACACATTATGTTAAAATGAATATCATAAATCAAGAAGCTGCTAATTTCGATGAATTTGATTCTTTACCTATTAACGGACAAGCTCCAAAAAATTTTAATTTTAACGCTATATTATGGTATTATACTGTCACAGATGCACAAGGAAATTCTGCTACAAATTTATATGGCATTTCATTTTTGGATAGTCCACAAAACAATCCTAACCCATCCTTAGTTGGTCTACAGTTTCCATTAGTTAATAAATTAGTTAATGATGGTACTAAGGATGGCAATTCTTTTAATTTTTCAACCAATTTAAATTTTAATATAGATAATTCAAGCACTTTACTGCAGTATAATCCAAACACAGTTTATGGAATTTTTAATTTTAATTTGTTTAATGATGCTATGACTAAATTAGCAGCTATTAATAATCAGTTTTTAATAATTGTTGGTCAGTTTGCTAGTATGAATCAGCAAATATCAGATTTACGCCAATTGTTATACTCACAAACACAAATTACTGCCATTAATAGCAGAATTGATTATTTACAAACTCTTTTAAATCAATTAAAATCTTTACAATTAGTAGATTCTGATACAATTAAAGTAAATCTGAATAATTCTACAAGCCCTCCAACGTTATCATTAGATAGTGTAGATGCTACATATTATGTAATATATAATAACAACACAACAGATCTTTATAATACAAATGGCATTATACCTTTAGATATAAATGTACCTACTAATAAAAATTTCTTAATTCGTATAATTAACAATGATGAAACAAATTTAACTCTTCCAAATAACAATAATTTAACCGTCGTATTAGATAATGATTTATATTATAGACAAAGTGTAGATATAATTATAGATGCTAATATATATGCCACACAAAATAAAAAATTAGATTTATATGTAACTTTTAATAATGGTGTCGCAAATACTTTACCTGTTCAAACTCCTTTAATTACAGATATAGATTTACCAGTATACATAAATTCAAATTTACAAACGACAGGGATTTCAAAAAATTGGAGACAACAAGAGATCTCATTTAATTTATCAGGCACACAATCTGTGTTATTAACAACAGGTAATTTACTTACAGTTCCTCTTGATTCTAACAGAGGTATTAATAAGGGAGACACTTTTTTAATAAATAATTTTTACGTTGGATTGACAAATAGTATTAATTATGCAGGTCAATATACAGTTGATTCCGTTGGAACACAAAGTTCTTATGCCAATTTTGATATAACATCCAGTACTGACCTCACTAATTTTGCATCAACACAAATTTTACCTTTCACTATTCATAGTGCATCAGCCTCTATACTAAATAGTATACCTTATCTTAATTTCAACAAAGGCGTGAAATATAAAATTACACGAGTGTTATTAGATAACACATCAGCTATTAATGATCGTTATTTAATAGAAAAAGAATATCTAGAATAATGATTGGTAATTGTTCTTTGTGTGGTAAGGATTCAAGTATAGTATTAGAATCTGACTTTATACAAGTTAACTGGAGAGGAACTAAATTAAAAGTAAAATTTCAGTTCTATAAATGCTATGGTTGTTTACAAGAATTTACCACAACAGAAACTGATACTGAATTTTTCGATAATTTAAGTAAAAGAATGAGAAAATTAAATATTTTAAAATTAATGAGAAGTTAATACATTAAATATTTGTTAAATCTTTTATTGACCTATTATAATTTAATATATATCTTCTACCATGATTTTAATCACACAACATTGGAATTTTGATTCTAAAAGAAAGAATGATATTCTAACGGTAATGATGCAGAATTTAAAATGTACATTAATCACTAAAATTTATATTTTTTTAGAATACGGAGCACCTAAATTACTTAATCATAATAAAATACAATATATAGAAAATACTGAAAGAATATCTTATTACGATATGTTTGAATTTTGTAATAAAAATTTTACAGACATCTGTATAGTAGCTAATGCTGACATTTCTTTTAACGAAACACTATTAGAAACACAACATGTAGTATTTAATAAAACCGTTATAGCTTTATCATCTTATGATTTTTATACACAAACAATTAACGAATGGTCATATGATAGTTTCATATTTAGACCGCTATCTATTCCTAAATCAGAGTATAGAATTGGCGAACAGTTTAGTGATTTAAAATTTTCTAAAAATTTAATAGATTCTGGTTTACAATTAATTAACCCTTCAAATAGTATCATTACATATCATAACGATTCTGTAATAAAATTAAAAGATGCTAAACAATTAGAAATGTACTATTTTAGTATACCACATAAAGCAAAAGAAAATACAACTGTAATTAATAATCACAAAGAAATGTCAAGAAATATTGCTGCTTTACCTAAACCTAAATTACCACAAAATAACCAAGCAAATAGTATATTTGTCAATAAAAAAATAGCTGTTATTTTGCATTTATATTTTCAAGATTTATGGGAAGAATTTTATTCATATTTAAGTAATTTAAACGGTTATAATTTTCAATTATTTATTTCACTTGTAAAAGGATCATGTTCAGAAGGACAAATGTCATGGATAAAAAAAGAAATTATAGATAAATATCCAAATGCTATTATTTTAATTGTAGAAAATAAAGGATTAGATATAGGTGGATTTTTACAATGCTTTAAATATATAATTCAAAATGGACTCAATTATGATTATATCTTGAAAATACATTCTAAAAAATCTCTAAAAAGTTCAGCAGAAGCACAAGGTGCACAATTTGGAGCAGGGTGGAGAAAAAGATTAATAGATCCTCTTTTGGGTTCTCCTGTAAATATAAATACTTGTTTAACTATTATAAATCGTAATGATATAGGTATAGTTTCACAATTAAATAATATATCTAATTTTATAGGCCATAACACTAATGAACTTACTATATTAAAATCTATGTTAGGTGTAAATAATGGTGGTCAATTTATAGCAGGAACGATGTTTTGGATTAAATTTTCAACAGTAGCACATTATTTAAATAATGTAATTATAATAGACAATATATACAATATGCTAGAAAATGGATATGTAACAGACCAAACTAGTGGAACATATACACATTCTATGGAAAGAATATTTGGTTATATGGCTACCGATTTAAATCAAAAAATAGTTTCAACATGAAAATATGCCTTTTTTCAAGCTATTCAGAAGATAGTAAAATAAAAAATTATATTAAATTCTATCTGGAAGAACTCAAAAAACATAATGACAAAGTTATTTTTATAACTAATTATAGAAATATATCATTAGAAGATTTAAAATTTTTGGATACTATTGGTGTAGAAAAAAGATATGTAGAGAACCATGGACTTGATTTTGGTATGTTTTACAAAGAATTATGTAATTTAAAAATATCCGATATTTCTCAACTAACATTAGCTAATGATTCATGTTTATTAATTAAAAATTTAAATAAAATATATGGCTGGATAAATACATGTGATTATGATTATTGTGGTGTGACAAATTCGGAAGAAAAATTACCACACATACAATCATATTTTTTAGTTATCAAACAATCAGCAGTTAAAATTGTTTATGATTATTTCATGAAAAATAAAATACTCAATGATTTATCTAGTATAATCGATATTTACGAAGTGGGACTATCTCAGCATTTGTTAAATTTAAATATTAAAATTGGTTCATATTACAATTGTCAAAAGTATCAAGAGGGTAGGAAACAAAATATTTATATATACTATGCTAAGGAATTATTATTAGATGGATCACCATTCTTAAAAAAGAAAGTAGCGTTTGATACATTTAGACCACACGAAAAAGAATATATTAAGCAAATTGGTTATGATGCTACAATAGATTACAAACAATTAGTTAAAGATATCATCTATTACGAAGATGATAATATAAATATAAATTACTTATTCTCATGATGAAAGTGCTGTTCACGAGTCCAATATTTCTTCCCAACGAAGAAATGTTCAACAAAAATTATAAATCAATTTCATCATATGTTAACATATTTAAGAATTGTCCATATGAATATAAAATAGTTATTGGTGGATGGAGTATAAATGATGAATATTGGAATAAAATAATTGATTTATGTAATAGTTTAAATTTAAATATTCAAATTAAAAGGTTTGATAGAAATTATGGCAAAGCTTACGTTATTAATGATCTTGTTAAATCTATGGATAATTCAGATTATTATGATTACATGTTAACTGCAGATTCTGATATTATATTCAAAGAAATACCTAATTTTTTTGAACGTTTAGAAGATATTAAAATTATTGGTATGAGAGGATTTAGTAGAGGATTTGGTGTAGTTGGTTTAATGCAGGAAGAAGGAAATTGTCATTTAATAGATTATTTACAAGAAAATTCTCATAGCTATGCTAATCGTTACGGTCATGCCGAAAAATTAGTTTGGAATAATTATCCTGGAGGTATTGGTGGTGGGTGTTTATTTATATCTATGATTAACTGGAAAAAAGTTGGCGGATATAAAGTTATGGGTGTATATGCTGGCGACGACGCATACCTATTGCTAGACACACATGGACAAGGAAATTCTGTATGTCTCATAACAACATTAGCTGTTATACATCCTTGGGAAGGTAATGCTGATTATCAAAATTGGAAGGGAAGAGTTTGTCAAGCATATTCAAACCCTGCAAATACATTAGATGATAATAAAATAGAAGAAGCTACTAACATATGGAAAAAATAAATATGATTATAAATCATAGAAATTCTTCTATGGATAGACAAGAAAATTTAATGTCTGTTATTTCTTATTTTAAAAATATATGCGAAATTATAGTTGTTGAGCAAGACGATAGTTCTAAAATTTCTTTATCACCAGACATTAAACATATATTTGTTAAAAATAATGGATTATTTAATCGTTCGTGGGGGTTTAATATAGGTGTTAAATATGCTTCCTTTGATAAAATATGCTTTAATGATAATGATATATTTATGGATATAGCGGATTTTACAAGAGGTATTGATGGCTTAAATGATTGTGACACAATAAATCCTTATTCTGCAGTTTATGATTTAGATCAAGGTAAATCGCTAGATTTTAAAAGATATGGCACTTTCCCTACAATGGATGGGTTCGGTAGAGGTGGTACTAATTATTCAGGCGGTATGTTATTCATGAATAAAAACAATTTTTATAAAATAGGTGGGTGGGATGAACAAATGAGAGGTTGGGGAGGCGAGGATGATTTAATGACACATAAAATATTCAATCTTTTAAGTAGTAGGACATTAGAGCAAAAAGCATATCATTTATATCATTCGCGGGGTATTAATGATAATCATTTACATACACATTACCATATCAATTTAAACAGATTGGGTTTTATTAGAAGTTTAACAGGAAGTTCTTTATTAAATGAAGTAGAAAAATATCAAATAGGTGATGAAAATAAATATATCCGTGAAAACTAATCACTAATATTTTTATATAAGTTAAAATATAATTATGTAAAATGTATAAATATGCTTTCACTTTTATTATTGGATATCGACATAGACCAGATAGATTACAAAATTTAAGAAAAGTATTAGCATGGCTAACTGGGTTCAGCGGTGTTGAAATAATTATTGTTGAACAAGATAATGCTCCAAAAATTAAAAATATTAACCTACCCGGTAAATATTTCTTTACGAAGAGTGATTTACCATATAATAGATCATGGGCATTTAACGTAGGAGCTAAATATGCAACTACTGATGTTATAGTATTTGGTGATTCTGATTTAATAATGAACCCAAATGAAATGATCGATTCTTTACAAAATCTAAAAAATTATGACACAATATCACCATATCAAAAAGTTATTGATTTGATGCAGCATGAACTTAATATGAATTTTGATCAATTAAAAATGATTACTAGACCAGGAAGAGGCGAGACAGATAATCGAAAGATTAATTTTTCTGGCGGTATGGTTATTATGAAAAAAGAAGCATTTCTTAAAATAGGTGGATGGCCAGAAGAATTTATAGGTTGGGGAGGCGAAGATAATTTTGTTACCCACAAAATTGAAAAATTTTTAAAATTTAAAGAAATGCCATACACTTGCTATCATTTACCTCATGGACAAGAACAGATTAATCAAGGTTATTATCAAAACAGTTTAAATCTCCTTCAGCAATTCATGAATTGCACAACTGAACAATTACAACAATATATAGCAAATACTTTACCTCGTATAGGTTTTGTTAATAAATACGAATTATAAATGATAAAAGTTTTTAAAAATAAACTTATATATAATTACATTAACAATCACCAATACCGAAATTGTGTTTTTAAATATATTCCAAATTCTTTAGCAGTTATTATTGAAACAAGACCTGTTGATACTTTAAACTGGACAATTAATAATATATTAAAATACTCTAAATTTCCAGTACGAATTTACCATTCAAAAGAAAATGAACAATTACTACCTGATAACATCGAAAAAATAAAAATTAATTCTATAAATATAGTAGAATATAATAAACTATTAACTTCCAGAAAATTTTGGGAAGAATTACCTGCTGAAAATATTTTAATATTTCAGTCAGATTCATTTATGTTACGAGATGGTATAGAAGAATTTATTAATTATGATTATATTGGGGCTGACTGGTATTGGATTTATTTAAATCAATATCCAGAATATAAAAAATATTCAGCGGGCGGAAATGGAGGATTTTCTTTTAGAAAAAAATCTAAAATGTTAGAAATTATTGATCGGCTACCATATGATGATAAATTAAATGAAGATATGTATTTTGCATTAGGGTTGCAGGGTACTAATTTACCAACACCAGAACAAAAACAAAAATTTAGTGTAGAAAGCGTTTTCCATAAAGAACCGTTAGCAGTACACGCTCCTGATAAATATATGAAAGATGATCAATTAAAAATTATACTAGGGTTGTAATTATTTGATAATCAGTGTATTTGCATATATCATATAATTTTCTTATCTTTGTGTTATGAAACTCAGTTTTGATTTCGATTCAACTCTTACATTAAAAGGCATTCAAGCCATACACAAATGGCTCAGAATAAACACTGATTGGGAGATATTCATTATCACGTCTCGACCATCAGAAGAAGATTGTAAACTTTCACCAGGTATTTATGGTTCACTATATTGGGAGGAAGTTTTTTCAATGGCAGATGAACTAGAAATATCACGTGACCATATACACTTCACTAACTACAAGGATAAAATAGATACTATTGAATTGTTATGTATTAATATCCACATAGATGACGATGCGCACGAACTGAAGGTTTTACAAAAGAAATCTAAATGTATCCCTATATCGTCTCGAAATCCAGCTTCCGCATTTAATAAAATAAAGAGAATTCACGGAAACTCAATTAAAAAATCCTAATTCTCTTAACGCACCAGATCGAAAGATGTTTTTTATCAGTGCATCTTCCTCTATTGTATCAACACTTCCTCTAATTGAATATTTTATAGGAAATACGGATCTATATGCATTGGTTGATACATATACATTTTGCTTATTTTCAAAAAAATTATTTTCATTTAATATTTTCTGATAATTATAAATTGAATCTATAATAATAAAAACTTGTTCGTAAGAGCTAAAAATATCGTCATTTAATCTCACTGATGCGAGATGATCAATTTTAAGTAAACAATTTTTAGCAGGTGTTAAAGTAAATAATGAAGCATTATAATTAGAGTACAAATCTTCTGAATTTATTCTATCTTTTATTTTATAGAATAAAGGAGTTCCTTTTACAAAATCTCCTATGAAAATATAAATTTTAGTTTTCATTTGTTAGTTCTTCAATTAATATTTTTCTATTCAACATTTTATTAAATTCTAAATCGCCATAAATAATATCATTTTTATAATTAAGAAATTCATCTTTATTTTTTGTTTCATATTCGTAAAAATATGTGTCATATTTTTCTAATTTAACCCATTCAGAATTTTCTATGTATTTTTTAAGACCATGTGGATTATCTGAATTAACTAACAAAAATATATTTTTAAAAGATAAATTTAACCACTTATCCAAGCGATAGTAATCAGTGTAACCGCAATGTATTTGTATAAGATAATTATCAACATTTAAATTTGACGGAATTTCCATCATACCAAACATTTTATTTTTATACGTATTATTACTAGGTAATAAATTACTTATAGTTTGATATATTCGTGGAGATAAACTCCCTGCTATAATTGTGTAATTAGACATATTATACTTTTTTAAAACACCAACAAGGATATGTACTATATTCTGCGGCATCAACACTTAAAAATTGTTGATTATGATCTATCATTTTTAATATCGGTGTCGTGTCAATAACACGATAGTGAACACCTTTCACTAAATCATCTACCTTATACTGTGGTGTTGTAGTGTTTCCAAATTTCCATCGTGAAGCTATGTCTGATAAAATAACAACATCCCCTACTTTTAGAAAAGTACAATTTTTAAATTCTTCAGTTTCGTATTTCATTGTAGTAATTCTTTTAATAATTTTTCTCTATATGTTGTTTTTAATTTAATAATTAATTGATCTTCTGTGTATGGCTTACCATTATCATTATCTACTAGATATTCATCTCTTTTGTAATAAATTTTAGAATTTTTATAATTTGAATCATCGCGTAATTTACGTGTATACCTTAAAGCATCATTACTTGTTAATGTATGTAAAAATATAACTAATTCATGATCTTCTACATTTTTTGAATTGTTTACAACTCTCTCATTTATATATCTATCTAAATCAGAATAGGGTAATGGAATATAAATAAAATTTATATTCATTTGTACGGATAAAGAAGTTAAATTATTATATAAATTATCTATTCTATAATCTATAACAAAAGTATAATTAATCATTTAGTTAAATTTTAATCTAATTCCAACACACCACATATCAATTCTAATAAACCAGATGCCATCGTGTTTACCAAAACCAATACGAATCATTCTATTATTTTTATCTAATGTTATTTTTGTTATATTCATTAATTTATTCGTACAATATTTGATTTATTTTATCTTTTCTAAATTTACTTAATAGTATGGAATCTAATTGTGCAACTGATAAACCATTATCTAATTTATCGTTAAAAAATTCATTACTATTAACCCGAATAGCAAAATTTTCTGTGTAATAATCACAACCTTTAAACAGTTCACTAGTGTTTAATAAATATACCATTCTATTAGTGGATTCAGGTGATGACCATAACACAACAGCTAAATCATCAAATGACTTTGTTTGTTTACTAACACTTTCTTGCATTTGAAAAAATGTATCATCTGTTCGCACGTAAATATTTTCAGAGGGTACTATTTTAGAATAATGATCGTAAATAGTTTTATTCGAAAATCTATTCAATGTTAGTATGAATGTATATTTACTCATGTAGAATGTTATTTATATTATAACTCCTAAAATTAGAATTCAATAAAGCATCTAGTTTAGTTAATGTTATCGAATTACTATTGTTGTCAATTATGTCTTTACCTCCTGTATGATATCCAATAGTGAAATAAGGAGCGTTTTTAAATATTTTACTATTAGATATCATCTTTCTTAAAATCTGCATATCATAACCATCATATCGCCAAACTATTATTAGAGGTATATTTTTATATTCATAAAATTCTTTTATCTTTATTTCCAATCACTTAA